>Ga0335069_10001174_pt1 | contig 42341 bp, 35 predicted proteins | sample Lox_Sample_11_FD_206714 | JGI IMG/M metagenome (GOLD analysis project Ga0335069, IMG submission 206714) | Soil microbial communities from Loxahatchee National Wildlife Refuge, Florida, United States - Lox_Sample_1.1 | ecosystem: Environmental > Terrestrial > Soil > Wetlands | place: USA...
GCGTGCCGGGTTTCGGCACGACCAACGTGGTGGTGCAGTTTGCGCCGGTGGCGGCAGGTGAGTTCACCAACACCGTGGTCTTCGCCAGCGCCAACGGCGGCGCGACGACCGGCACAGTCAGTGGCACTGGGGCGATCGTACCGACGGCGCTGTTTACGGCCAGCCCGACCAACGGCGCGGTGCCGTTGACCGTGACGTTTACCGACAATTCGACTGGCACGATCACGAATCGTTTTTGGAGTTTCGGCGATGGCACAACCACCAACACAACGCTGACATCCGTGGGTCATGTCTACAACGCCGCCGGGACGGACACGGTGAGCCTGACCGTGTCCGGCCCGCTGGGCTCGAGCGTGACGAACCGGGTTGGTTATGTTGTCGTCACCGCCCCCGACACGACGCCGCCGCAGTTGACGGTATCGAGCCCGACCAACTACCAGACGTTCACCAACGCCGCCATTACGGTCAGCGGCACGGCCAGCGACGCCAGCGGGATTCAGGGCATAACGGTCAATGGCGCCGGCGCCCCGCTGGTCGGCGCCAACTGGTCGACGGGATTCACCCTGAGTTCCGGAACCAACACGCTCACGGTCGTTGCGACCGACGCCAGCGCGAGCATGAACACGGCGACACAGACGGTCCACGCGGTCCTGGATACGACGATCCATACCAATCATCCGCCGCAGATCACGACGGGACTGTGGGTGACCAACGCCCTGCTGCAAGTCGGCAGCACCGCCGTGGTGCTCGTGGACGACACGAATGTGTTCGCCGTCTCCGCGACCGACGCCGACGGTGACACCTTGCAGTATCAATGGATCTTCGGCGACGGCGACAACACCAATACCACGACCACCACCGTCGAGCACGTGTACACCAATGAGTGCGGGCCGTACCATACGAGCGTGACGGTCAGCGACGGGCAGGCGTCGACCAATAGCGACCTGGTCGTGGCCGTGGCCTGCCAGATGCAGATCACGAAATTGCAGATCAAGCTCAACTTCGCCACGACCAACGCCGACAGTTGCACGGTTCAGGGCGCATTCGACCTGCCAGCCAACTACGACTTCGCCAACAAAGTGGTGACACTGGACGTCGGCGGCGCGGAAGTGGCCTTCACCCTCCCCAGCAAGGCCGGGACGGCGCGCAGCGACTCGAGCACGTTCGCCAAGCCGTCGTACAACAAGAAAACCGGGCTGTGGAAGTTCAGTGCGATGTTGAAAAACGGTTTCTGGCAAACGGATTGGGCGGATTACGGCATGATCAGTTCGAACGTGCCGAACCCGGGAATGCTGATCACCAATTTCCCCGTGATCGTTGTCGTGGACACGGAAGCCTTTGGTCAAACGGCAACCCTGCACTACACCGCGAAGTCGGGCAAGAGCGGCGCGGCGAAGTAGTCCCCAAATCCCGCAGACAGCCCCGACCAAACCGAAAGGCCGTCCCACTTCTTTATTTCGGGTACCCCACCGTCTGGGCGAGAATGATCTTCTGCTCGGGTCGGAGTTTCATTGCCTGGGCCAGCGACAGGCGGTCCACCGAACCGCGCACCACCACCGCCAGATTCTGCGAGGCGCAATAGAGATAGACGTTCTGGGCGATGAACCCCACGTCGGCGGCGCTGTAGAGTTGTTTGTCATCCGCCGACGCGGCGCCCATCCGGGATTGGTCCACCACGTAAACCAGGTTGAGCGGCGCATCCTTGACAAAGTCCTGCTTTCCGGTCGCCTGCCGGAGATCTTTCGCCACCACGGGCGTCAGGCTGTGGGACTTCGGTTCGTACAGATACAGCGCGTCGGGCAGCGCGACGTAGACGTCCACCTCCTGCCAGTTGACCGCCGAGGGCGCGGTCCGCTTGCCAGACTCCGATCGGTTGATGCCATCGGCCGCCCAGAGCAGATTGGACAATTCCTGCAGCGGCAGCGGTTTGGAATCAAAGCGGCGCGACGATTGACGCAGTTTCAGCGCCTGCATCAGCGGCTTGCCGATGTCGGTCTGGGGCGGGGGCAATTGGATCGGTTTCGGTTCCTGCCCGAATCCCGATAGCGGAATGGCGAAACACCCAAACAGGCACAGCACCAGCACAAACGCGAGACGCCGACGTAATTGGATCATAATCTCCTCGCCCCTCCGGGGAGAGCCGAGTCCGCGAGACGCGACCATGACGTGGCGCGGTCGCAAACGCCGTCTGTCGTGCCGGGGCGGCAAAGGGTTGAGGTGAGGGAACAGCCCTCTTTGGCAGTCCAATTCATGATTTTTCCTCCGCCCTGATTCTGCCCGTTCCGCTCGCCATTGGCAATGGTTCTCAAGCCTGGGGAAATACGGGTTCTCGATTGTCGCCATTGGCGGCGGCATAGGGTCGATTCATTACGCAAATGAGGAGCGCTAACGAGCCGATCAGCAACGTGACCGCATAGGAATCAGGGTCGAGTCCGATCAGGGCAGAGGCGCAGATGAATGAGCGCTGGTCGTTCACGGCAGGCTGGGATAGACTCTGGAACGGATGCGACTGCGTAAGTTCATGCCCCTGTTGATCATCGCCGCGGGCATTGGGGCGTATCACAACAGCTTTCGCGATGGGTTTGTTTTCGACGACACCCTGCACATCACCGAGGACCCCAGCATTCGCCAACTGTGGCGGCCCTGGGCGGTCCTGGCGCACACATCGCGCCCGGTGGTGCATCTCTCGTTGGCGGTGAACTACGCGCTCGGCCGTCTCGACCCGTGGGGATACCACGTGTTCAATGTGGGCATTCATGTCCTCGCCGCACTGACGTTGTACGGAGTGTTGCGGCGGACTTTGGTCTCGGAAATGTTGCGGTCCAGCTTCGGCGGAGCCGCCCCGTTCCTCGCAGGAGTGATTTCGTTGATCTGGCTGGTGCATCCGCTGCAAACCGAGAGTGTGACCTATACCATCCAGCGCGCCGAATCGCTGATGGGCCTGTTCTTTCTGCTGACGCTGTACTGTGTCATTCGCAGTCACGGCTCCCCACGCAGGAATTTGTGGGAGATCAGTGCGGTGGTCAGTTGCGCCCTGGGGATGGCGTCCAAACCCGTTATGGTCACGGCACCGGTCGTCATACTCATCTATGACCGGGTGTTCCTGGCAACTTCCTGGCGCGAAGCGCTGCGACGACGAGGTTGGCTCTACGCCGGGTTGGCCGCCACGTGCTTACTGCTTTGCCCGTTGCTGGCCCAAGCGCCATCCGAGTGGAAGGCAAGCGCCGGGTTCGAGTACCACGGGACTTCACCATGGCGCTACGCGCTGAACCAGCCGATAGCCGTGCTGCATTACCTGCGCTTGACGTTCTGGCCTCATCCATTGTGTCTGGACTATTCCGGCGGACTGGCGGGCTTGTCAGATGTGCCGAGAACGCTGCAGACATTGCCGGCACTGATCATCGTGGCCGCCATGCTGGCGGGAACGATCTGGGCATGGAAGCGCAGCCCGGCCATCGGCTTTGTGGGGGCGTGGTTCTTCATCATTCTGGCCCCGACATCCAGTTTCCTGCCGGTGGCGGACGAAATTGTGGAGCACCGCATGTATCTGCCGCTGGCCGCCCCGGTGGCGGCAACGGTACTCGGCGCGTTTGCGCTCGGGAAACGCCTGTTCAGCAACCGGCAAGGCGTCACGATCGGATGTGTGACCGCTGGATCCGTGATGGTGTTACTCACAAGTTTAACCATCCAACGCAACCGCGATTACGGGTCGGAACTCCTGATCTGGCAGGACACCGTCGAGAAGCGTCCCAACAACCCTCGGGCACACTGCAACTTCGGGCTCGCCTTGGTCAAACTCGGCAAGCCGCAGGCAGCAGTCGGCCATTACGAGCAGGCGCTCCGCCTCAAGCCTGATTACGCCGAGGCGCACAACAACCTGGGGATCGCCTTGGTTCAACTCGGCAAGTTGCAGGAGGCCGTCGGCCACTACGAGCAGGCGCTACGCATCAGGCCGGACTATGCCGGAGCGCACAACAACCTCGGGCTCGACCTGGTTCAACTGGGCCGGCTACCGGAGGCGATCGGACATTGGGAGCAGGCGGTACGCATCCAGCCCGATTATGCCGAAGCGCGCAACAACCTGGGGAATGCTCTACTTCAGGCAGGCAAAGTGCCGGAGGCGATCGCGCAGTACGAGCAAGCCCTGCGGATCAATCCCGATCTGGCCGACGCGCACGAAAACCTGGGAGTCGCCTTGGTACAGGCAGGCCGCGTAGAGGAGGCCATCGGGCAGTACCAGCAGTCGCTGCAGATCGACCCCCAGAATGCAGACGCGCATATCAGTCTGGGGAATATCTTCTTGCAGGAAGGTAAACTCGGCGAAGCCATCGGCCACTACGAGCAGGCCGCGCGGATCAGACCCGATTCCGCCGAGGCGCACTGCAACCTCGGGACCGCCTTGATGGGACAGGGCCGGCTGCCGGAGGCGATCGGGCAGTACGAGCAGGCCCTGCGGATCAAACCCGATCTTGCCGACGCACAGTACAACCTGGGGATCGCCTTGATGGGACAAGGCAGGGCGTCAGAGGCGATTGGCCACTACGAGCAGGCCCTGCGGATCAAGCCCGATGAGGCCGACGTGCACTACAATCTGGGTGTCGCCCTGGAACAAGCGGGCCGCCAACGCGAGGCGGTCGAGCACTACGAGCAGGCGCTGCGCATCCGGCCCGATTTTGTCGAGGCTCGAAGCAACCTGGCGCGAGCACGGGCTGTTCAGTGACTTGGGAAGTGGCACATGCAGGGAGATCTATGACCACATCTGAACATTGTTACATTTGCAGCGATGCTGAGCGCGCGATGGCCCACACACGGCTCGGCGAGCAACTCGAAACCAATCGCCTGCTGCGCCATCACCACGAGCAGTTCGCAGCCCAATTGTTACAATGATTAGCTGCGGTCATATTCTCCCTTCACAACAAGAGCGACAGGGGCGCCCCACCACCTTCAGAGAGGTGATCTCGATGGCCGGCCCGCTCATGCGGCGGACACGGCGTCAGCGGAAGTACAGTTTCTCGATGATCACCATGGCCAGCGTGAACCCCAAAAGCCATACCGAGACACAAAACATCAGCCACAGCAACAGGGTAGCCGGGTGTGCTTCCTTCGGCGACGGGTGATGGACGTTGCTCAACTTCATCCCGCACCTCCGACCTAAATATAAGCTCCGGTCGGCCGAAATCAACCCGCACCGGCGTCACGCCGTGTCGTCCACCGCGGGCAACGGCTCCTTGATGTAGGCGTGCTGACAGGCCCGGCACAGATCGAACTGGAAATCGACATACACATCCTGCATCAGCTCCTCCTCGGTCATGTCCGCGCAACGCTTGAGAATCTCTCGAATCTCGCTGGTATGATCGCGGGTCGCATCCTCGAAGGTGATGTTCATCGGATCGTAGGCGGCGTAGACCTGAATCTTCGCGATGTAGCGCAGGCCGCCTTCCTCGATCAATTGTCCGCATCGGTCGCACAATCGGGTCGGCATGATGTCATCTCCTCTCGGCTCGGCTCGCCAGTTCCTTCAGCGCCATGGCGAGATACGAATACTGTTCACGCAAATTGTAGCCATGCGCCGAGACGCGCAGATACCGTCGCCCAGGCTCGCCCCACCGCATCACCGGCACCTCGACCCCGTATTCGTCGAATAGACGGGTTTGCACCGGATCCGTCGTGTTCGCGCCGAACGGCGCTTTCTGAAATGGCTCCGGCAACAAGATCGTCGCCATCGATCCCAGCATTCCTTCCGGGCAGGAAGGATCGATGCCGAGCGTTTCACAGAGAATGCGCCGCGCCTCCACCGCCAGAGCACGGTTCCGTTCCATCAGCTCCGAAAACCCGCCCGGCAGAAGCGTCGAGCACCAGTCGATGGCGTTGCCGACGCAGAGCCACGCGGTCGGGTCGATCGTTCCCACCCAATCGAACCCCGTGTGAAGCGCGTTGCGGCCGGGCCGCGGCGTGTTGTAGCCATGGCTGATCGTGGTCGGCTGGATTCGCTCCTGTCGGTCGGGCCGCACGTACAGGAAGCCAGCGCCTTTGGGAGAGCACAGCCATTTGTGGCAGTTCCCCGTGTAATACGCCGGACGTAGCTCATCGAGATCCACGGGCAACATCCCCGGCGCGTGAGCGCCGTCCACCAACGTGTCGATCCCGCGCTCTTCCAGAGCACGGACGATCTTTTCAATCGGGTACACCACCGCCGTCGGACTCGTCACATGATCGATCATGGCCAGCCGCGTCCGCGCTCCCACCCGGGACATAATCGCATCCACGACCTGCGCTTCGTCGCGAATGGGGAAGGGGACCTCGACAACCACCACCTTCGCCCCGGCTCTCTCCGCGGCCGCCTTCAGCGCATTGCGGCAGGCGTTGTAATCCTGATTGGTTGTCAGAATCTCATCGCCCGCCTGAAATTCTAGGGACCGCACCACGGCGTTCACTCCGGTCGTCGCATTCGGCACGAATGCGAGATTCTCCGGCGCGGTGTTGAGCAGTCGCGCCAGCCGCTCGCGTGATTCGTCGAGCAAAGCTGGCATCTCCAGACTCAAAAATCGCACCGGCTCCGCCTCCATCCGCGCCCGCAGTTGCTGTTGCTGTTCCAAGATGGCCTTGGGACACGCCCCGAATGATCCGTGGTTCAGAAAAACAATCGATGGATCAAGCGCCCAGTGCTGGGCGAGCTCCGATGGCGCGGGCAGATTCGTCGAGCTTGTCATGGCGACCCATAATGCGCAAACCCGCGAGGTTTGACAAACCGGTTTGACGGCTACTGCCGGTCGCGCGGCGTCCACTCGTCCTTGCGCCCAAACCCGGCCCGGTTGTCGATCAGCCGCATCCACGCCGGCTCGATCCGCCACAGCGCCGTCTTGGCCATCTCCCGCGTCAGCATCGCGTTGGGCTGCTGGAGAAATGGAAACCGCGCGCTGTAGATTTCCCATCCCCGCGCCCGGTCCGCGCCATCGAGCTGCCGGCACAGGCCGCGAAATTGAATCCCTTGAATCTCATGCCATTGCTGACGGTCGCGTTGGATGGTACCGGCCACGGACGGGTTGGCCGCCATCGCCTGTCCATGACGCGTCGCGGGGTCAGTCACAACATACAGATGCAATTCGTCGTCGACCGCGTAGAACAATGCCGCCGCGTAGGCGCTGCCATCCGCTTCCGTGACCGCCAGCGTCAGCACCTGGTGTTCGCGCAGAAACCTCAGCAATCGTTCGCGCATTTCGTGCCGATTATAGCACAGGCCGCTGAGCTTGCCGCCGAGGAGCATCCCCTCGCCCCCCCGGGGGAGAGGGTGAGGGTGAGGGGGCACTTGTTAAATGAATTGTGCCGCTGCAAGGTTCACTCGGCGATCCGCAGTTCCGCGTACACAACCACCTCGTCGTTGATCTTTACGACCGGCGCCGGCGTCGTGCCTGCTTGCACCGCAACCCAACCGGGATTCTCGTTCGCGAAGCCGCCGCCGGGTTTGACGCACACGTACACGCCCCACAAGCACAATGACGGGCCCGCATGAACGGGAAGGCGGACCGCCATGTAGGGCGCGCTGGTTCCAGTGGTGCGCACGGCAACCGTGGCTCCCATGCCGACACTGAACTGCGACGGAGGCTCCGCTCGCAAATGATAGGCCACAGGAGCCTCATCCGATGTCGGCACATAAAACGGTGGGACGGGTGAGTCCGCCAGGGCATTGGTGATGCAGACCGACGCCTCGCGAACGAGATTGTTGAGCACATCCGGAGTCAGGTGAGGCAATGCCAGTTGGATGGCTGCCGGGCCCTGGTCCTCGCATCGCTCGTGGCTGCAGCCAAGCAAACCCGCCGCCAGCAACGCCGCACTGCAAAGCGCAAATCTCATGTCACACCTATGGCTCCTTCTCTTTGCTAACAATCGAGAACGTGTTCCTGATTTCATCGGGGATGGCCCGGGGCCGCCCCGTCTTGGCGTCGACAAACACCCAGTCGGTTTCCGCCTGCGCTACGACGGTCTCGTCGCCCGCGCGGACCAGCTTGTATTTGCGCAATGATTGCACTTTTCGAAAATTCGCAACCCACGTCAGCACGCGGATCGTCTCGCCGGCGAATACCGGCCGCAGATACTCGACGCGGTGAGTGCGCACGACCCACGTCGCGCCGATGGACTCCGCGATCGCCGTGCTCCCCGTTGCCCGCGCGTGATGGATCGCGGCATCCTGCATCCACTGAATGTACGCCACGTTGTTCGCGTGCCCGTTCGCATCCACCGCGGCGGCGGTCACATGAACTTCATGCTTGTAGACTCGGTCCATCATCGTCATGCCCGGATCCATCCGTGCAACAACGTATTTACCACCATCGGTGAACAGCGCAAGCCCGGTCCGGCCGAGGCTCGCGCCGCCAAGCCGGGCAATCCTGGTGCCTTGACAGGCATGGGGCCACAGGAGCAGCATGGCTGTTGTCAGGCGGTCACTTGTTCCCGTCAGTGGCATTGGGTCGCACCGGCACAAATAGGTGAGACGGACAGCAGCAGATGTCGAGGGCGGTTCGCGCCACGTTCGCACGACCAACCCGTCTGTGTGTCTTCCCCGAACGCTCCCCGGCCCTGACATTCTTCCAGCAGTTCGCGTTGTTATTTTTGTGTTGCTTAAGCGCCGCAATCTCCGACCCCAACAGGGGGAGGCACTGTTATGAGCAACTACATTTCTGTCATCAGGCCGGACCCAGCCGACCCATCACAAGGCTGTCCGGCGGCCGCTCGTCGGAGAGACTGGCCGGTGGCCGCCGTGCGCCACGGGCCATCGGGCATTCCGCTGTCAGGACCGCGGGTCGTTGCCTTCGGCCTGCTGATCTTTCTGGCAGTGAACACAGCGCCGGCGCAGGATCCGCCGTTACCCGTTATTCCGTCGGCCAGCTTCAACGTGTTGAACTACGGAGCGCTTGGTGACGGTTCGCAGAACAACGCGCCGGCCATCAACAGTGCCATCAGCGCAGCCAACGCGGCCGGCGGAGGCACCGTCGAGATCCCGGCCAACGGCCGCTTGAGCACCTATTTGTCAGGGCCGATTACGATGGCCAGCCACGTCAACCTGCAGATCGACAGTGGCGCAATGTTGCAGATGTTTCCGATGGACATCTGGCAGGGCAATGGCTATGGCACCACGCCCTTCATCAACGGCAACAGCCTGACCGACGTCGAAATCAGCGGATCGGGAACCATTGACGGTCAGGGGACGAACTGGTGGTACCCGCTTGCCTCATCGCGGCCACACCTTATCGACATCGCCTATTGCCAGCGGGTACTGATCCGGGATGTTACGCTACAGAACCCGCCGGTCTACACCGTCTTTTTAAAGGCCAACAACACGAGTGTGACGGTCCAGGGCATCACGATCAACAATCCGCGCGACTCACACAACACCGACGGCATCGACATCAGTTCGACCGACGTTCTGGTTCGCAATTGCCACATCAGCACCGGCGACGACGACATCGAGGTTGGGGGCAGTGGGTACGCGGCGACGGACATCACCATCTCGAATTGCACCTTCGGCACCGGGCACGGCGTGTCGATTGGCAGCGCGATGGAGGCCGGGGTGAACAATCTGGTCGTCAGCAACTGTTGGTGGAACGGCACCGAATACGGGATCAAGATGAAGACGGACCGGGATCGGGGTGGCTTGATGGAGAACATAAAGTACTGCGATATGAGCATGACCAACGTGAATTTCCCGTTCGCTTTTTACGAGTACTATAATTCGATGGGATCACCTTCACACATCATCACCAATGCCCCGGCGGGCGTTGCGGCCGACCCGACTCAGCCGATCACCAGAACGACTCCGATCTTCCGCAACGTCATCGTCAGCAATCTCACGGCGGTGGGGAACAGCGGTCCTCAAGGTCCGGGCGATATCGCGGGCATCATCTTCGGCGTGCCGGAAATGCCCATTACCAACGTCACACTATGCCAGGTTAATATCCAAGGACGGAGCCATGACGGGACGGTCTGCCTGTACAACGTCCGCGACATCCGGATTATCGATTCCAATCTCGGGGCGCCTCTGACGGGCACCAACGCGCTGACACTGTACAACGCCCAATTCACAGTCACGAACACTGTCGCCAACCCCAATTGGATCACGATCACCGGATTGGGCTCGCCATCCAACAGCGTGCTGTCTGTGTTCAATGGACAGGCTGAGGCGGACGACGCCAGCGTTCTCGGCGCGAATCCGGTGCTGACGCTCGCCGTCAGCACGCTCACCGTAAGCAATGGCATGAGCCTGGGCGCATCGTCCACGCTGAATTACGGCTTGGGAACCAATCCCACGGCGACCGTGGTGACCGGAGCCCTGACTCTGGGCGGCACGCTGAACATCACCGACGCCGGTGGCTTTGACGCCGGCTCGACCGGAGCAACCTACACGCTGTTCACGTACGGCGGGGCGCTGACATACAACGGCCTGACGCTGGGCTCGACGCCGAACCCGACCTTCACGTATACGATTTCCACCGATACCCTCGGGCAGGTGAACCTCGTCGTGTGTCCCGTCGGCACGGCCGGGCCAATCAGCGGGCCGACATCGGTTCCCGCCGGGGAACACGGCGTGACGTATTCGATTCCCGCCGTCAGCGGCGCGACGGTGTACACCTGGACCGTCCCGGCAGGAGCCCGGATCGCCAGTGGCCAGGGCACAACGTCGATCACAGTCGACTACCCTTGCGCGGCAGGCGGCGGGACCGTGACGGTCACGCCGTCCAATGGCGGTTGCTGCGGCGGGCCGAGCAGTCTGGACGTAACGGTCAATGGAGCTGTACTGGCGTTCGATGCGGCGACTCTGTACACATTCGCGGGCACCACTGACGGCCAGTTCCCCATGGCCGGTCTGGTGCAGGGCAGCGACGGCAATTTCTACGGCACAACCGCGTATGGCGGGACAAACGGCGTCGGCACGGTGTTCCGGATCACCCCCCAAGGGACGTTGACGACACTCTGGCAGTTCGGCGGCGATCCCACGGAGGGCGCGTACCCATGGGGGAGTCTGGTGCAAGGCAACGATGGTAGTTTCTACGGCACGACCATCGGCGGTGGCACGAACGTCCCGGAATCCTCCATCGGCTGCGGCACGGTGTTCCAGATCACATCCCAGGGGACGTTGACGACGCTGTGGCAATTTGGTGGAGATGCGACCAACGGCGTGCACCCCAGGGGTAATCTGGTGCAGGGCAGCGACGGCAATTTCTACGGCACGAGCCAGGCTGGCGGGACGAACGGTGTGGGCACGGTGTTCCAGATCACATCCCAGGGGACGTTGACGACGCTGTGGCAATTCGGTGGAGATGCGACCGCGGGCCAATTCCCGAAGTCGGCTCTGATGCTGGGCGCGGACGGCAATTTCTACGGGACGACCGAGCAGGGCGGGACGAACGGTCTTTACGGTGGCTACGGCACGGTGTTCCGGATCAGTGCGCAAGGGATGTTGACGACGCTGTGGCAATTTGGCGCCGATTCCACCGAAGGCCGATATCCCGAGGCGGCCTTGGTGCAAGGCAGCGACGGCAGTTTTTATGGGACCAGCGAAGGAGGCGGGACGAATAACTTTGGCACGGTGTTCCGAATAAGCACCGCGGGGACGTTGACGACGCTGTGGGATTTTGCGTGCGATGCCACCAATGGCGGATCGCCGCAGGATGGCCTGGCGTTGGGCAGTGACGGCAATTTGTACAGCACGATCGAGGAATGCGGGGGAGACATCTATGGCTCAGTATTCCAGATCACGCCGCAAGGGCAGTCGACCACGGTCTGGCAATTCAATGGCGCCAACGGTCAATTCCCCGTGGGTGGTCTGGTGCAGGGCAGCGACGGCAGTTTTTACGGCACGACCGCGTACGGCGGGACGAACGGTGTGGGCACGGTATTCAAACTCGTGCTGCCGAGTCCGCCCCAGGCCAGCTTCACGGCGAGCCCCGTGCGTGGGGCCGCCCCTCTGAGCGTGAGCTTCGCCGATACGTCGTGCGGTTCGGTAACAGGCTGGGCGTGGGCATTCGGTGACGGCGACACTTCCGCCGTGCAGAATCCGTCGGAGATGTACGTCGCTCCGGGGAGCTACACGGTGGAAGAAATCGTCAGCGGGCTGGGTGGGCCGAGCACGAGCACGGTGGCGAATCTCATCGGCGTGTACAGCCCATTTGCGTGGTGGCAGCAAATCTATTTCGTCAACCCCGATTGCCCGCTGTGCGGCGGGAATGTGTCGTTCACGGGCGATGACATGAGCAACACCAACAAGTTCCTCGCCGGATTCAACCCGGCAAACGCGGCGGCGTATCTGCACATTATCAAGATCGAGGCAAGCAACGGAAACGTGGTGGTGACGTACTTGGGCGCCAATGGGGATAACACCTGGTCGCCGGGAATTGCGTCGCGGACAAACGTGCTCGAGTTGGCGCCGGGAGGCACCAATGGCAGCTACACGACCAATTTTACGAGCACCGGCCAGACGAACATCCTCAGCGGCGGAACCGGCGTCGGTATCGTGACCAATATGACGGATTTTGGCGGCGCGACCAACCGTCCTTCCCGGTACTATCGCGTGCGGGTGTTACTGCCGTAGGCACAAACAGGTTTGGATGACGGGGCGCAACGGTGAGCGGTGGACGCATTGATCATCGATCACACCACTTTGACGGCTCAATGGCGAGAACCGGTCCCGAACCACATTTGTTGATGAGGTTGCGACATCCTCGGGCCACGCTCCGGTTCACGAATCGGGCATGGCCGGTGAGCCGGCTACGAGGGACGATTATGTTGGTGTGTTGGGAGCGGCGCACGGACTTGGTCAGCGCCAGAACGAGTCCAAACGACGCAACTGTCGTTGACGTCCCGGAATGCGGTTTGCCGCACGGTGAAGCATTTGCTAAGGTGCTGCGCTGTGCGAATGCGGGTTCATCTTTCGATTGCGGCGTGCTTGATAGCCAGCGCTTTCGTGCCGTTGCCGGCGGCCCGCGCCGTGCTGTTTCAATCGACCGGCGACCCTTCGTTCGACGCGTCCGCCCCGGGCGGTACGCTCTCGGGCAGCGGCTGGCAGTATGAAGGTTCGTGGAACGTCGGCGGAGGAGGGTACGTTGGCACCCCGGTCGCCCCGATGTTTTTCCTCACGGCCAAGCACGTGGGCGGCACGACCGGTGGCGTGTTCACGCTCAACGGGTTCACCTATCACACCGTGGCATCGAGCGATTGCCCAAATTGCGATCTGACCCTCTGGCAGGTCGCCGAGACGTTTCCCATCTACGCTCCGCTGTACTCGGCCAGTGGCGAGGTGGGCAAACCGTGCGTCGTCTTCGGGCGCGGCACGCAGCGGGGAACCAACGTGATCGTCAACGGCGTCTCGAAGGGCTGGTTCTGGGGTGCCAGCGACCACGTCCTGCGTTGGGGCCAAAACACCGTCTCGGGCGTGTACACTGACCAGACCAACGGAGCAATGCTCCAGGCGTTTTTTGGCCCCAACAAATGCGACCTGTCCGATGGCGATTCCAGCGGTGGGATGTTCATTCAGAACGGCGCAACGTGGCAATTGGCCGGAGTTCATCACGCCGTGGATGGCGCATTCAGCACCGACGGCACGGCGAACACCCAGTTCAATGCCGCACTGTTGGACATGGGCGGCTTGTACGTCGAGGGCATTACGAATTGGGTCTTCGTTCCTCAGCAACCATTTAGCCAGCCCAGCTCGTTTTACAGCACGCGCGTGTCGGCCAATCTCGGTTGGATCAATGGCGTCCTCAACGGAGCGTCACCCGTTGCCCCGGTGGCCGGCTTTTCGGCGGCGCCGAACAACGGACCGTGGCCGCTGACCGTGACGTTCACCGATACGTCGACAGGCACGCTGACAAACCGGTTTTGGGATTTTGGCGACGGCTCGACCACGAACACGACCGCCAATATCCTGACGCATGCCTACGGCGGGCCCGGCACCAACACGGTCAGCCTGACGGTGAGCGGCCCCGCGGGAACGAGTTCCCTCACCCTTACCAACTACATCGTGATTGGCGATGAAGAGGTGCCCGCGACGCCGGAAGGGCTCGCGGTCACATTCGTCGCGGCAGATGAGATCGACCTGAGCTGGATGGCATCGACCAATGCCAGTGACCTGAGTTTCGTCGGTTACAAGATCTTCCGAAACGGCGTCCAAATCTACGCAACCGGGAAGACGAACTTTGCCAACACAGGTCTGGCGCCAAATTCCAACTACTGCTATGCCGTGGCGGCGTACAACAGCCAGGGTACGGCTTCGCCGCCGAGCGATCCCGTTTGTACGAATACCCTCGCGACGCCGGGATCCTTGCTCGGCACGTACAACGGGCTGATTATCCAGACCAATGCGCCGTCGGATGCCAGTTCGGGCAGGCTCCAGTTGGTGATTTCCAAGACCGGGACCTTCACCGCCAAGTTGACCATGGGCGGCGTGAATTCCGGTTTCCGTGGGCAATTCGACGCCAGTGGCAATGCGACCAACACCGTCACGCCGCACGGACTGAATCAGCTCCAGGTGATCCTTCACCTTGACCTCGAAGGCCAGACCGGCCAAATCACCGGAACCGTGTCGGACGGCACGTTCACGTCTGTTCTCCTCGCCAATCGCGCCGTATTCAGCCGCACGAATCCGTGTCCCGAAGCGGGTCAGTACGCGATTGTTTTCGAGCCGCCGCCGGGGGGCGATACCAACCTTCCATCGGGCACCGGCACGGCGACGTTTGGCGTGACGACCACGGGCACGGGACGGATCAGCGGAGTGCTGGCCGATGGGACAAAGATCAACGTGAGCGCTCCCGTCTCGCCGTATGGCACGTGGCCGCTTTACGAAGCGCTCTACACCAGGAAACAAGGGGCATGCATCGGTTGGGTGTCGTTTGACACAAATAACATGTTGTCCGCGACGGTGGACTGGTATCGTCCGCAGATGCCGAAAGCCAAAACCTTCCGCTCGGGGTTCTCCACCACGATCACGCTGACGGGACAGTGAATGCATGGAATCGTCGGAGGAACCTCCCGTTCTTCGAGAACCAAAAAATGATCCCATGACCGCTCCTCCTGACGGCGCCCCGCGAACGCCATGGACATGGATGCAGCGGGGAGTCCTCGGCGTGGTGTCGGCGCTGGTCCTCGTCGTCTATGTCATCGCCGCGCATTCGGGCTTTTGGGAGTCGCTGACGCCCGCGGCATCCGAGAATTACTACAATCGCTTGGTGGACGGGTTTCGCGCCGGTCAGCTCAGCCTGAAGAAGGATGTGCCGCCCGGACTGACCCAGCTCGCGGACCCATATGATCCGGTGGCCAACGCCCACTATCGCGGCGCGTTTTATCAGTTGTACGATCTGAGTTACTACAAGGGCCGATTGTACCTCTATTTCGGGGTCACGCCCGCGCTGATTCTGTTTTGGCCGGCGGTCGCGTTGACCGGGCGGTACATGCTCTATCGGCAGGCGGTGGCGGTCTTCTGCGGCCTTGGCTACTTGGCGAGCCTGGGCGTGTTGATCGCGATGTGGCGGCGTTATTTCGCGGCAGTGAGCGTGTCGATTATCACCCTGGCAGCTTTGGGATTGGGACTGGCCTCGAACGCGCCGGTGCTGCTGTCACGGTGTTCGGTCTACGAAGTGGCGATCAGTTGCGGTTCCATGCTCACCATGATGTCGCTCGCCGCGATCTGGGGGGCGCTGCACCAACCCGAGCGCAGAGTCCGCTGGGTGATTCTGGCGAGTCTGGCCTACGGACTGGCGTTGGGCGCGCGGCCGTCGCTCTTGTTTGGAGCAATCATCCTTTTGGTGCCCGCGGTCCAGGCGCGGCAACAGCAATGGCGCGCGTGGCCGCTGGTGGTCGGAGCCATCGGCCCCGTGATGCTGGCGGGGTTGGGTTTGCTGCTCTACAACAAACTCCGATTCGACAACCCATTCGATTTCGGCCTGCACTATCAACTGGCTGGCGAGCGGCAGGACGCGCGTCAGGTGTTGGGATTCAGTTACCTCGGCTGGAATCTCCACGACTATCTTTTCGAGCGCGTGCGCTGGAGGAGCCATTTCCCATTCGTGACGGAAATCAGCGTGCTCCCGCTGCGCCCGGGCCGTGGGTCAGCCGAGTCGGCGTTCGGGACGCTGATCTACTTCCCGATTGTCTGGCTGGCGCTGGCCGCGCCGCTGGCGTGGCGTCACCGGTCGGCGGGGGAACGCTCCTTGCTGCGCGCCTTCTTGGGGGCGGTGGCCGCAAGTGCCGGCACTTGCGTGCTGGCCGTCAGCCTCTTTTTCGGCAAGTCGATTCGATACGAATCGGATTTCCTGCCCGAGATGGTCTTGCTGGCTGTGGTTGGCATCGTGGCCCTGGAGCGAACGCTCGCCGGGCAGCCAACGCGGCGACGAGTCGCGCGCGGCGCGTGGGGGGCGCTCCTCGGGTTCTCGATCACATTCAACCTGCTCGCGGGCGTCGAGCATTACGCGGCGTCGTGCGACCTTCTCGGAATGACGCTCGCGGAACTGGGCCGGACCGACGAAGCCAGAGAACAATTTGGGCAGGCGCTGCGGATCGATCCCGGCTATGCCTCCGCCTATAACAACCTGGGGTTGCTCTCGATGCAGGCAGGCGAATTTCCGCAGGCGATCCAACAGTATGAACAGGCGGTGCGGCTTGACCCGGACCTGGTCGAGGCCCGCTACGGCCTGGCGAATGCGCTCGCCCGTACTCACAGGCTGGATCAGGCAATGCATCAATATCAGGAAGCGCTGCGGCTCCAGCCGGACAACCGCGATGCTCATTTCAATGTGGGCGAACTGCTGTTTTCCGTCGGCAGAATCCGCGAAGCCGTCGAACAGTATGAGCAGGCGCTACGAATCGATCCTGGCTACGCCGAAGCCCATGAGCGTTTGGGGAACGCGCTGGCTCGAACCGGCGATATCCAGGGCGCAGTCGCCCAGTTCGCCGAGGCCTTGCGCATCCAGCCGAACTCCGCCGAGGCTCACAGCGGCCTGGCCAACACCCTGGTGCTCGAAGGCCATCTCGATGAGGCGATCAACCACTACGAGCAGGCACTGCGCGTCGATCCGATATCCGCGACGACCCATTACAATCTTGGCGCGGCGTTGGAACGCTCGGGGCGCATACCCGAGGCGATCGCGGAATACAAGCGGGCGCTGGATCTCAAATCTGGTCTGGTTGCCGCCCGTGATGCTCTCCGCCGATTGCGGGCAGATCAGTAAGCCGAATCCGATTTTCGCGCCAACGCGCGCCGCGACACGGCCAGCACCCCGAGCATGCCCAGCGCCACCAGCCCGACCGTCGACGGCTCGGGTACGTTGTTCGCCATGAGTTCCTCGGCCCGCGTCTTGAGGTTCGGGCCGTATTGGAACGTCACATACGAAATGTCCGAAAGCGCAAAGTCCCGGGGCAATCCTGAAAACGTGAATACGACGGCATTCTGGATCAGCCCTTGGTTCTTGATGTTGCCCTGGTCGTTGCTGGGAAAATCGTCGTCCGTCGTCAGCCCGAACGCGATGCTTCCAAATGACCCAAATCCCTTGATCTTCTGGCTGGAAAAGAGGTTCTTTGTCCCAAACCATTTCAGCGTCTCACTGGAGATTCCTTCGTTCACTCCGTTCGTCAACCCGACCAGGTCATTTCGGTAGGCCCATTGCGAGCCAACGTCACCTGTGAACCCCAACGGCAGTTTATGGCCGACAACCGAGCTGCCCGGCGCCACCTCCGCCGACACGGGCGTCAGTTGCAGATCACCCTCGAGCTTGAAAAAAAACGCCGTGAGAATGTCATTGGCGTTCACCGGATCAGACGTACTCGTGTTGGACAGCGTGACGACCAGATCCAGATTCGAGATGGTGAACGTCGCTGACGCCGACAACGTCTCGCCCGCGTTAGCCCCGGGTCCCGAGACCGTGTAGGTCTGATCGCCTGCGACCGTGCCGGTGACTGCCATAGCCACTGCGGCGACTACTCCCGCAACTGTTCTCATCTAATCGATGTCCCTCTACAACGACATCCCCAACGCCTCGCCCACCCCATAGAGCACCAACCAGACCAATCATGCGGCGAATGGCATTTCGTAAGCCGTTGCAGTCCAATGAATATGACCGTTGCTGCCCGACCCGAAACCACGCCACCCCCTCCGTCGCACCATCGGTCACTGTTTCATCGCAATTCCAGCCTTGACTCCGGAATGCCAAAGTGCTAGCAATCGCCACGTAGCGAGTACCCCGTTTGGGAAGCCCCCTGGTACAGGGGGAGGGGATATGGTATGAAGGTTTTGATAGGGGTGTTCGCAGTTTCTGTTGTTCTTGCTTTCTCTTCCACGAGCCGCGCCTCGATCACCAACGCTTGGTGGTGGGACGATTATGATGGCGCCATCGTTTGCTCTAACGCGACTTGGAATCCAGCCACCGATGCCTTGAGCATGACGGGCGATCAATACTGGGGGCCGGCACACATGGTGGGCACCGTGGACACCACCGGCCCGGAGGATCCGACTCTCACTCTCGCCAATGACATCGAGAACGACACCAACTTCGCGTGGACGTCCTACATCGTCAACGTCTACATGAGCAACACGTTTACGCTGGCCAATGTCACTCCGCTGATCCCCGGTGATTGGACCGTGGCCAGCACCACCGAGCCATCATCTCCACTTCCCAGCGGGCCCTACACCGGCGAATATGAGGCGAGCTTCACCCTCGTCGACGGCACCCCGGTCACGCCCGGCAATGATATTGCGTTCCAATACCAGTTGTCGTTCTCCGGTGCCTCGCACTTCGCGTTTACGGAAGAGGTGATCCCGGTTCCCGAGCCGGCCGCGTTCCAGTTCGCCGCGCTCGGCGGACTGCTCCTCGCGCCGCTCGCGTTTGCCCGTCGCCGCCGACGAGCGCCGAAAGCCTGACGTTCTAAAACTGAATCCGTAGGTTCGTGGGCGACTGGAGCTTTCCAGTCGCCCTCTTATTTTCTCCGCCATCGGCTCACCGTGAGCTTCATCGGAAGCAATTGACGCCCGCGAGGTGACGGCCTAGAATTCCCACCAGAGCAGTTGCGGTGATGCTGGCTGGGGGGAGAGCGCACACTATGAATGACGCCGGCTCCAATACGAAAGGCCGACCGAAGGCAAGGCTCGGTCCTCTTTCCACCCTGTGCTTTCTCGGTGGTCTCGGACTTGCATTTGCTCTCTTGTATTTGAGCTCGGGCACGAGAAAAGGGCAGATCTGTGAGGTCGTCGCGTTTGGAATAATCGGCGTGGCGGTGGTGATGAGCGCCATTCTTGGGGTCATGGGTATTGTCCGTCAAGAGCGTCCGCTGCTGCCGTCGATTATCGGATTTCTCTTGGCTTGCGGCGTTGTTCTGCTCTGTATTTTCCCACACCACGGCCCGCCTTCGCAACTGGCTCTACGTGCGGTTTGCCTGAACAGCGAGAAGCAGATACTCGTCGCGATGACCCTGTACGCAGACGATAATCAAGGCAGGCTGCCCATGGATTCGACCAATCCGACTCTCGTGGGGAGTATGAAGCTCTTGAGTAACGTGTTTCCGAAAGCGATGATGTTTTACTGCCCTGACGATCACCGCCCGGGCGCGCGGGCCGAAGCAGACTTCAACAAGCTGACGACGTTGAATATCAGCTACTCGTACGTGCCAAACCTGAAATGGCAGGACACGTCGGATTCACCGGTGATTCTCGACCGGATCTACTCGACCACAAACGGCAGCACGTGGCCGGCCGATGGGAACCACGGAGGCAAAGGCGGCAATGTCGGTTTCAGTGACGGCCACGTACGGTGGCTCACGACTTTGCCGTGCGCGCTGAAGGACAAGAACGGCCGACAAGTTGTGCTGAGTCCGTGACGCGCCTTCGTCGCCGGTGCTCCTTGCTTCGTAGCTTCGTCGTGAGAACCACACTGGCGATGGCAGCGAGACGGGACGGATCTCCGCACTACTTCAAGACTCTCGCCTTTCCGCTTGCGGCATCGCCGGCGCGGGAGTAGCTTCGCCAATCATGAGTCGCTCCAGGTCGCTGCCGCTCTTGCTGCTCGCCGCAATTACGTTGGCTTTCGCCACCGGCTGCGAAGTGCTCCGCTGCAACACCTGCCCGGATGCCCGGAACGAAACGCCGCCCCCGCAGCACCAGGCGTAACCCGCCAGCGGCTTCATGCGGCGTTCAGTCATGCTCGCCATCCGAAACATCCTGTTCGTATTGCTGGTGCCAGGGACCGTCACCGTCCTGATTCCCTGGCTCATCGCCGGCCGCAACCGCGCCGCGCAATTCAGCCACTCGACTCCATGGCGCCATGCCGGTCTGCTGCCGCTCCTCATTGGCGTAATCATCCTCGCGTGGTGCGTCTGGGATTTCATCGTCATCGGCCAGGGGACGCCCGCCCCTATCGATCCGCCGACCCAACTGGTCGCGCGCGGCCCGTATCGACACGTCCGCAATCCCATGTACGTCGCCGTGGCGTTGATCCTGCTCGGTGAAGCCGCACTGTTCGCGTCGCTCGCCCTGCTGATCTACACCGCCATCTTCTTTGCCGCGGCCCACTGCTTCGTGGTTTTCTACGAAGAGCCCGGGCTGCATCGGCGCTTTGGCGAATCCTACGACGCCTACCGCCGCCGTGTCCGTCGCTGGATTCCCCGAGTTCGCGGTTGACCCTGGCGTTCCCGCCGGCTATCTTGCACAGTAATCGGGAATCTCGGACAGGAGCGCGCTCTCATGGCTGGCACGGATATCGTTTCGTTGCAGAAGGAAGGCCGCAAATTCAAACCCTCTGCCGCCTTCGTCAAACAAGCCCACATCAAATCGCTCGCGCAGTACCGCAAGCTCTACGCCGAGTCGATCAAGTCCCCCGCCAGATTCTGGCCGCGCATGGCGAAGGAGCTTCACTGGTTCAAACCGTGGAAAAAACTCGTCGAGTGGAACGAGCCGTTCGCCAAATGGTTCATCGGCGGACAAATCAATCTCTCCGACAACTGCCTCGACCGCCATTTGGATGGGCCGCGACGCAACAAGGCCGCGATCATCTGGGAAGGCGAGCCGGGCGATCAACGCGTCCTCACCTACACCGATTTGCATCGCGAGACGTGCCGGTTCGCCAACGTGCTCAAACGCAACGGCCTCGCCAAGGGCGACCGCGTCATCATCTACATGCCCATGGTCCCCGAGGCCGCCATCGCCATGCTCGCCTGCGCCCGCATCGGCGCGACCCACTCGGTTGTATTCGGCGGGTTCAGTGCTCAGGCGCTCATCGACCGCATCCACGACAGCGGCGCGAAAATGGTCATCACCGCCGATGGCGGTTATCGCCGGGGCGCGGTCGTGGCGTTGAAGAAGAACGTCGACGACGCCCTGCAACAATCTCCTTCGATCACTCGCGTCATTGTCCTCCGTCGCACCGGCTCGGAAATCGCGATGCAGGACGGCCGCGATGTCTGGTGGCATCAGGAATTGGAGCGCGTCGACGCGAATTGTCCGGCCGAAAAACTCGACAGCGAGCATCCGCTGTTCATCCTCTACACCAGCGGCAGCACCGGCAAACCCAAGGGCGTCCTTCATTCGACCGCCGGCTATCTGCTCGGCGTCTACCTGACCACCAAATACGTTTTCGACCTGAAAGAGCAGGACACGTTTTGGTGCACTGCCGACATCGGCTGGGTCACCGGGCACAGTTACTCCGTCTACGGCGCGCTGGCCAACGGCGCCACCACGCTCATGTACGAAGGCGCGCCGAACTGGCCCGAGCCCGACCGTTTCTGGCGCATCATCGACAAGTACAAGGTCACGATCCTCTACACCGCGCCCACCGCCATCCGCGCGTTCATGCGCTGGGGCGATCAATGGCCGAACAAGCACAGCCTCAATTCCCTTCGCCTCCTCGGCACCGTCGGCGAACCGATCAATCCCGAGGCCTGGATGTGGTATTACACCGTCATCGGCCACAAACGCTGCCCGATCGTCGATACGTGGTGGCAGACCGAAACCGGCTCGATCATGATCACCCCGCTCCCGGGCGCGATCCCCACCAAGCCCGGCAGCGGCACGCTCCCGTTCTTCGGCGTCGATGCCGCGGTCGTCAACCGCGAAGGGCAGGTGCTTCCGCCCAACGTCGGCGGCTACCTGGTCATCCGCCGGCCGTGGCCGTCGATGCTCCGCACGATCTGGGGCGACCCCGACCGTTTCAAACGCCAGTACTGGAGCGAAATCCCCCACGTCTATTTCACCGGCGACGGCTGCCGCCGCGACAAGGACGGCTATTTCTGGATCGTCGGCCGCATCGATGACGTGCTCAACGTCGCCGGCCACCGCATCGGCACCGCCGAGGTCGAGAGCGCGCTCGTGTCGCACCCGAAGGTCGCCGAAGCCGCCGTGGTCGGTCGCCCCGACGACCTGAAAGGCCAGGCCCTCGTCGCGTTCGTCACCCCGCGCAGCGGCGTCAACGCCACGCCCGAGTTGAAGGAGGAACTCCGCGCCCACGTCGCGACACAAATCGGTTCGCTGGCCAAGCCCGACGACATCCGCTTCACCGATTCGCTGCCCAAAACCCGCTCGGGAAAAATCATGCGCCGACTCCTCAAGGAAATCGCCGCCGGCGGCGACGTGAAAGGCGACACCACCACCCTCGAAGATTTCTCCGTCCTCGCCAAACTCAAGTCCGACGAGGAATAGTGCCGCGGGCGTCCCGCCCGCTTTCGGTTGAACGGGCGTCCCGCCTGTTTCTTCCGCCTCCGTCCCTGCTGTGTCTGTCATCCTGAGCGCAAGCGAAGGATCTCAGCCGTTTCCCTCATGCTTGTCCGAAACCTCGGAACATGCTATAAGCGCGCATCGAGCCAGGCTGGGAACCATGCCTCTGACATTACGAGAGCGCGACGAAGAACCAAGCTTCGCGTATCGACTTTTCATTCTCACACTCCTGATTGATGCTGCCATCGAAGCTCGGGTGTTCTGGTACACCTACCAGCTTCCAAGCAACGACTTCCGCCTCGGCTTGTTTCAGATCAGGGTCCTTTGGGGAGTTTTTTTCTACATGCTTCTTCCCGTGGCGACACTATTTCTTCTGCTTGCTGAGCGCCCGCTCATTTCGTTTCTCTACGCATTTCTAAAGCTCCTCTCCACCCTTCGGCTCGCGGCACAGTTGTGCACGATATCGTTGCTCGGCCAACTCTCCTGCACTGCGTGCGCGCACGTGGGCTGGAATGCCTCCGCCACGTTGGTCGCCGTCGTGTATGTTTGCCGGAAATTCACATTCCGCGACCTCTCAATTACGTCGTCAAAGCTTACGCTTGCGGAAGAGATTGCGGTCCTCGAAAAAATGAAAGAGCAAGGCACGCTGTCTCAAGAGCGATTCGAGAACCTGCGGGACAATCTCCTGGCCCGGGACGAGCGCGACTCAGCCGGTTGAGTGGAAAAGTTCGCTCACGGCACCAACGCTCACACATTGAATTGCTGATCACACCGGGAACAAACCTGCGCCCCGCACTCCCTTGTTACGGTCCCATTCCGGTTGACATGCATTAGCTGCGAGCCTAGGCTTTCTGTGTGCGCGAGACGGGGCCAGCGGCAATGAAGACTGGCTTAACGACAATGAAGCGAGCGGCGCCTTTCAAGGCTGCCCTGAGCGCTCGTTTCTTCCCTCATTTGGAATCCCTTGGGTTCGTCCGCGATGAGCGTCAGGAACCGAAAATGATCTGTTTTCGGCGTAAGACAGATGCGGTCATGCAAATTCTGACCGTTCTATGGGTGTATCGTCGTCACCCGCGGTTCATTATACAATTTGCCGAAGCGCCTCTGGCAGGCATCAACTATCATGGCGACCATGTCTCGGCCGAAGACGTCCTGCCCGGCAACGTCGAGCTGCTTCGCGGATCGCTCAGACCCGGCGACGGAGCCATCAGCTTTCGCACCCATCGACCCATCTGGCAACGGATTTTCTCCTCGCGACAGAACGAGAATCCCGACCAGCTTGTGGATTCGCTCCTGAGTCTCCTGCCCGAGGTCTTTGCCTGGTGGGAGACAAAGACCCGCGGCCCGCATTTGCGCCTGCTCCCTGTTGTACACCTACCCGGGAAACCCAAATTCCCCGAAGCGGATCAATGTCGCAAATCCCCTGTCCGCGCATCGCGAATCCACTACATTGTCGCTCATAGCTTGAAGCTCACTGGATGGTGCTCGATCGCAGCCTTCCTGGCTCTCTTCTGGGCTCCTTCTGCGCCGGCGCTTTTGACGGCGCCGTCTGCCATGGACATATTTGTCTTTGTCCTGGCGACTCTTGCCGCCGTGCCTCTCGGGATGATTTTCGGAGGCGTGCTTCTCTGTCCGTTCGTTCATGTCATCGGCAGCAAAATCAATGGCGCTCCCTTCCGCGAGGGCGATCGGGTCCGCATTCTTGTCGGTCCCCATCGAGACCGGATCGCGTCCGTCTATGCAGTCTGGAAGGAACGGAACCAGGTCCGCGTCGCGCTGGACGAACAGGCGTACAAGGACGTGAAGGATGTGTTCGGATTGACTCAAGTGTGTCGCGAGAAGATCGCGAAGCCTGCCGCTGAATCAGATTCTTCCTCGCCGTTGCCGACTTCGTAATTTATTGGCAGTCCCCCGGAACAAACCCCGCGCCCACTCCTCTTACCATACGGCGTAGGGTCGCCGCGTGCATCGCCAACACATTCAGCAGTACCCCGTCCTGATCAGGCGGCTGTCTCGACCCTGTCTGTTGTAGGCTGCTGTGAATCGACCGGTGGAATTCTCCCTTCCACCGGTCGGACGGGTTTGAGCGATGGCCAGCCCGGCTTTACTATGATCCGGAGGCGGGTTGAGACGGTCGCTTACGGAAGACCTTTCGCAAACTCCGCACGCTGCTCCACACGATCAGGCCACCGACGCCGAGGTAGAACAGCAGCCCCAGGTAGACCGAGCCGACCAAGTGTCCACCCGTCACCACGGGCGTGCCGTCCTTCGGATTCTGCGTCAGAAAGTACATGATCCCTGATTCGCCGAGATAGGGCGCGTGGTCACCGGCAAAACGGGAAATAGCGCGCGGCCCGAGTTGCATTCCGTTCGGCAACGGCCAGCACGCCGTGAGCACTTGCGCGCTGATCGTAAATGCGTGGTCGAACCGGCCATTCCGCCGCGTTGCCGCGACCGCAAACGCATTCCCCGAAATGCTGAAGCCGTCCACAATCGGTCCCGAATCCACGTCGTACCAGCGATGCTCCGTCACGTCCTTCGGATACTCGCGGAAACCCGCCGCCCACCAGCGTTCCTGCCAGAAATGTTCTTCATACAGGTCATACCAGCGCTTGGCCTGGTCGGGCCACAGGTCCGGCGCGGAGATCAGGACGTGCGAATTGCCAATGCCCCGCGACGGTTCGTCCTGATGCCCGCTCATGTAATCGACGGAGTAGGGGACCAGCCCGCGCGGATCGAGCATCGCACCCTGAAATCCACGAATGGCTCTCGCGTAAAATGCCGAGCGGTCGATCCCGAGTAGTTGGTCCGCCTCCTTGATCCATGCAATCGCCGCTAACACGTCGATCGGGTAACATTCCGACGGGTAATCCTCCAGCACGCCGAGCTTCGAGCGGTCCAACTCCGCCGCCAGCGAGTCCACTTGGTCCCGCAGCAGCGGCCGGTACTGACCGCGCCCATCGAGCTTCTCGTAGCTCGTGATTCCCGAAATGACCAGCGAACGGAAGAACACGTTCTGCGTGTGCAGATAGTCTTCTCCCCAGTGCTGCTTCACCCATGTGTGATGGATCGGGTCGAGAATCAGGTCTTTCGCCGCCTCGACTGTGTCCCGCGAGTACGACAGCGGCGACTGGCGTGACAATCGATGGTCTTTTTCCCATGCCGCCTGGAGCGCTGCGGTCGACCGCAGGTAAAACACGCACGTAAACATCGGCCACTCGGTGCTGGGTACGTCGTAGAGATCCAGATGTGCCGCCCGTTTGGACGCGATGCGGTCCCGCGCCCAACGCTCGATTCGCGGCGTCAGGTACCGATGCATCCGCCAGGCCTTCGACGGAATTCCCGGCCGCCGCATCGCGGGGTCGGCAATGTCGCGTATCACCGTCATCCCCGGAAGAACGAGGAACACCAATGCCAGACCTGCCGCCAGCAGGTTGCCTGCAATCTGATTCGCAAGTTTTAACCGGCTTATCTGCATCGGGACTGTCTCCCGCAACGTCTTACGCTTCCGGTATGGGAATGGCCTTCCGATCCAGCCATTTCTCCATCGACTTCGGCACAAAACTCGCCATCCGATCCAACGCCTCCGCCGGCTCGCGCGCCACGATCAATTGCGACAGTTGCTCGGGCCACAAGAATCGCGACTCGACCATGTGCTCCAGGTATTTCACCAGCGGATCGTAGTAGCCGTTCACGTTCAGCAGCGCGCAGGGTTTGCCGTGCAATCCGAGCTGCATCCACACGAACACCTCCACGATCTCCTCCAGCGTCCCCACGCCACCGGGCAGCGCCAGAAATCCGTCCCCCAGCGCCGCCATCTTGGCTTTGCGGTCGTGCATCGACGTTACCACGTGCTGTTCGGTCAACCCGGTGTGGCCCACCTCGCGACGAACCAGATTGTCGGGAATCACGCCCACGACCCGTCCGCCCGCCGCCAGCACCGCATCCGCGACCACGCCCATCAGCCCGACATTCCCGCCGCCATACACGAGTGTGTGCCCGCGCTTCGCCAGCAGCGCGCCCAGCTCCCGCGCCGCCTGCGCAAATGACGGGTCCTTCCCCGGGCTCGAACCACAATAGACACAAATGGAGGTCATGTTTCGCTCCGTCAACCGTAGATGTGTTACCCGCCGCCGTAAATGAGTTCCAGAACTATCAACGAAATCAGCAATACGAGAGACGTGATGGTCGCCGCGAGGTTAACCTTGCCGTGGCTGCCCGCCAATCCGAAATATATCCCCTGGCCGTGCCACATAAACAATCCAGCGGGGACGGTAATCAGCCCGAAAAGAATCAGCAACCACTGCGGCGATCCGTCCCGCATCATATCACCGGGATCCGCTCCGCTCAGAAGCGAACCGGCCGCAATATAAACTCCGTTGGCCATCAGGCAGAACCCCGCGAAGAACCGAAACAGGGACAACCCGGGAAATTTGGCGGCATTGGCTATCGCGAATGCCGTCAGCGGCAGAAGACAACCGACAATCGGTCCCGCCCAGACGACAAACAGCGGATGAGGATTGCGGGTCAAATCAGTTCGGGAAAAGACGAGAGGCCTTAGCACGATCTTCTGCACGTGGCCGCCGGTCGCCCACGCCCCCATCACGTGACCGGATTCGTGGACCACTTGCATGGCGAGCCAAGAGAATGCGACGAAGCTGACGATGAGTAGAACTTGTCTTGGCCTTCCCATGTTTTGGATGGACGAAACTAGCGTTACGTCGACTCGGTCTCAAGCCGAAACATCCCTGACCCGTCACGCCGGACGCATCTCGGCACCGCCACCAAATAAGGTGCCGCCGATAGTGGGGCGGGCGTCTCGCCCGCCTTGCTGCAGCCTTTCAGGACCACGGGCGGGACGCCCGCGCCACTACGGTGACAGTGGCAAGATGCACCCCGTCACGCCGAGGCGGACGCGGTGTGCGGCAAGGGGTGAAGGTGATGCTGATGGTGCGCGGCTCGTTCGAAACACGTCAGTGCTTCCTGGTAGCGTTCGAGGCGATTGAGCACATTGCCCTTGCCGATATACGCATCGGCATGGGAATCGTCGATCCCGAGCGCGTGCTCGTAACTGGCCAGCGCCTCCTCGAGGCGTCCGAGACGTTCGAGCGCCGCACCCTTCTTGATGTACGCATCGGGTGTGTGCCCGTTGAGGGCGATGGCCTGCTCGAAACAGGCGAGCGCGTCCATCGGCTGCCGCTGTTCGAGCAAGGCCTGGCCGCGAGCGAGCAACGCGCCCACGTGCAACGCGGCGTCCGGCACCCGGGTCGCTACGGGATACGGACACTTGAAGGCTCCGGGCACTTGTCCCTGTTCGCGGAGCTTGCTCTGCAACGACGACACATAGAACGCCGCGCCGATGGCGGCGACGGTCATCACGGCGGCCAGGGCGAACACCGCGCGGCGTAACGATTCGATCCGTTGCGTCGCGGCCTGGGATTGTTGGCGCGCCTCTTCCACCGCCTGCAACGTGGCCCGCTGCTGGGTCTGGAGCTGTTGCATCGCTTGGAGGGCGAAATTGAGCGCGGCGGCACGGTCATCGCGGACGCGCGCGGCGCTGTTCGTGGATTGACTCGTCTCGGCGGAAAACGCGGGCACAGAGAACACCGTGAACGTACAGACCAACAGGCCCGTGCGTAAGACTCCACGGTAACTACCACACCTCTTCACGAAGGGTTCCCCAATGCGGGAGAATAGTGAGAAACCGCCAGAAATCAACAAAAAACCGCGGGTTACAAGCGGTTGGGCGCATCTCGGCACCGCCACCAAATAAGGTGCCGCGATAGTGGGGCGGGCGTCTCGCCCGCCTTGCTGCAGCCTTTCAGGACCACGGGCGGGACGCCCGCGCCACTACGGTGACAGTGTCACGATGCGCGCCGGATTACACCGGCGGATCCACGGCCCCCGCCACGCGGACGATTTTGTTCCGGCTGGTCGCGCCGTGGACGATCTCGACGTCCCGGCGTTTCACTCCCAGCCATTCCGCGATGGTCTCCACGACCGCCTCGTTCGCCCGCCCGTCTTCGGGGGGAGCCGTGACATACACTTTCAGTGACCCGTCCGCCTGCCGCTGCACCTTGTTTTGCCTGGCCCGCGGGGTGACGCGCACGTTGAACGTCGTGGTCGGCGAAGGTTGCCCGGTCATCGTTGCGAGCCTCGGCTACCGGACAACCACGTCGGTAAGAATATCGGCGCCCAGTTGTTTGGTGGCAGTGTCTCTTCCGCCGCAGCCCTTGTCATGGATGGCCGGATTCGGCGGCCGCGGGCACGTGTTGTCCGACGGTTCCGTGTCGCCGTGACCGTCGAGCGCGGCGGAATTAATCGTGACCGTGTAGCGGAAATCCTCGTGGTCCGATCCCCGCGCGTCATCGTTGGCGCAGTCGTAGGTCACATTGTACGCCAGCGTCAATTTCTTCTTCGGGGCCAGTACGACGGGGAAGCCCTTGCGGGGAGGAACCACCGCGATCGCGGGCACGGGACAGGCCCCCAACGATTCCATGGCAAGGACCACGACGTTGGTGAGCGTTCCCAAATCGGCAAAGTGTTCGGTGTTGGTGCCGAGGTTCTCGATCGTAATCCTGACGGGCTTGGTCGAACTCGGCGTGCGTGCCGTCAGCGTGACCGTCTTGGGTGCGACGACGCTCAGCACGGCGAGATCATGCGTGGGCAGCGGCGTCGCCACCAGAACGACGTGGAAGGCGCAGGTGCTCGTGTTGCCCGACGTGTCTGCGGCGATGAACTGCACGATGTTCGTGCCGACGGGAAATACCGAACCGGAAGACGGGGCGCAGTAATTGGTCGCGACGCCGCAATTGTCACTGGCGGTAGGCAGACTGAAATTCACAACCGCGTTCATAAGCCCGGGCGCCAGGTTGGTCACGATGTCCGAGCACGGGCCCACGGACGGCGGCGTGTTGTCCACGACGATGATCTGCGCGGCGCAGGAATTGGAGGCGCCGCCGTTGTCCACGACGGTCAGGGTGACGGCATTGGTGCCGACACCGAACGGTCCGGGCGGGGTCAACGACCGGCTGGCGATGGTGCCGTCGCTGTCGGACGAGCCGGCATCCACCGCGAGCGCCGACACGTCCGCCTGGCAATTCGCGTCGGTGATGACCACGATGTTGCTGCACAACGCCACGGGCGGCTGGTTCGGCGCGGGCAGGTTCTGGACGATCACGTGGAAGGTGCACGTGTTCGTGTTGGCCGAGGCGTCGATTGCCGTGCACGTAATGAGGTTGGTGCCGGGCGCGAATGCGCTGCCGGACACGGGCGCGCAATTCGTGACCACGGCGCTGCAGTTGTCGCTGGCCGTCGGCGCGCCGAAAAACACAGTCGCGTGCGACTGGCCGGACGGAATGTTCGTGACGATGTCCCCTTGGCAGGAGATTGTCGGGGGCGTCTGGTCGAGCACCGTGATGGTTGCCTGGCAGGAATTGGTGGCCCCGTTGTTGTCCGTGACCGTGAGCGTGACCGTGGTGGCGCCGATGGGGTACGGCCCGGCCGGGCTCAGGGTCATACTGGCAATCGTGCCGTCGGGATCATATGACCCGTTATCGGCGGCGGCAGCAGAAACGTCCTGGACGCAGGAACCGTTGGCGTTCGTCGTCACGTTTTGGCAACGGGCAACAGGTGGTTGGTTCGGCGGGCGAATCCAAACCTTTGTCGCCGTGCCTGTCCAGGAGAGATTCCCGTCAACAGCGATGGCCTCGATGACGTCGGTACCGGTCGAAGTACTGCTCGTGTAGAGGAACGCGGCTTGACCGTTTGTCGACGTGGTTGTGTTGCTTCCCTGGCCGATGTTGGGCCCGGAGATCACGCTGAAATCAACGGGGATGCCCGCTCCTGCCGCGCCATTGGCCGTAACCGAGGCGGTGACACTGTCCAACGATCCCACGAAATTGGTGGCGAGCACGGGCGTCAGCGAGCAGACGAGATTTGTGATTGTGCAATACGTCGGATTGTACGAAACGCGTCCCAGGGCAGCGTTGTCGAGTTGATCGATGATGCTGTCGTCCGGATTCGCCGTCGTCCAGCAATTCGATATGGCGGAGATGTTCCCGGACGAACCGGACAACTCCACGTCCCGCGCGCCCGGATTGTGGAAGTAGTTCTGTCCGACTGACCCGGAGCCGCCGCCGCCGAGGTCGATCCCCGCGTAGGATGCCGAGACCGACAGGACGCCGTTGCTCAGCGAGTTGATGATCTGGTTGTGGTCGACGCGGATGGTGTCACTGTTGGGAATGGAACCATAGAACCGGATGCCGGTCGGGAGATTGTCGATCTGGTTGTCCGTCACGATGACGGTGTTGGAGTAGCCATTGATGCCAATCGCCTGGTTCCCGCTGCTGCTTGGCGCCTCACCGCCCGGCGCTCGGTAGAAATAGCAATTACTGATCAGCACCGAGCTATACACGTACGTGCGCACGCATTCTCCCCAATCCAAGAGCGACGCCGCGATGGTCGAGTTCTCCACGCGCACGTCCGAAAACGTCGCCGGGGGATTGTTGATGTTGATGGTGTGGTCGATCTGGCCGGATTGTTGCATGAGGTGATAAAAGCGCGCGAGGCAACTGTTCAGTTGGAACCCGACGTCCCATTGTTCGAGGACGTCCGCCGTATAGAGCGCGACATTCGTGGCATACAGTGCGCCGCCCATTACCGTCACGGAGAAGTTGCGGGTCATGTTCATCGTCACGTCGTTGAGCGTCAACGTCGTGTTGGAAGCCACGATCCCTTCCGACACCGAGGGCGAAAAACCGCCGCCATAAATCGGATCGCCGCCGGTAAATTGCAGCCCGTCCAATTCCGCCGTGCCCGCCGAGGTGATCGTCACCAGCACATCGTTGGTGTGGTGCACGATGCAATTCGTCGAGCCCGAGCCGACGATCCGCACCGGCTGCACGATCGTCAGGACCTCGCGGTAGGTGCCGGCCTGTACCTGGATTGTGTCATTCGGGTTGGCGGCGTTGATCGCCGCTTGGATGGTTGGATACTGATTGGTGACGAACAGAGTGGCGCCGAATACGGGAAGCGCCGGGCACAATACGACCGTCGCCAGAAACCAAGCGCGGACTTGTTTCCACCTCCTTGTGGTCACGCGCCGACTCTCGCCGAAATTGCGGCATCTGTCGACCATGTTTTTCCCTCCGAACGTGAATCATGACGTTGTCGTCGAAGCGCCAGATGATAATATGGGCCGAATGCAAACCCTGTTCCTCGTGGGCCCGACCGCCGTGGGCAAGACCGCGGTGGCGCTGGAGTTGGCCCGCCGGCTGAACGGCGAAATTGTGTCGGCGGATTCAATGGAGGTTTACCGCGGCATGGACATCGGCACGGCCAAGCCGACTGCGGCGGAAGGCGCTCTTGTGCCGCACCATCTCATCAACGTTTGCGAGGTGAGCGAGGTTTTCGATGCGAAACGGTTTGTCGATCTCGCGAACAAGGCCATCGCGGACATTCACTCGCGAGGGAAAACCGCCCTGATCGTCGGCGGCACGGGATTGTACGTGCGGGCGTTGCGGCACGGATTGTTCGAAGGGCCATCGCGGAACGAACAACTCCGCGCCCGACTGGAAGCCATGACCGCGCCGCAATTGTTCGAGGAATTGCAGCGCTTGGACCCGCAGACGGCCAAACGCATCGACCGACACAATCCGCGCCGGCTAGTGCGCGCCTTGGAAGTGTTTCACGAAACCGGCAAGCCGATCAGCGAATTGCAGAAAGAGTGGAAATCCCCTCAGCGTGGTCCTCTTCCCCAAGGGGAGAGGAGAATCCCCTCGCCCCCAACCGGGGGAGAGGGTCAGGGTGAGGCGGTGGCAGTGTGCCTGACGCGAGAGCGTGCTGATCTACTCGCGCGGATCGAACGGCGGATCGACGAGCAGATCCGGGCAGGCTGGGTGGATGAAGTGCGACGGTTGATGGGGCAGGGGCTGGAAGAGAATCTCACGGCGCTTCAAGCAGCTGGTTACCGCGAGTTGGTCGCGCATCTTCACGGCGAACTTCCCCTGGACAAGGCGGTAGCGCTGATCAAAACGCGCACCCGGCAGCTCGCCAAGCGACAATTAACTTGGTTTCGGCGCGAGCCTGGACTACAATGGCTGGAGATCGGGCGCGAAGAACAGCCTACCGAAACGGCACGCCGCGTCCGCGACATATTTCAATCAGGGAGAAAAGTTCGACACGTTGAAGATGCATGACACGCAGGAGCCGCTCCGCGAGCGAGCGTTCCTCATTGGATTGGAAAGACCCGGCCACGACAAGTGGGCCGTCAAAGATTCGCTGGAAGAACTTCGCGAGCTGGCCCAGACCGCCGGCGCCGAAGTGATCGATCTCATCAGCCAGAAACGCGACACGGCGACTGCCGCGACGTTTATCGGCAGCGGCAAAGTCGAGGAACTGGCCGCGCGCTGCGGTGATACTGGCGCCAACATGGTGATTTTCGACGATGACCTGTCGCCCGCCCAGGGCCGCAACCTCAGCGAGATTCTCGGCCTGAACGTCAAGGTGATCGACCGCACCGAGTTGATCCTCGACATCTTTGCGCAGCGGGCGCGCACGCGCGAGGGCAAGATCCAGGTCGAGCTGGCACAGTTGCAGTACATGCTGCCTCGCTTGGCGGGGTTGTGGACGCACTTGTCTCGTCAACGCGGCGGGGTTGGCTCGCGCGGTCCTGGCGAACAACAGCTCGAAGTTGATCGTCGCCGCGTGCAGGAGAAGATTCATCGTCTCGAACGCGACCTGGAAGAGGTCCGCAAGAACCGCCGCGTGGAACGTAGCGGCCGCCAGCGGCTGCACTGGCCGCAGGTGGCGATCATCGGCTACACGAATTCGGGCAAGAGCACGTTGATGAACGCGCTCACGGGCGCGAACGTGCTGGCTGAGGATAAATTGTTCGCCACACTCGATCCGACGACGCGCAAACTGCGGATGCCGAACAACCAGAACATTCTGTTGTCCGACACGGTCGGATTCCTGCGCAAGCTGCCGCATCATCTCGTCGAATCGTTCAAGGCCACGCTGGAAGAGGTCGTGGAGGCCGATTTGTTGTTGCATGTGGTGGACGTGAGCCATCCGCAGGCGCAGGAACAAATCAAAGCCGTCGAGATCGTCTTGAAGGAAATCGACGCCTGGGGCAAGCCCACCGTGGTCGTGCTGAACAAGATCGACAAACTTCCCGACGGCGCAACGGTGTTGGAGAAGTTCCAGCGCGAATTCGATCACGCGGTGCCGATTTCGGCAACGGATCGCACGAACTTTAACGAACTGATGGACGAGATTGCCAATCGGTTGACCGACCGCCGCGTGAACGTGACACTGTCGATTCCGCATGACCGCGCGAAGGCGATCGCGTTGGTATACCGCAGCGGCTACGTCACGGCGCGCGAGATGAAAGACGGCAACGTCCTATTGCGGGCTCAGATCCCGAAGGTGTTGGCGGGCGAATTGACGCCGTATGTGGTGAAGGAGAAGAAGCGCAAGTGAAGATCACTACGGGAAGACCGATTCTGCTCGTTCTGGCGGTGCTGTGTTTGATGCTCGAGCCGCTGGCGGCGGACAGCCCGGCGCCGATTCGCGACTGGGAGTGGATCATCATCCATCACAGCGCCACGCGGGTGGGGTCGGCGGCGATCTTTGACGCGGCGCACCGCGCGCGGGGCATGATCAACGGCCTGGCCTACCATTTCGTCATCGACAACGGCACCGACGGCAAACCGGATGGATACATCGAGACGGGGCCGCGCTGGATCAGCCAGATGCACGGGGGCCATTGCCGTCAGGCCTACATCAACGAGCACGGCATCGGTATTTGCCTCGTCGGGAATTTTTCGGTCGATCAACCCACGTCGAAACAGCTCGACTCGCTGGCGCTGCTGATCCACGGCCTGCAGGACCAGTTTCACATACCCGACGACCATGTCCTCGGGCACGGGGAAGTGATCGGCGAATTCAGCGAATGCCCGGGCTCGCAGTTTCCTTGGGACGAATTTCACAAGCGGCTGAACGAGAAATCGACTGCGAACGAACGCAAATGAACTCGAACGAATGTCGCACCAGCTAGCGGCTCGAACGTGACCACCTATCTCATCCGCGAGATGCCCGAGGGCGATCGACCGCGCGAGCGGTTGAAGGAACGCGGCGCGGCGGCACTGATGGACGCCGAATTGATCGCGATCCTCTTGCGCACGGGGATGAAGGGCACATCCGCGGTCCAACTGGCCCTGCAACTTCTCCAAAAGTTCCAAACACTGGAGAATCTGGCCCGTGCGCCGGTGGAAGAGATCGCGCATATCAAAGGCGTGGGCGAGACGAAGGCGATTCAACTCAAGGCGGCATTCGAGCTGGCGCGTCGGCTCAGCGAAGGCACGCGTGACAAACAGAAGATTATCAGTTCTCCGGCAGATGCCGCAGGGGTGATGCGCGAGGCGATGCGGTTGCTGGACCGCGAAGAGTTTTACGTGCTGCTGTTGAACACCAAGAACGGGCTGATCAAACGCGCGCCGATCTCGCGCGGATCGCTCAACGCCAGCATCGTCGAGCCCCGCGAGGTGTTCAAGGACGCCATCGCCGTCTCCGCCGCGTCGATGATTCTCGTGCACAATCATCCGAGCGGCGATCCGACGCCGAGTTCCGAGGATATCACGGTGACCAAGCGCCTCGTCAAAGCCGGCGAGCTGCTCAACATCTCCGTTCTCGACCACATCGTTCTCGGCCGCCACACCGCCGGTCGCGACCAGGATTTCGTCAGCTTGAAGGAACTGGGATTGATGTGAAAGCGAGTTGCCGGGCCAATGGGTGACTCGCTCCGCAGGCCAGGTTCTGCCGGCCAAGAACGAAGCAATCGCAGGACCTTGGCCGTTGAACGGCCGAGGCACTTCGCAAGCTCAGGGCAACAAAACGCCGGGAGGGTGAGGAGTGCTCACCCATCCCGGCGGCCTAGTGCGGAAGGCGATCAGTGTCTATGCAAGCAGGTCTTCCTGGCGTATGAGATCAGGAGCATGAGCAACAAGCCGGCTCCGGCGAGGGCACAGGCGCTCGGCTCGGGCACCAGCATCGCCTTGATGAATTGATCGGGGATTGTCCCGTAACCGAACCCCACGTTTGAAATCTGGGACAAGCTGAAGTTTGCGGAAACATTGCCCAGCGTGAACACGGCACTGTCCTTGATGAAGGGCTGACCCGACAAGCCGCAGTTATATTTGCTCCCATCGTCCACGGCAGAGGTCAATCCGCCCGCGACCCCGTCCGGCGGGCTGCAATCCCCGGGGAGTCTGCTGCCCGGGAACAGGTTCCACGAACCAAACAGGGAACAACTGGTCGCGCTGATGCCTTCGTTGGCGCCGTCCGGAGCGCCGCGCAAGCCGGCCGCGTACGCCCACGAGCCGCCGATGATGCCGCTGGTGATCGTCAGGTTGGTGCCGCTCTCGACCGCGCAACAGCCGGCGCCAAGCAGGCCGGACACCTTGGTGAGTGTCGGATCGCCCGCCAGCGTGAAGAACACCGACGTGAGAATGTCCTGCGAATCATTCGGCTTGTACGCGGCCGTGTCCGTCAAAGTAACGACGAGATCCGTGGTATTGCCCGACACCAAGAGCGCAAAGGTGGCAGTCGCGGAATTGGTTTCGCCCGGATCATCGCCCGGGGCGCGGCCGTTATAGGTGACCGCCGCATTTGCGGATGTGATTGTGAAAATTAGGGCCGCCGCCAGTGCAACGGCACAAAACCCCCGCATGGAAGCGTGGGTACAACGAACCAGAACGTCGCTCATGATCGCATCTCCCTCCTGTTTGTTCGCGCCGGCTCCGACTGCGGGCACGTCCCGCGGTGAGCAGCGCGTCGCAACTCATTGCGCCATCAACCGACAAACACCCTATCCACTTGGCCCCCGATGCGTCCGGTCCGGCGACACGACCTTGCGCGTACAATCGCGGCTGGAAGGGCCAACACGTTTGCGCAGCGGCGGTACTAGCGCGGGCCGTGCCAGAAAAAATGGAGCAGCCAGCGTCAGCCTAAGCGTCGGCGGGTGCGGACATTGTGAAACAAGAAGCGAAAACGGCAAGTTTTGCGCAGCGACAATTTGGTGCGGAAGTCTTGACGCGAATGTTCGGCGCGGGACAAGAGTGTTCAGCGGAAGGGATACGCCAGAGGTCGCGACGGAACAGCCGCTCGCGCGATTGCTATCTGTTTCAGGCCGATTTGGCCGGCCCGCAAATCCGCTGGTATTCCTCAAGCGCGAAGCGGTCGGTCATGCCGGCGATGTAATCGCAGATCGCGCGGTGGAGGCCGACCTCGCCGAGACGGCGCTGCGTGCTCTCGCCCATCAGACGCGGGTTGGCGGCGTAGGCGCGGAACAATTCGCTTAGGGCCTCGACGGCGCGCTGGTGGGGCATGTGCTTGATCGGGTTGAAGTAGAGATTCGTGTAGAGGAAATCCCGTAATTCCTTGTTGGCCTGCTGGAGTTCCTTGCTGTAACTGATCAGCGGTCCGCTCCGGCGGCGCACATCATCCGCGCTCGTCACTTTGGCGGCAGAGATGTTCGTGTCGCTGGTGGCAATGACGTCGCCCACCTCGCGCTCGATGAGTTCGCGGATGGTGAATTCGCGCATCCGCGCGCGGTCGATTCCCGGATGCTCGCGGCTGACGCGCTCGAACGTGGTCTGCCAGATCGCCACCTCGCGGAGCTGATCGAGCGTGATCAATCCCGAATCGACGCCATCATCGATATCGTGCGAGTAATAGGTCACCTCGTCGGCGAGATTGGCGATCTGGGCTTCGAGCGAGGACGACTGGAAATCAAATTCCTTGAGGTGCGCGGGCTTGTCGAACTGCGTGTAATGTTTCGCCAGGCCTTCACGCGTTTCCCAAGTGAGATTCAGGCCGTTGAACGCGGGATACTTCTCCTCGAGTTCGGTCACGACGCGCAGCGATTGCAGGTTGTGCTCGAACCCGCCGTGGTCCTTCATCAGCTTGTCGAGCATTTCTTCGCCCGCGTGCCCGAACGGCGGATGCCCGAGGTCGTGGGCCAGGGCGATGCTCTCGGCGAGATCCTCGTTGAGGCGCAACGCGCGGGCGATGCCGCGGCTGACGCCGGCCACCTCGATCGTGTGCGTGAGCCGGGTGCGGAGATGGTCGCCCGTGCCGTTGAGGAAGACCTGCGTCTTGTATTCGAGCCGGCGGAACGCGCGGCTGTGGATGATCCGGTCGCGGTCCCGCTGAAAATCCGTCCGCAAGGCGTGTTTGGGCTCGGGGAATGCGCGACCCCGCGAGTCGGCGGCCTTCTGGGCGTAGGGTGCAAGGGTCTTGTATTCGAATTGCTCGAGCTCGATGCGGTCGCGCGCCATGACGGGGGGAGTGTCGCAAATCACCCGGGCCGACGCAAGTGTTTGACCTGGCGGCCCGGTGCGGTGATAATGGGGGCAATGAGCAAGCTGGCTGTCGGTTTGGGGACTGGAATCAACTGTGCCGGAGAAGCGCATGTTTGAAATTACGCAATTGCCGAGCGGCGTGCGCGTGGCGACGGCGGAAATGGCGCACATGGAAAGCGTCTCCGTCGGCGTCTGGGTCGGCGTCGGCGGACGTTACGAGCCGGCGCGGCTGAGCGGCGCGTCGCACTTCATCGAACATCTGCTGTTCAAGGGAACGGCCCGGCGCAGCGCCAAACAGATCAGCCAGACCGTAGAAGGCATCGGCGGCTACCTGAACGCCTTCACGAGCGAGGAAACGACCTGCTACTACGCCAAGGCCAGCCACGAGCATCTCGATACGCTCCTCGACGTGCTGACGGACATGTATCTGCATCCGCGGTTCGCCGCCCCCGATATCAACAAGGAACGCGGCGTGATCAAGGAAGAGCTGCTGATGTACCGCGACCAGCCCGATCACTACGTGCACGAGTTGCTGACCGAGACGCTGTGGCCGGAGCATCCGCTGGGCCGTTCGCTGACGGGCACGGCGAAAACGCTCGACGCGATGGATCGGCGCGCCCTGCTCGATTTCAAACGGAAGAAGTACGTGTCGGCCAACACGGTGGTCGCCGTGGCGGGACATTGTCGGCACGACGACCTCGTGTCGCGCGTGGAGCAGATGCTGACCATGCCGCGCAACGGCCAGTCGCCGACGTTCGCCCCGGTTCACGAACAGCAGCGGGCGCCGCGCCTGCGGTTCTTCACCAAGACGTGCGAGCAATCGCATCTGGCCATCGGCGTGCGCGGGTATTCGCGGCACGATGCGCGCCGCTACGCGCTCAAGGTGTTGAGCGTGATCCTCGGCGAGAACATGAGTTCGCGGTTGTTCCAGGTGATCCGCGAGCGGCACGGCCTGGCGTATTCCATCCAATCTTCGACGAGCTACTTCGCCGACACCGGCGCGCTGCTGATTTCCGCAGGGCTGGATACGAAGCGATTGCACCGCGCGCTGGCGTTGATTCTGGTCGAGTTGCGGAAGGCTGCGAAACAGCCGCCGTCAGCGGTGGAACTGCAGCGCGCGAAAGATTACGCAATCGGCCAGATGCGGCTGGGCCTGGAGAGCACGGCCAACCGCATGATGTGGATTGGCGAGCATCTGCTGGCGTATGGATCGATTCAGTTGCCGGAGGAAGTCGAGAAGCGGATCGCCGCGGTAACACCGGAGGAGGTACAGGCGACGGCGTCGGACCTGTTTCGGAACAACCGGCTCAGCGTCGCGGTGATCTCGCCGAGCAAAGACGAGCGCGGCATCAATGCGCTCTTGTCATTCTGAAGATTTCCCAGGCCAGCGCGGGCAACGTCCACGCCCAGGGCAACGGGAAGCCCCGAAGTTCGTCGATGATTTTGGTGACAGCGTAGAGATGGCGGATGCGTTCGGGTCGATCGTGGTAGTAGGTGACGAAATCGTAAAGCCAGAGGCCCCACAGCGGCCAGACAGCCGCGTGTGGTTCGCCTGCGAGGACGACGCAGGCGAGCAGGCCGTAGATCACGAGTTCCAGTTTTCGGCGGGCCGGCAACTCACCCAGCACGGCGCGGCGTTCCGCGGTCGCCATCTTGAACCGCAACTCGAAGATCTTCACCCCCAGTCCCAGCGGGACTCCTGCCACAATGAGCAGCGCGGCGCCGAGCCAGGTGCATTCATGCGCATCGCCCCAATGAAATTGAGCGAGCGTGACGAGGAGCAGGGCAACAAACACCGCATTCATCAGCCGCCGCCGCATGCGGTCGTGCGCTGCCTCGCTGGGGTCGTGCATGCGGGTCGCGCCGCCCATGCCGCCGGGGGCTGGATCAGGTGGGCGGGAAGGCTGGGTCATGGTTGGCGTTCATCATAATCGAGGTATATTAGGGTGGTAAACAAGAACCCAACGGCGGAGGTGTGGCATGACACTGGATCTCTCGGAGCAGGAGAGGCAGCAGTTGATCGGGTTGGTACAGGATGCCTACGGCGACATCAATCCGGAAATCCATCATACGAAGTCCCTGGAGTATCGCCAGCAATTGCAGCAGCGGAAGACCGCGCTGGAGAGTTTGTTGAAGCGCCTCGGGGCGAACATCGAACTCACCAAGTGAATCGGGACCGCGCCGTCCGCAAGCTGTCCTGGGCCGAACCGAGCGAGCGATTTGCTGAATTTGCCGCGAGACCCCACTGCGTTTGGCTGGATACGGTCGCGGGTGCGACGGGCTGGTCAATCCTGGCTGCGGAACCGTCGGTGGTCCTGCGATCGAAGGGGCCGCGCGTCGAGATCATTTCGGAAGATGGGATGCGAGCCTTTGACGGCAATCCGTTCGGCGTGTTGACCGACCAGCTTGCCGCCCGCCGCCGCGAGTCCAACGCCGGGTTTCCTCTGGGCGCTGCAATCGGTTATTTCGGATACGGCCTCAAGAATTTCGTGGAGAAACTCCCGGCGCGAGCCTTGGACGACGTCGGTTTGCCCGATTGCTGGTTCGGCTTCTACGACAATCTCCTGGCATTCGATCACGCGAAGAAGGAAGTATGGGAGGTGGGTGCTCCAAATGCCGATGTTCGGCGCGGGCGGGAGACCGGCGCCGAACATAAGGAACGCAAGAGGGTTGGTCGCTCCGAGTTCAAACTCAGTTCCAATTTCACGCGCGACTCGTATCGGGACGCGGTGCATCGCGCCAAGCAATACATCGCCGCGGGCGATATTTATCAGGTCAACCTGTCTCAGCGGTTTCAGTGCGATGTGGATGCGCCGGCCGTGGAAGTGTATCGGGCCTTGCGCGAGTCCAACCCGGCGCCGTACGGCGCCTACCTCGATATCGGAGACGCCCAAATCTTGTCCACGTCCCCCGAGTGCTTTTTGAAAACCCGGGATCGCCACGTCGTTACGCGGCCGATCAAGGGCACGCGTCCGCGCGGCCAGACGGCGGCGGAAGACCAGCGGCGCGCCGCGGAATTGCTCGCGTCGCCGAAAGACAATGCGGAGTTGGTGATGATCACGGATTTGGAGCGGAACGATCTGGGGCGCGTGTGCGAATTCGGAAGCGTGCAGGTGAGCGAGATGGTGCGCGTGGAGACGTACGCGACGGTGCATCACCTCGTCTCGACCATCGAAGGAATTCTGCGGGAGAAGATGAGCCATATCGATTGCGTGCGCGCGTGTTTCCCCGGCGGCTCGATCACCGGCGCGCCGAAGATCCGCGCGATGGAAATCATCGATGAACTGGAACCGCACGCGCGCGGCGTGTACACGGGCGCGATTGGATTTCTCGGGTACAACGCGCTGAGCCACCTCAATATTGCCATCCGCACCGTCGTGTACCAACCTGGTGGCGCAGGCGTCCCTGCCTGTGGACGATTGACTTTCCATTCCGGCGGGGGCATCGTGGCCGACAGCGAGCCGGACGCGGAATACGACGAAACGCTCGCGAAGGCCCGAGGCATTCTCAATGCAATCGACCAACTACGCCTACGTTAACGGGCGGTTTGTGCCCGAAACCGAGGCCACTGTCTCCATCTTTGATCGCGGCTTTCTCTACGGCGATGGCGTCTTTGAGACGATGCGGGTGTATGACGGGAAGATCTTTCGTTTGTACAATCATCTCCAACGATTGCTCGCCGGGCTGAAGGCGCTGCACATCGGACAGCAGATAACACAGGAGGATTTGAGGGCGCCGCTCCTCGAATTAATCGAGCGCAACAAGGTAAAGGGCGGAATGGCCCGAATCTACGTCGCGGGCGGGATCAATCGTCGGGGTGTGAAAGGACGGACTCCCGGTGAACCGACGCTCGTCGCAACGACACAGGAGCTTCCGGCGCGGTCGGGGGATCTGCGTGCTCTCATTTCTTCGATTCGATTGGATGCGACCTCCAAACTGGCGGGCATCAAGAGTGCCAATCGGCTGCCCTATGTGCTCGCACAAGATGAAGCGGAACTGAAAGGCTTCACGGATGCCGTGCTGTTGAATGGTGCGGGACGTGTTGTCGAGTTGACAACCAGCAACGTGTTTGTGATCAAAAATGGAGAGTTGTTTACGCCGCCACTGAGTGACGGTCCGCTGCCGGGCGTCACACGTGCCGCGGTGCTCATGATAGCAGCCAGGCTTGGTGTTACGACCAGCGAGATGAGTTTTGGGACTGAGATGTTCTCACAGGCCGATGATGTATTTGCCACAAACAGTCTGATCGAGATCGAGTCTGTCGACGAAGTTGACGGTGTCAACTTTCGAGAGCACCA
>Ga0335069_10001175_pt1 | contig 42327 bp, 40 predicted proteins | sample Lox_Sample_11_FD_206714 | JGI IMG/M metagenome (GOLD analysis project Ga0335069, IMG submission 206714) | Soil microbial communities from Loxahatchee National Wildlife Refuge, Florida, United States - Lox_Sample_1.1 | ecosystem: Environmental > Terrestrial > Soil > Wetlands | place: USA...
TGGCACCAAATTCGAGGGCGAGATAATCGCGATGACGGCGCGGATGCTGGGCGCCGAGGAGGCGAAAGCAAGCGACCCCAACGCAGACGTATGCGGCGCAATCACCTCGGGCGGCACCGAGAGCATCATACTGCCGATGCTCGCCTATCGCGAAAAGGCGAAGGCCGAACGCGGCATCACGGCGCCCGAGATGGTCGTGCCCGACACAATCCACCCCGCATTTTCAAAGGGTGCGCATTTTTGGGGAATCAACCTGATTCGCGTGCCGGTTGGCCCCGACTATCTCGCCGATGTCGAGGCGATGCGCGCCGCGATTACGCCGAACACGATCGCGATTGCGGGGTCGGCGGCTAATTATCCGCACGGACTGATCGACCCGATCGAAAAGCTGTCCGCACTGGCGCTTGAAAAGAACCTGCCGATGCACGTCGATAGCTGCTTCGGCGGATACATCCTGCCGTGGATTTCGAAGCTCGGCTACGACATCCCGAAGTTCGATTTCCGGCTGCCGGGCGTGACTTCCATGTCGTGCGATACGCACAAGTGGGGATACGGGCTGAAGGGCGCGTCGGTCGTGCTGTTTCGCAATAAGGCGCTGCGCCGGAAGATGTATTTTGCGCTCGGCGGATGGCAGGGCGGATTGTACGCATCGCCCACCGTGGCCGGCAGCCGGTCGGAGGGCATCAGCGCCTCGACGTGGGCGGCGATTGTCGCGCTTGGCCAGGAGGGCTATCTGGGCACGACACGCCGGATTATGAAGGCGGCCGACACGATCAAGGCGGGCGCCGCGAAAATCCCTGAGATCAAGATTATCGGCAAGCCGACTTACTGCATCGCGTTTACCTCCGACGTGCTGAACATCTACCACGTCAACGATTATCTTGCGCGGCTGGGATGGCGTCTCAACGGTTTGCAGAAGCCGGCGGGATTCCACATCTGCGTGACATTGCCGCAAACGCTTCCGGGCGTGGCGACGCGGTTCGTGAAGGACCTCGCCGCGGGTGTTGAATATGCCAAGAATCCTCCGGCATCGCCGCCGAAGAGCGGTGCGGTATACGGCGGCGGCGCGGCCGCGCTGGATCCGTCGATGATCAACGAACTGATGTATGCGTGGCTCGACGCGAGTTACGAACTGCCATAGCAGGGACGGATGACACCGCTCGACGATCGCGCCATCGCGGAATATACGGCGTTCGCCACGCATCTGGCGGAGCTCGCCGGCCATGCGATCCTGCCCTATTTCCGCGCTCGCATCGATGTGGAGAACAAAGCCGCCGCCGGCGCCTTCGATCCCGTCACGGCGGCCGATCGCGCCGCCGAACGAGCGATTCGCGATGAGATCGGGCGCGTCCATCCCGGTCACGGAATCCACGGCGAGGAATTCGGCGTCGCCGCCGGAAAGGATGGCCTGACCTGGCTAATCGATCCCATCGACGGGACGCGTGCGTTCATCATCGGACAACTGCATTGGGGCGTATTGATTGCGCTAAGCGACGGCGAGCGACCGGTCGTCGGCGTAATGCATCAGCCGTACACGGGCGAGACGTTTATCGGCTCGCGCCTTGGCGCGGAAATGCGCCGCGCAGGAGTCACCTCGATTTTGCGGGTGCGCGAATGCGAGCGGCTGGAGGATGCGATCGTCGCCTCAACCGACCCCGCGATGTTCATCGGCACGGCTGAGAACGAGGCATTCCACGCACTCGTGGCTAAGGCGCGCATGCGCCGCTACGGGGGCGACTGCTACCTTTATTGCCTGCTTGCGGCGGGGTTTGTCGATCTCGTGATCGAGTCGGGGCTTAAAGCCTATGACATTCAGCCGCTGATGCCGATAATTGAGGCCGCGGGCGGAGTCGTGACGAACTGGGCGGGCGCCGCGCCATACGAGGGCGGGCAAATCGTTGCCGCCGGCGATCGCAGGCTGCACGCAATCGCGCTCAAGATGCTCAAGCCCGCCGCGAAATAATCCGGGAGGCGCCGCCATGAAGATGAGCGAATTCCAAAAGGGTTTCATCCGATGGATGAGCGGGACGCATGTGGGGCTCTATCGGTTCCTTGGCGGCGGCACGGCCGCCAACAAGAACACGCTCATTCTGACCACGCGCGGCCGCAAAACTGGCCGCGAGATTCCCAAGCCGCTGCTCTACGTCGAGGATGGCGGGCGGCTGTATATCGTCGCATCCTATGGCGGTAACGATTCGCCGCCGGCTTGGTATCTCAACCTGACGCAAAACCCTGATGTGCGCGTCGAGTGCGGATCGTCGCGCGGCGAGTATCGGGCACGCACGATCTCGATCGATGAAAAGAAAGCAATCTGGCCCAAGCTGACGGAAATCTGGCCCGGCTACGACGGCTACCAGCTAAAGACCTCGCGCGAGATTCCGGTGGTGGAACTCACGCCGAAGTAATTGGCCGCATCGCGCACGCGGTGCGCGCCGGCCCCTGTTCCTCAGGCGAGAGAAGTGAATGGCGGAGCGGAACAAGCTTTCGAGCGCGGCGGTTAACTTGACGACATTTATCCCCTGGATCATTTATGGCATCGCTGCCTCCATGAATTGCTGGCGCGTGGCGACGGGCGGCGGATTAATCCTCTGTCTGGCGCTTACTGCGGTAAGGGCGCGCAGCGGTATATCAGCCAAGCTGATGGACTGGACCACGGTGACGTTCTTCGCGATCGGCGCGACGCTGATGATCGGTATGCATTCGGCGATATTCCCGCCCTACAGTGTCGTAGTTCTATGGTCATGCTTTGCGATTGCCGCATGGAGCTCGTTCGCCGCCGGTAATCCGTTTACGACTGCATACGGCCGCGAACAGGCACCGCCGGAGTTTTGGGTTAATCCGATCTTCATCGGGCTCAACCGCATTATGACCTTGGTTTGGTGCGGTTTATTGAGCATCAACGCAGGCCTCGCGATGGCAGGCGTCATCATCGGTGGCAATGTCGGCAGATGGGGATTCAGCTTCGCTCTGCCGATGACATTTTTAGCCTCTGGTTACGCCTTCAACGGAAAATTTCCCGCTTACTTCTTTGCGCGGCACGGGATCCATGCCACCGTGCCGACGCCTGCCTAGAACGTCCAGCCGACGATCGATTTCAGAAATAGGCCATTGCCGGCTGTCGTAAGCCCGACTCCGACGCCGAGATTGAGTTCCAGTTGTGGAATCAGGTCGAAGTTAAGCGCCGGCACAATGAAATGCTGCTGGCGCTGGATGCCCGGCATCGCTTCGAGCGCGCCCATATCGCCGTAATATTCGACCGCCGGAACCAGCCATCGGGTGAGGCTCCATTCAAGCTCGCCCGAGGGCGCGAACTGGACGCCGCGATGCGCCCCTGGTCCGCTGAACGGATCTTCGAAGGCGAAATTTCCGATCAGAGTGAAGCCGCGAAAACTGGTCTGCGCAATCGGACGCATCTCAAGTGTGAGCGGATTCTCCTCCGCCGCGTGGCGCATGTAGTCGATCTCGATGTTTCCGCCAAACTGAACCGGCCACTTTTCAGTCATCGGAATTCCAAAGTGAACCTTGCTGCGCGCGCCGGCATACTCGTAGTTGCCGTTGTCGAGCTTGGCGGTGCACAGGTATTGGCCGATCTCGAGCCATGGCGTCAGGCCGTAGGTCGCTTCGAGCGTCTCATGAATCTGATACGGCCCAATCTCGGACTTGGCTTCCGCTCCAGTGGCGGTAGTGACCGAATTGGAATGGAGCTCGAGTTGAAGATGCCCGGGCGGAGCGGTGTCGACGCTGTAAATCTGGATTTCGTAAAAGTCGATCGCCGATGCGTTGCGCGCCGGTACGATCGCAGTGAGAGCGCCGGCCATCACGCCGAGAGCGATGCGCTTTAACTTCACAGAATTACCGTCGTGAGTTTTAGATTTCGAAAACTCGTAAAGCGGCTTTCCACATACATCCATATATGGAAATTTTCAGTTGCGGCGAAGAGCCGCCCGGCCGTGCATGCGATTGGCGAAGAAAACGGGCGGGCCGATTGAACGGTCCGCCCGCTTGAGAAGGAGAATTTTCGAATTGTTTACGCGGTCGCCGGCTCGGGCAGCATCTCGTTGGCCGGCCAGATTCCGCATGCGCGCCACAGATGCACCGACCACTTGTTCACCAACCCCAGCTCCACGCACAGGCCGCGCAGCTTTGAAGTGGCCTCGTACATGTGTTGGCGATGAACCGGGTTTTTCCGGTACGCCTCATCGACCACCTCTTTGGGGACGTTAAAGTCGCGAATCAGACTTGGCGACGCCTGCATCATCATCTGGCTCGCCCCGCCCAGGATTAGCGGCGCGCGGAACGCCAAGTTCGCCTTGCGCCATGCACCCATCCCCGGAACGTGGCGGCGGAGGTAGTGGCGCGCGAAGCTCAGGTGGCGAGCTTCCTCGGTTACGTGAATCTGCATGATGCGGCGCAACAGCGGATGAATCTCCTCGCGGCGCTTGTGCAGCAGTTGGCGCTGCACGTGATCGATCGGATCCTCGCCGCAGAGCACGAACACGAAAAACAATTCCGGGAAGCGGCGCCCATAGCTGATTATGATGTTGGTGCCGAGGCGGTCCCAGAATCCGTTCAGGCCGGGAAGATCCAGGCCGGTGCGGTTCACGAACTCCTGGAACATCAGCGAATGCTGCGCTTCCTCGATCGCCTCATGATAGCAGTAGCGGAACTCTGGCGAGCCGTTGGGGAGGTCGAGCGCGAAGCCGAGCAGGCCGCGCTTCAACACGTTCTCGAACATCACACCGATCTTCATGAAAGTGGCGAACAGTTGAAGCCCGATACGCGAGCGGACCCCCGCCGGCAGCGAGCGGTACCATTGCGTGCCGCCCAGCACGTCATCGGCGCCCAGTTCGAACCGCGGATCGTCCGGATCGATTTTGTACTCGGGGCTGTCCCAATCGATGTCCGCGTACGCGTCGAAGTGTTTAACCACCGACTGATGGCTGAGCCGGCGAATCAGTTCGAGGTACCGCGCGGTACGAGCGTCCGCGCCGATGCGCTCCTCCTCGGGAACCTCGTAGTTCAGGCCGAGCAGCTCACCAGCACGCTGGATCGTCGTCTTGGTTTCCATTTTCAAATCACCCTGCCTTTTTCTTACTAAGCGTCGGTCGTCGTATCCTTGAGCAAGCTTCAGGCCACGCCAGCATTATCGGCAATTTGCGCTATATTGCGCTTTGTCGAGCTTTCAGTACCACTCAATCGATCCGATGCAGCCGTCTGATGCAGTCTAGCGGTGGCATCCGGGCCAATTCAGCGGTCGCGCGCCGCTTTTCAGGCTCAACCTTTGCTCGCGTATGAATTATACCGATAAGAATCTTTTGTCAAGAGGGGATTATGTTGCTGTTGACAGGGAGGTCCGGTAGACTGGTAGGGACGTGACAGGCTGGGGCGATCTACCTGACCGGGTTTTCCCCTTCGGATTGAATTTGGGCTATAAAGGTCTTATCGGGTTGGACAGATGGCAAACGGGCTACCAAATCAAGATTTTCGGATCAAGATCGAACTGGAGGGAAGTGTTGATCCCGATACTGTTGCACACTCGACTAGCGATTTTATCAATGCGCTGCGAGATATCGAAGAACATCTAACCAACGATAAGCCAAAGGTCCGATGGCGTTGGCAGGATGATGCTGCTGTCTGGGCGATAGCATCGCCGAATGGCGTTAAGGCAGACGTATTGAAGAAAATCTGCGACGAAGCGCGGCTCGGATTTCAACGAGTCAAGGAATCGGACGGCAAAGACATCAGTTGGCCTGAGAGCTTTGGCAAACCAGCCCAGCGCGGCTTTCGGCGCTTGGTAAAACGCCTTGCATCGAAAGAATCGATAGAAAACCCAACCAAAGAATACACGGGCAGGCCCGAAGCCATTAGGATCGATATTTCGGGTCAGCTACCACTATTGATCGATCATGTCGTGCTTCGAGAAGAGTTAGGACGTGGCCAAACTAAAACCGAAAGGGCATCGATTGATGGCGTTCTTGATCTGATTTCTGTACGGGGAGGTACGCTGAAGTTTGAAATCACGGAACACGGCACAAAACGGAAAATTGTTTGTGCCATCGAAGAGGATTCGCTTCTAAAGGGTGCAACAAAAGCACTTGGCAAGCGAGTTGTTGCTGAAGGAATTTTGCAACTGAAACCCGATGGCACACCCAGGCAACTATCGCAGATTACGGAAATATGGAGCCGCCCTGCCGCAGTCCCGATCGCCGACCTTCGAGGCAGCGTGCCTAATTTGACCGGCGGCCTACCAGCCGCAGATTACGTCCGCAAAATCCGGGGGAACAAGCGGGGCGATGCAAGCGGCTAAAGCTAAACCGATCATCCAGTGAATTTTTACGAAGAGATCGCGATGGCAGTCAAGCACGAGCACGCGGACGAAGAATTGCTCGCCGGTTTTTTTGGTAGCATCATAGAAAGGGCCAGTAAAGCCTTTGAAAAATGGATTCCAGAACATCGCAGGCTTACGGGCCGGACCGACATTTGGGACCAATTTGACTGGCTGTGCGAAAGATGGCAATAATAATTACGTGGTGCAACCTTTCGCTTGAGGGAAAGAAATTAGAGGGTAGCTTATGAAAATCGGCGGAGATTATTAAGGGTACAGCTCACTAACGGCTTACTGAGGGAAGGCCCGACTGTAATGGTCGGGCCTTCTTCTTTTTTCTAGATCGCCCCTGTCTTGGCGTTGCGAGTTTGTCCTTTGGCGCGGATATGAGCGCCTTCATAAAGGCGTCGAAATTCAATCCGCCCGATGACATTTCCAATGACTTGCCCACGGACGCATCTTACCGCGTCCGCCTGCGGCGGTCCACTCGGCTTCGCAGGGTTGCCTGCGTTGGCTTCTGGCGACCTTGGCTACACCGATGAAAGCAGGTCGCGGAAAATATCCGGGTTGTTTCGGTTGTTGTAGCGCCAGCTAAATTCGTTCAGGTACAACGGCAAGTATTCGGCGCTGACGTTGTGAAAGGTGCCAACAACTCCGCGCTTGAGCAACGACCAAAACGATTCGATATTGTTCGTATGGACGTTGCCCCGGACGTATTCGCCGTGACTGTGGTTGACCGCTTCATGGGGAAGCGTGCGGTCAATGCGTTTGTAGCCGGGATGTTCATCGGTCGCGACCAGCGAGACTTTTCCGCCGTCCACCACGTTGCGGACAAATCTCGAAAGCGTCGGCGCATCCTGTGTCCCGATCACGCGGGCGACTACATTGCCCTTTCGAGCAATTGCGCCGATGACGCCGATCTTGCCGTAGCCAAACGCTTCTTCATCAACGTGCAACGCAGGCATGGTTTTGCGGACTTGTGCGCTCTTCTTGTTCCAGTGCCGGTTGCGATCCTTGCCACCGATGTAAGTTTCGTCCGCTTCAATCTCGCCAGTCAGCGGAAATGCGCCCCCCTGCATCGCGCACCGGATTCTGTGGCACATAAACCACGCCGTCCGGTAATCGCCGCTTCTAATCTGCCGATGGATTTGGAGCGCGCTGATGCCTTTCTTGCTCTGACAAATTAAATACGCGACTTGAAACCACTGGCGCAGGGGGTATTTCGTATTCTCGAAGATTGTGCCGGTCGTGACGCTAAACCGATAACCGTTCTTCGCGCATTTCTGGCATTGCCACCTAAACGGCTGCTTGAGCGTATAGACCTTATCGTTCTTGCAACGTGGGCATCGCACGCCTTCCGGCCAGCGCGCATCGCGGAGATACGTCTTGCACGCTTCTTCGGTCGAAAAGCGATCCATTAGGTCAGTTAGCGTTATCGAGGGCTGTACGGCTATCGGCTTTCCGCCTTCAACTTTTGTGTTCATGCCTTACAAGTAGCGCAAATCGCCGTCTCTGTCAACAGCAACATAATCCCCTGTCAAGGGGCGCAACCATCCGACGATTTTACATTGTCGCCGCACGCAATGACTTGCCGCGAAGTTCCATTTTGAGGATAGATAGGGACGGCGATAGCATCGGATTTCCAACCGCCATCAATTTTCATCGGGGAAACGCAATGACTGACAGCAAAGCCAAGCTCAAACCCGGCGCCGGCCCGCTTGCGGGAGTACGCGTCCTCGATGTTACGCAGGCGCTGGCGGGACCATACTGCACGATGCTGCTCGCCGACTTGGGCGCGGACGTGATCAAGGTTGAGCCGCCGCGCGGCGACATGACCCGCTTCGCCGGACCGTTTAGCCCGGAGCAAAAGGATTACGACTACGGCGGCTACTTTGCCAGCGTCAATCGCAACAAGCGCTCGCTGGTGCTGGATCTCAAGCAGGACGAAGACCGCAAGGCCTTCCTGGCGCTCATCCCGACGACGGCCGTCGTCGTTGAGAACAGCCGCACCGGCGTGATGGAACGGCTTGGAGTCGGCTACGAGACGCTGGCCGCAATCAATCCGAAGCTGGTTTATGCGGCGATCCGCGGCTTCGGCGATCCGCGCACCGGGGTAAGTCCGTATGCCGATTGGCCGGCATACGACGTCGTTGCGCAGGCGATGGGCGGGCTGGTGTCCGTCACGGGGCTGGCCGACGGGACCGTTATCAAATGCGGCCCCAGCGTCGCGGACATCTTTTCCGGCACGCTTGCCACAGTTGGCTTGCTCGCGGCGATTTTACATGCGCGCGAAACCGGACGGGGCCAGTTCGTCGATGTCGCCATGTACGATGCGATCCTCAGCATGTGCGAAGGGGCGGCCTACTGGTACTCGTACCACGGGGTCGTCAACCGGCCCACCGGCAACGGCCATCCGATGATCGCTCCGTTCGACATCTATCCGACCAAGGACGGCAATTGCGCGATTGCGATCGCAACCGAAGATCACTGGAAGCTGTTGTGCCAATTGATGGGCAAGCCGGAAGTGGGCTCCGATACGCGTTTCGGATCGAACATCATGCGGCTTGGAAATCGCGCGGCGTTGAACGAAATCGTACTGGAATGGACGCGCGCGCATACGACCGAAGAAATCGTGAAGGCGCTGGCCGGAAAAATCTCGGTCGGCCCGGTCAACGATATGGCGGCGATCTACAAGGACCCGCATGTCGCCGCGCGCGATATGCTGGTCGAGGTCGAGCAGCCCGACGGCACCCGTCCGGTGATGCTGGCTGGAGAACCGATCAAGATGAGCGCGACGCCAACCGGTATTTATCGCCGCCCACCCAAGCTCGGCGAGCATACGGCAGAAATCCTTGCGGAAGTCGGCATCACGCGGAAGTAGCAATCGCAAACATCGCGAGTTTCGCCCAGCGCGTTCGTAACCGCGTCACCTTTGTTCCGCCGCCTGTCGTGTTCCGGGACATGGGCGATGTCCTCGCGCGCCCGCAAATCGAATAGCCAGCCACCTACGCGCCGTTCATCCACGAACACGCCGCGGTATGCCTCTTGCTCATTGATATTGCCATGAAGCTGATGCGCCAATCGCGGAATCGACGCGGCGCTTGATCGACAAATGGAAACGGCGATGACGAAAAAATCGAATAATGAACGTGGAGGCGCGGTGTTCGATCCCAGCGCGGGAAAATGCCGAGAGACGAATGCGGCCGAGGACGGGTATCTCCCGGACCTGTCTGGCCGCTGCGAGGGGTTTGCTAGTCTCCGGTACGATCTCGCGCAAAAGGATGCCGCGCCTCCCGAGTTACCCGGGGAAGCTATCGCACACCAGGCGATTCACGATTTACGAAATGAAATCGGCGCGATCGCCGGGTTTGCGGAAATTCTGCTCGACGAAGCTCCCCCTAATTTGACCGCGGAGCATCGGGAAATTCTGCGCCAGATCAAATCTGCCGGCGAAACGATGCTTCAGTTGCTGGACGATTTATCCGGCGATTAGCCGAACTTCGCGCGGGAATTTTGCGTTATCGGGGCGGGATTGGATGCTGCTGGCTGAGACAATGGACCGAGCCCAAGCCCCAAACCAGGTCGAACGACGGTACTCCCACTACGCGGCGACCCGGAAAGAGACGTGCCAGCGTCGCCGCTGCTGCTGCGTCCTGCGGGCAGTCGAACGTGGGCATTACGATTCCGCCATTGGCGATGTAAAAATTCGCGTATGACGCCGGCATCCGCGTGCCGTCATAGACTTGCGATGGAGGCATTGGGAGCGTTTCGATCTTGAACGGTCGTCCGTCTTGATCCCGCACCGATTCAAGCCGCGCATGATTCTCCTGCAGCACGGAATAATTGTCGTCGGATGGATCGTCCTCGAGCACCGTCAGGATCGTGTCCGGCGCGGTGAACCGCGCAAGATCGTCGATGTGACCATCGGTATCGTCGCCGGCGATTCCTTCTCCCAGCCAAATCACATGCGATGTTCCCAGATAGGTCTTCAGATAATCTTCGATTTCATTGCGTCCCAGCTGGGGATTGCGATTCGGATTTAACAGGCATGACTCGGTCGTCAGAATGGATCCCGCGCCGTTGACCTCGATTGAGCCGCCCTCTAGCACGATTCCCGGCTGGAGCACTTCAAAACCGTAGCGTTCGCCCAGCCGCATGGGGACGGCATCGTCGAGATCGAATGCGCCGTACTTTTCGCCCCATGAATTGAAACCCCAATCCAGCGCAATCTGCGCTGGACCGCCACCGGCATCAATGCGATTGACGAAAATCGGCCCGTGGTCGCGCGCCCATGAATCGTTGGTTGGGACGTGGAACGCATAGACGTTGCGCATGATCGAGTCCGCGTCCGCGATATCTGCCGCAGCTTTGCGAATCATCTCGCGTACGGACTCGATCTCGTTGGCGTCATTTACGAGCAAACGGACCGGCTCGAACTGCGCGATTGCCGCAACCATCCCCGCATAAATTGGAGGGATGACCTCAAACTTCCCCGGCCAAGTCTCGCGATTATGCGGCCATACGAGATAGCAGGCGAGATGCGGTGCCCATTCCGGCGGCATCCGGTAGAGCGACAGCCTCGCGCGATGCTCGGAATTAATCACGGCAAATCAGGAGCGATAGCGATGCACCAGATCGCCGTAAGCGTCGATGCGCCGATCGCGCAGGAAGGGCCAATTGCGGCGCACTTGTTCAACTTGCGAAAGGTCGCATTCGACGATGAGCGTTTCCTCGCTCTTGCCGCTGGCGCGCGCGATTATATGGCCGAACGGATCGGCGACGAACGAATCGCCCCAGAACTCAAGGTCGCCCTCGATGCCGACCCGGTTGATCGCCGCAACGAACACGCCGTTGGCGATCGCGTGCGAGCGCTGAATCGTCTCCCACGCCTCGCGCTGAAGCGGGCGGACGGATTTCGGCTCCCCATGCCACCATCCGATCGCGGTTGGATAGAACAGAATCTGCGCGCCGGCCATCGCGACCAGCCGCGCCGCCTCGGGAAACCATTGATCCCAGCACACCAGCGCCCCAACAATCGCGCGCGCGGTGCGATGCGCGGCGAAACCAAGATCGCCGGGGGTAAAATAATATTTTTCGTAAAAGCGCGGATCGTCGGGAATGTGCATCTTGCGGTAGCGCCCGGCGATTTTGCCCGTTTCGTCAATCACAACCGCAGTGTTGTGATAGACGCCGGCGGCGCGTCGCTCGAAGATCGAGGCGACGATTGCTATCTTGCGCGCCTTTGCAATCTTGCACAGCGCATTGGTGGTGGGACCGGGAATCGGCTCGGCCAAATCGAAATATTTCGGATCCTCGGTCTGACACGGATAGTGGGACAGAAACAATTCCTGAGTCGATACGATCGAAGCGCCGCTCTTAGCGGCGTCCTCGATTTTCGCAATCGCCTCGGCAAGATTCGCGCGCGGCTTTTCCGCGCATCGCATCTGAACCAGCCCGATCGCGACTTTATTCCCTGTCTGCGCCATCGACCAATGTGATAGCAGCGGCGAAGATTGTTCGCCACCGCAGAGCGCGATTGCGGTTGCATGACCGCCGCTGTGGTACTCTAATAGGCTGCGCGACATCGATCGCGTGAAGTGAGCGATTTTTCGGCGCTGCCCGCCGGCTGATAGCCGGGTCCTGCGCAAGGGAAGGCCGCGAACCCCGCCAGGTCCGGAAGGAAGCAACGGTACCGGCCGCCACCCTGTGCCGCAGGGGTGCCTGGCTATCATCGGGCGGGCAGCTTCCGTGCTATGGTTCCCGAAATGGCCGCCTCTGCGTCATCCCATCTCGTGCTCGCGCGCAAATGGCGCCCCGAGCGCTTTGCCGACCTGGTCGGACAGGAGCATGTAACCCGCACGCTTGGCGAGGCGCTCAAGCGCGGCAAGATCGCCCACGCCTTCCTGTTCACCGGAATCCGCGGCGTCGGCAAAACCACCGCCGCGCGCATCCTCGCCCGATGCCTCAACTGCGAGAAAGGGCCCACGGCCGAGCCGTGCGGCGAATGCGCCGCATGCGTGGAGATTCGTGCCGGCCGCGCACTCGACGTAGCCGAAATCGACGGCGCGACCTACCGCAAAATCGATGATGCCCGTGCGATCATCGAAAATTTGAGCTACCGGCCTGCGCGCGATCGCTTCAAGATTTATATCATCGACGAAGCCCATCAGCTGACCGACCAGGCTTTTAATGCGCTGCTCAAGACGCTTGAGGAGCCGCCTCCCCACGTCAAGTTCATCCTGGCGACGACCGAGCCGCAGAAGATGCCCGAGACGATTCTGTCGCGCCTGCAGCGCTACGATTTTCGCCGCATCCCGTATGCAACGATCGTTGCGCGCTTGACCGAATTGGCGCGGCGCGAAGGCGCCGAGGCCGAGGAGGCCGCGCTGCGCCTGCTCGCACGCGAAGCCGGCGGCAGCATGCGCGACGCAGAACGGATGCTGGAGACGGCGATCGCGGCATCATCGTCGGGCAAAGTGGTCGAGGCTGAAGTTGCATCGGCGCTCGGAGTCGCGGGCCGCACCACGGTTCTTAAGCTCGCCGAGCGGATCCTACAAAAGGATGCGGCGGCAGCGTTGAGGCAGGTGCGCGAGATGGCTGCGCGCGGTGCGAATCTTGAATCGCTCGGGCGCGACCTGCTCGAGACGATCCGCAATCTCGCCGCCGCCAAGCTCCCGGCGGCCGACTCGCAAGGGCCCCTCGACGATCTGCCCGACCATGAAGCTGCGGAGCTCAAGCGGCTGGCTGCAAGCGCCAGCTCGCGCGATCTGATGCGCCTGTTTCGCCTGATGGCCGATGCGCAGGAACAGATACTTCGCTCACCCTATCCCGACCTGCTGCTCGAAATGGCGGCGGTGAGGATGGCCTCGCTTGCACCGGTGCTGGATGCCGACGAACTTCTACGCGCGATATCAACCGGCGCACCACCATCAATGCCGGGAAGCGGTTCGAGTACACCGCCCGTTTCGGCGGGTGGCGGCCGCGCGGCACCATCGGAACCGGCTACAACTGCGCGCCGGCTGCGGGTTGAGGGGGAAGTCAAAGCCGATGCGCCGCTGCGCGGTCCTGCACAGGAGCCGCAGCCGCGCGAGATGCCGGAGCTGCGCGATTTCATCCGCAACAGACGCGCCGCGCTGGCCGGCTTTATGGAGCAGGGCGCGGGCCTGACACTTGAGGGCGACGTGCTTACGGTCACGGCGCGCAACGACATTTACATTCGATATTTGACCGACAACAAGGCGGCGATCGCGGAATTGGCTTCAGAGCATGTCGGCCGCCCGATTCGTGTCGAATTGATTGGCGGCGGAACTGCGCCGGCACGTGCACCAAATGCCGCCGCGGTTCTCCCTCCCGCGACGTTACCTGCAACTAATGGCATCGCTCGCGAACCGTCGCGGACGAAGCCCCCCATCGAGATTCCCTCCAAACCGGCCGCCGAAACAGTTGCCGGCGCAGGCACTGCGCGCCGCTCGGCCACGCCGGAGGAGCGCAACGCAATCCTTGCCGATAAGGAGATTCGCGGCATTTTCGACGCACTCGATGCGCGGCTGGTGGACCTCCGGATGCCGCCGGGCGATCGCGGCGGCGAAAGTTCATAATGACGATACCGCGATATATCGCGGCCGGGAGAGTTAATCGTGGCTGATATTGATTTGGAGGAAATGCTCAAGCAGGCGCAGGGACTGCAGGCCAAGCTGCAGGAGATGCAAAACGCCGCTGCCGAGCGCACGGTCGAATCGCAATCCGGCGGCGGGATGGTGCGCGTGGTCGTGGACGGCGCGATGCGGGTGCGAAAAATCGAAATCGATCCCGCCGTGGTCGCAGCCGGCGACAAGCCAATGCTTGAGGATCTGATTGTCGCGGCGGTCAACGATGCGATGGAGCGCGCCAAGCAGATGGTCGCGCTGGAGATCAACAAGCTCAACCCACTTAACAAGTTCTAGCCCGGGATGATGATGCGGAAGAGGAAGTTCGGTCGATGGCTGAGAACCTGAAACGTCAAAACGGACTGCCGCCGGCGATGGCCCGGCTGGTGACGGAACTGTCGCGGCTGCCCGGAATCGGCGAGAAGACCGCGGCGCGCCTGGTGTTCAATTTGCTGAGCCGCCCACGGGAGCAGGTGATCGCGCTGGCCGAGGCGCTGCTCGAAATGAAGGAACGCGTCGGGCTTTGTTCGGAGTGTTTCGGCCTGTCGGACAATCCGCGCTGCCGCATCTGCGAGGATCCCGCGCGCGATCGCGGCCTGCTCTGCGTCGTAGAGGGGCCGGGCGATCTAATGGCGATCGAGCGGGCGCGCGGCTTCAGCGGCGTCTATCACGTGCTGGGTGGCGCGCTGGCGCCACTGGACGGCATCGGCCCCGACGACCTCAAGATGAAGGAGCTAATAGCGCGCGTCACTCCGCCTGCCGAGCTTCGGGAGGTAATCATCGCGACGAACGCCACCGTCGAAGGCGAGGCGACCGCGCTCTATATCGCCAATGCGCTCAAGCCGCTCGGCGTCAAAGCGACGCGCCTTGCGCGCGGGCTTCCGGCCGGCGGCGATTTGGAATACAGCGACGCGGCGACGCTCTCAAGCGCGCTTTCCGGCCGGCGGGAACTGTAGCTGAGCTCCGATACGGCTGTGCCAACGCAACCTAACCAAGTTCGCGAACTGTCCGGTTCTTGGGCCTTCGAAACGTCCGATGACGGCACAATCTTCTATTACCCGCACGGTTGGGGCCGCGCGTATGTGGTCCCGACCGAAGCTACGCGACGTGAAATCGAAGAGCAACTTGGCTTATGGCTGGCACGGGCGCGGTCCGTACAAAGCACGATGCGCCGAATGCTACCGGTTTTTTTGGCTGCTTTTGTGATCGGATATCTATGCGTGATACTTCGGCTCAGTTACACGGTCGGTAGTGTGGCGCTCATCTCGGGAGCATTGATGGGCGTGTTGGGTGGGTTGATCATGTGCGGATTGATTGCAACCTTACGGTTTCTCGCTGAAGCCGCAAAGGCAGACTTGGAGAAGGCCAATCAGCGGCGGCCCTACCGCGAGTGGTTAAGAGACCGCGCGAAGCAGTCTGACTGGAGCCAGCTTTGGTATTCGGAGGCCTTTAGTATTTTCATTATTCTGATAGGGGTGTGGGCACTATGGCCGCGAACTGAAACCGTGATGCGTCCAGCGCGTGTTCACGCCGGTCATCCAAGTTTATACGTTTGGATGACCGTTGCAGGCGCATATTATTCGTTACTGGGTCTGTGGCAAATCAGGGTAAAGCTCAAGAGCGAACGCCGCGCCGCCTGATAGCCTTGCATCGTGGAAAATTGCGCCGGTAGAATCGCGCGCGTGTTTGCGTTGAATCATTCAGCGACATTCGCTTCGCAAATCGGCGTGATCGCGGTAGCGCTTGCCGTCGCCGGATGCGGGCCGTCGAAGCCGCCCACGCCCGCGCAACTCGGCCGCACCGTGTACATGTCCAATTGCGTCGTATGCCACAATCCGAATCCGAATCTTGCAGGCAGCCAGGGGCCGGCGATCGCCGGCTCTTCGCGCGAGCTGGTTGAGGCGCGCGTGCTGCATCTTGCCTATCCGCCCGGCTACACCCCCAAGCGCACGACTCATGCGATGCGTGCGTTTCCGCAGCTAAAAGATCAGATCGATAATCTCACGGCGTTCCTGGCCGAGATGAAGAAACAGGATAATTGATCGCCGAGAGTTCTACACGCCGTTCGAGGTCATGCGTGACCGCGGCTGGCGAGCGCGAGAAAATCTGCGATATGCACGACTTTGATCGATGAACCGCGCCTGCGCAGTTCGGCGGCGATCTGAAACTCGCATCCCGGATTCGCCAGCACGACGAACTCCGCACCTGTCGCTTCGATGTTGTCCGCCTTGCGACGCGCCAATTCGCGTGCCATTGCCGGTTCGGTCAAATTGTAGCTTCCCGCCGACCCGCAACAGAGATCGCTCTCTGCCAACTCGACCAGCTTCACTCCCGGTATCGACGCGAGCAGCTCGCGCGGTGCCTCGCGCACATTCATCCCGTGCGCGAGATGGCATGCGTCGTGATACGCAACAGTGCATCGCATTTCGCGTGGCGGATTTGACGCCACGCGATTGAGGAGCGTGCTCAGGTCCGCAACCTTCGCCGCAACCACACCCGCATCGGCGGCAACTTCGGAATCGTCCCTCAACAGATCGCCATACTCGGCAATCGCGACAGTGCATCCCGAGGCCGCCGAAACAATCGAATCCGCGCCCGATTTCGCAAGCGCGCGGACGTTGGCACGTGCAAACTTGCGCGCGCGGACGGTATTACCGGAATGCAGATCGAGTGCGCCGCAGCATGTTGCCCCGTCAAGCCGGATTGCGCGATAGCCTGCCGCCGCAAGCGCACGCTCAGTGTTCAGGTTTTCAGGGTCGGCAAGAACGCAGGCTACGCATCCGGGATGGACCGCGACAGTTAGAGCATCCGGGGCCGGAATGGTTGTTGGCTTCGGCAACAGCGGGTGAGAGCCGCCCGCCAGCGGTGGGAGCAGATCGAGCCAGTCGCGCATCGCGCGCGGCATCACGGCACGCAACACCGGGCGCAATCCCGCGCGATCGATTGCCTCAAGCGGAGCAAGCAGCATTCGCAGCCGCGCTGGATACGGAAAGATCGCGCCGATCGCGCGCCGGCGAAGTCGATCGAGAAATCCACGGCGATAATTGCGCTCGACATATGCGCGCGCATCTTCGATGAGCCGACCATAATGAACGCCGGAAGGGCACGCGGTTTCGCATCCACGACAGCCCAGACACAAGTCGAGATGGCGAGCCGCGTCGGCGTCGAGGTCGATTTGCCCCTCGGCGAGCGCCTTCATCAAATAGATTCGACCGCGCGGGGAATCCATTTCACTTCGAGTAATCGAGTAGGTCGGGCACGCCTCGGCGCACAGCCCGCAATGGACGCAATCGAACAGAAGCTCGTACTTGGTAACGTCGCGGACCGGATGCGCGGTTGATGCGGAAGTTTCAGCCATCAAATGCCACCAACAAAACATCCTGGGTTGAAAATTCCCGCCGGGTCGAAGGCCGCCTTCATCCGGCGCATCAGTTTCAGCGCGCCATCATTGGGCGTGTCGAAGAAATCGAACGCGCCTCGAATCGGGGGCGCAGCTGCGATGACTCGCAGATGGCCGCCCGCTGAATGCGCGATCTCGCGCCACTGTGCGACACACTTGCGTGCGTCATCGGCGCTCAATTCGCCATGAATGTAAATCTGTGCGACTCCTGAGCCGGCATGAGCGAAAAACCCCGCGCCGCAAGCTTTGATCGCATGCGCAAGGCGCGCAGGCGGCACTGCAATCTGCGCGGCAAGCGGCAATTTGTAGAAATACCGGTCACGAAGCGCCCACTCATATGTTACGTGGGCCTCCCGGCCTGCGAGAATTCCGCTATCCGCGAGAAAGCCGCCGCCGAGACCGCCCATGAGTTCCTGAATCTTTACGGCTTGGTGGTCGATTTCATCCTGATTGCCCGAAAATCCCGCCATCAGCGTGAAATCGTGCTGCGCGGCGGCCCATTCTGGAATCGGCGGGGCCATAACTTCGAGATGGCTCAGCGGCAGGGCGTCATTGAGGGTGCGCGCGGCCTCAAACGCCGCGGTGTTGCGGTTGAACACCTTGATTGCGAGGCGATAGAGGGGCGGGATCGGCCGAACCTTGAACGCCGCTTCGGTCACAATCCCGAGCGTGCCGAACGCGCCGGTCATCATTTTCATCAAATCGTATCCAGCGACATTCTTAACCACGCGCCCGCCGCCGTGAACGATCGCGCCGCCGTGCCCGACGAAGCGGATTCCAATCAGCAGATCGCGCACGGTTCCTTCTGACAGCCGAAGCGGACCGGCGTGCGCCGCGCCGATCAATGAACCGATCGTCGTGACTTCGGGGTTATACGGATCGACGGGAAGCCGCTGCCCGTGCGGCGCCATCGCGGCGTTGAGCGCGGCGACGGTGATGCCGGCCTCGGCCACGACCGTCATGTCGTCGGGTTCGTAGGCGACAATTCGCGCCATCCGCTTGAGCGATACGCCGATCGCAACCGGCGCGCGCCGAATCTGCGCAAGCGTCCGGCCCGCGCCGAGGGGCACCAGCGTGATGCGGCCCGCCTCGCAGAAGCGGACGATCGCGGAAATTTCTTCAGCGTTCGCAGGCTCGACGATAATTCCGACGCAAGCGGCTTCTGCCGCATCCGGTGCGCGGACGCGATCCGCACCGATCAGCGCGCCGATTCGCTCCGCAATCCGCGATGATTCCTCGACCGCCACGATTGTTATACGGGCGCCTGGCGGCGCGGTGCGGCGACCTCGACGCATGAGCCGGGCGTGGGGATTACCTTGCCGGGATTCGCGCGTTCGTTGGGATCGAAAACGTGGCGCAGCTCGGCCATCACGCGCAGATCGTCGGGCGAGAACAGCAGCGGCATCTCGGCGAGCTTCTCAACGCCGATTCCATGCTCTCCAGTCAGGCTGCCGCCCATTTCGACACAAGCCTTCAAAATTTCCCGGCCCGCCTCGATCGCGCGGCGGACCTGGTCGGGATCGCGTTCATCGTAAAGGATGATTGGATGAATATTGCCGTCTCCCGCATGAAAAACATTGCCGATGCGCAGTTTATGGCGAGTGCTGGCTTCGGAAATTACGCGCAGGATGCGCGGCAGATGCGTTCGGGGAACGACGCCGTCCTGTGTCGCGTAATTGGGCGCGAGGCGTCCGACCGCGCCGAATGCCCGCTTGCGAGCCTTCCATAGCAGCGAACGTTCGGCTTCGTCGCGCGCAAGCTTGACCGAAGTCGCGCCCGCCGCGCTCACGATTTCCGCGGCGCGGCTCGCATAAGACGTCAAACCCGCCTCAAGTCCGTCCAGCTCGATTATCAGCACCGCGCCAGCGTCCTTGGACAATCCGACGTGAAACGCTTCTTCGACAGCCTGGATGATCAATCGGTCCATCATTTCGATCGCGGCGGGCACGATGCCGGAGGCGATAATCGCCGATACTGCTTGCGTGGCAGAGTCAACGTCCGCGAAAGTTGCCAGCAGAGTGCGATGGTTCTCCGGCTCACGCATCAGCCGGAGCGTCGCGCGCGTGACGATTCCTGTGGTTCCCTCCGCACCGACCACCGCGCCGACCAGATCGTAGCCGCATCGCTCTTCGGTGGAATCGCCAAGCTCGACGACTTCGCCGCCGGGAAGCACAAGTTCGATCGCAAGGACGTGATTAGCGGTGACACCGTATTTCAGCGTATGCGGCCCGCCGGAATTTTCCGCGATGTTCCCCCCGATCGTGCATGCCGGCTGCGATGACGGATCAGGAGCGTAGTAATATCCGCGCGGTTTCGCGGCGTTGGTGACGTGCAGATTCACGACGCCGCTTTCGACGACCGCGCGCCGATTGTCGAATTCCACTTCGAGTATTCGATTCATCCGCGACGTACAGATCATCACCGGTGCATGCATCGGAAGGCATCCTCCCGACAGCCCCGTTCCAGCGCCGCGCGGCACGAATGCGATCCCGCGCCGATCGAGTGCGGCCAGTATCGCGCTCACTTGTGCGGTCGTGCGTGGCAGCACGAGCAAGTCGGGCATGCCCTTCTCAATCGTCCAGCCATCGCATTCGTAGACCTTCAACTCGGTGGCGTGGGAGACGATTGCGTTGGGGCCGACAATGTCGCGAAGTTCGTCGAAAAGGCGGCGATCGAGGGTGCTCATCGCGGTTGCGGATGCTCCGGCACGGGTCATAATAGCAGGGTCTGACCGGAACAGGAGATTCCCTTGGCTGAATCGTTTCCCGAATTAAACCCTGCGCCGCGCATCCTGCTCGGCCCCGGCCCCTCCAACGTCCATCCGCGCGTGATGAAGGCGATGGCATCCCCGGTAGTCGGCCATCTCGATCCCGGCTTCGTGCGCGTGATGGAAGATATCAAGCGATTGCTGCGCATCGTCTTCCGTACAAACAACGAAATTTCGTTTCCCGTCTCCGGCACCGGCTCGGCCGGAATGGAAACGATACTCGCGAACCTGATCGAGGAGGGCGATGAAATCGTCGTCGGCGTCAACGGCGTATTCGGCACGAGGATTGCGGAAGGCGGCGAGCGGCTGGGAGCGCGAGTCCACAAGGTGGAGGCGCAATGGGGACGGATAATCGAGCCCGAACAAATCGCGGCAGCGCTGGAGTCGGCGAATAAGCCCAAACTGGTTGCGATCGTTCATGCCGAGACATCGACGGGTGCGCATCAGCCGGTCGAAGAGATTTCGGAACTGGCGCATCGTGCCGGTGCGATGCTGATGCTGGACGCGGTGACCTCCCTCGCGTGCGTGCCGGTCGAAATCGACAAATGGAAGGTCGACGCTTGCTACAGCTGCACGCAGAAGGGGCTGGGTGCCCCGCCCGGGTTGGCACCCGTGTCATTCAGTGCCCGCGCGATCGAGGCGATTCGTGCGCGGAAGAGCAAACCGCGTTCGTGGTATCTCGATGTTGGTCTGATCGCGAACTACTGGGGCAGCGATCGCGTGTACCATCACACCGCACCGATCACGATGAATTATGCGCTATACGAGGCGCTGCGGATGGTGGCCGAAGAGGGACTGGAGGCGCGATGGACACGGCATCGGGTGAACGCCGCCGCATTTCATGCGGGACTGGCCGCGATGGGGTTGGAGCTGGCCGCGCAGCAGGGCCATCGGCTCCCGCAATTGACAGCGATTCGCGTGCCTCAGGGTATCGACGACAGCAAAGTGCGCACGGAATTGCTGCGGCTTTACAACATCGAGATCGCAGCCGGGCTTGGACCACTTAAAGGAAAAATATGGCGAGTGGGACTGATGGGCGAAGGCTCCCGGCGCGAGAATGTGATCCTCCTGCTGGGCGCGATGGAGGAAATCCTATCGGCGATGGGCGCTGAAATCGCTCACGGCCGCGCGCAGGCCGCCGCAGTCAAGTCATACGCGGAGAACGGCGCCGGCGATTAGACCTAACTCAGCTAGTTAAGGGAACGTCCGTCGGCCGGCGCTCAATTTCCGCGCCGCCGCGCCGCGCGATCCAGAGCAACAGCAGCAGTGCGGGCACCGTCGCGACCGTGGTCAGCAGGAAAAACGGCACCCAACCGAGTTTGTCGGCCAGCAGGCCTCCCGAAGATGCCACCATCGTTCGCCCCACCGACGACAGCGACGACAGAAGCGCATACTGTGTCGCGGTGAATGCAGGCGAGCACAAATCGGAGAGATAGGCGACAAGGGCGGCCCCGGCCATCGAACCGGTAAGATTTTCCGCCGCGACGCATAGCGCGAGATAATCCAGACGATGACCCCCGACCGCTTGGAGTACATAGAAAAGATTGCCAGCGGATTGCAGGATGCCGCAGATCAGAAGCGCGCGAATAACACCCCATCGTGCGGTAACCATCCCGCCCACGATTGCACCTATCACCGTTGCGATGAAACCGAACAGCTTGGATACCGCTGCGATTTCGCCTAGCGAGTAGCCGAGCGATATGTAGAGCGGATTCGCCATCACGCCCGCCATTGCCTCGCCCATCTTGTAGCCGAGGACGAAGAGCAGGATGACCGGCCACATCGGGCGGTGCATGAAATCCTTGAATGGGCCGACAACCGCGTTCGCAATCCAGTCGCCGACCGTTTGTGAAGACGCTTTATCCGGCGAAACCGCCGGCTCCGGACCGAAGACGAAAACGAGCATCCCGATTGCAAGCAACGCCGCCATCGCCGCGTAGGCCGCAAACCATCCCGCCCGATCGGCGATCAGCAATGCGCCTGCCCCCGCGACCAGCATCGCAATTCGGTACCCGGTCTGAACCATCCCGGCGCCGGGTCCCTGCCGCGCCGGGTCGAGGATCTCGACACGATACGCATCGATCACGATATCCTGGCTCGCCGAAAGAAACGCGACCGTCAATGCGAGCACACCCATCATGACCAAGCCGCGCTTCGGATCGCAGGCGCCCAACGCGAGCGTAGCGGCGATGAGCGCCAACTGAATCGAGATGCCCCATCCGCGGCGGCGGCCAATCGGAATCGGCGGCGGCAATCGATCGATTAGCGGCGACCAAAGGAACTTGAATGAGTATGGGATGCCAACCAGCGCGAACGCGCCAATTGCGGATCGGCTGATTCCCGCGGTCGCAAGCCAGGCCGACAGCGTCGAAAAAGTGAGCAGCAGCGGCAGGCCGCTGGCGAAGCCAAGCGGCAGGATGAGCAGAACGCGCCGATCGGCGTATGGCGCAAGCGCCCGGCGCGCCGCGGTCATTTAACCGCGTGGCCGGCTAACGAATGGGCGGTGGCGGATTCGATGCGCACGCTGACGGTATCACCGGATGCAATCCCATCGAAGGCGGGGAAAACCGCCGTCTTGAATTGCGGAGTTTTACCCGCGAGCATCCCGCCGCCGCGGCGGGCGGGGCCTTCGACCAGCACTGGAAAATCGCTGCCGATTGCGGCGCGATTTTTCGCAAGCGCGATCTGTTCCTGAAGCGCGATAATCGCCTGTAGGCGGCGCCCCTTTTCCGCTTCGCCGACCGAGTCGCCGAGCCGGAATGCCCGCGTATGCTCGCGGACGGAATATTTGAAGGTAAACGCGGAGTCGTAGCCGACCGTGCGCATCAATGCCATCGTTGCCTCGAAATCCGCGTCCTCCTCGCCATGAAACCCCACGATGATATCGGTCGATAGCGCAATCGTCGGAACTGCCCGCCGAATCCGCGCAACGAGATCGAGATAATCGGCCACCGAGTAGCCGCGTTCCATCGCCGTGAGCATCCGGTCAGAGCCCGATTGCACCGGCAGATGCAGGTATGGCTGGACCTTGGGCTCGGTCGCCATCGCATCGATAACCGAATCGCTCATGTCGCTGGGATGCGGCGAGGTGAATCGAATGCGCTCGATCCCGTCGATGCGCGCGATCGCTCGAAGCAATGCACCGAAATCGGTGTCGCCGAACCGGTACGCATTGACGGTCTGCCCGAGCAGGACGACCTCCTTGACGCTGTGCGCGGCAAGTTCTTTCACTTCGCGGATTAGATCGGCGGGCGGAATCGAACGCTCGCGCCCGCGAACGTACGGCACTACGCAGAAGGCGCAGAACTTGTCGCATCCGCGCATCGCTGTAACGTAGGCGCGCACGCCGCCTTCGTGGTCGGGAGTGATGTCGGCGTAGGTTTCCTCGCGATCCAACCGCACATCAATCGCCGGATCGAACCGGGCGCGCCCGATCATTTCAGGCAGCCGGCGGTAGCTGTCGGGGCCGGCAACGATATCGAGCCAGGGCGCCTTGTCGACCAAAGTCGCGCGATTATGTTGCGCCATGCAGCCGAGCAAACCGATTTTCACTTCGGGACGTGCGTGTTTGAAACGCGCAAGCTCGCCCAAACGGCCCAGCACGCGTTCTTCGGCATGCTCGCGAATCGCGCAGGTGTTGATCAGGATGACGCCCGCATCCTCCGGACGCGCGGCGCTCGCATATCCGGCGCGGCGCAGCACGGCGGCAACCGTCTGCGAATCGGCGATGTTCATCTGGCATCCGTAGGTCTCGATATAGACCGCCGGCACCGCGTTATTTTGAGCCGATTCCTGCATTGGCGAGATCGTTACATCACCTGCACGGAGGCCGGTTCGATCTCATATATGACGCGCACTTCTCCCGGTCGCGAAAACGGATATTTGTCTTGCCCGAGGTATTTTTTCGCCAAGCTGTCGATATGCGCATTTGCGCCGGATTCGGTTTCCTTCACGACCGGGCCGCGAATCTGGATATAGCGGTACGGATTGTCGGGGTCGAGAATCGAAAGCGCCACCTTGGCGCCTACTTTCATATTCTTGGCTTTCACGCGGCCGCGCGCCGTGTTCACACGAATCTTCCCGTCCGCGAAATCGAACCAGACCGGAGTGACCTGCGGCGATCCATCCGCCATTACCGTCGCGATATGCGCGAATGCCTTCTTGTCACGAAGCAAGTCAAGATATTTTTCCGGAATCGATGCCATCGCAGCAGTCTCCTTTATCAGTGGTTACCCCGGCAGGGAGGATTGGCCCCTAGCTTGAATGGGAGACACGCCGGAGGCAACCGTCAGAGAAGGCATCTATCGGCGTTCAGGGCGCCGGATTAGGGAGGCAGCGCGGCGGCGTCTTCGCCGGCTTTCTCGGTGACCAGTTCGGCGACCGCGGCCGCGTCACGCAGCCGGTCGAGATTGTGCTGATGCGTAGTTCGGTCGATCCGGTAAAAAGTCAGCGCGGTTATCGCCATCGCGTGACAGCACGCCGTAAACGGAACGAAAATTAGGACCAGATGGCGAAGAATCAGAGGGTCGACGTTTCCCGGCGTCGCGCCCTGCGGAAAATGCGAAAACTCCAGCAGCAATCCGGATGCGAACGTTCCAATCGCAGTGACCCATTTCAGCAGCAGCCCGTTGGCCGCGAACAGCAGCCCCTCCGAACGCTTGCCGGTCTGCACCGCGATGTCCTCCACGATGTCGGCAACCATTGACGCGACGATGATAAAGCCCATTACGCCCAGCGTGTCGCGGACAATTCCGTCCGCCAAAAGCGCCGCCAAAAGCGCGCGGGTATGATTCGCGGGCATCAACCCAACCAGCCTGAGCGGGATTGGAATCACGTCAGCGATCATCGCCATGATAAAGACGGTGATCATTGCCCGCTTCTTGCCCATCCGCTTGGATACTACCGGCGCCAGGCCAACGGCCAGGACTGCTGCGATGGCGCCGGAGGCGACCAAAAAGGAGATTTCGTGCGGCGACAATTCCCAGAAGTAGGTCGCGATGTAGAGGCTTAACCCGGCGCCCAAACCTCCCGCCGTACCGGCGATGAGCGCGGCGACCATCAGCGCCACCAGGGATTGATTCGAAAACGTGGTCTTAATTTGCTGAATTCGGCCCGCAAAGTCAGAGTGCTTGCGCGGCTCGGTTATAACCATTCCCCGTCCGTGTGTGCCAAAGCACGAGATTAGAATGGTGATAAGCATCACCACTGCGGCGGTCAGTCCGTATGCGCCGTAGCCGGCGCGATTTAGGACGCCCAGTGGATGTGCCGCGTCCTTGCGCAGAAAAACCTGGAAGGCCAGGACCGCCATCGTGCCCCCACCCATCATCCCGAAGAAAAATCGATAGCTGAGCAGAGTCGTGCGCTCGTCGTAATCGGGGGTCAGCTCCGGAGCCAACGCCGCGCTGGGAATCTCATACAGACTGACGGACAGCCGCAGCGCGATCAGCATCGCGAGCAGGTAATAGAACATCTGATGTTCGGATAAGCCAAGCGGCGGATTCCACAAGAAATAGAATGCCGCCGCGATGGGGATTGCCGAGGCGTACATAAAGGGATGCCGCCGGCCCCATCGCGAATTTACATGATCGGACCATTGGCCGAGCAAGGGATCGAAGATACCGTCGAACACCAGCGCCAGCGCGATTGCCGTGCCCACCCATCGCGCCGGCAGGCCGACAACCTGGTTGAAGAACATCATCACCAGGGATCCCAAAGCGGCGTGATTTATCCCGAAGGCAATCGCCCCCAAGCCGTAAAACAGCCGGACGCCCTGGCCGACCTCCGCTGTGCCGGTACCTGATGGCGTTGCGGTCAGGTTGCCATCCCCCACCTGGAGGGCATCCAATGCCGGAGCGAGTCCCCCGCCCGCATGCGCCTTGATTACTTCCATTCAGTCAGCCTGCTGCCGGGCGGCTCCCCGCCCCGGTTTCCCTTACTTACGATGGCATAAATACTACAAATAGGAAGGGATGCGATATGTCGATTTCGACCCGAAAGCGGCCTCCGATGAATTTGACAGCATCATTTGCATTGGATAATACCCAAGCCTACACTCGGAAGATGAGAGGCAACGCGGGCATTCAGCTGGTGCGCTGAGGGGGTATTTGCCATGGCGCTATTTTCAAAAGAGCCGGAAAAGAGTCCTCGTCCGGGGACGGTCACGAACTCGTTGACCGCGCCTTCGACTTCCACCTTGCCGCCTGTGACGCCGGCTTCGACGTTATCGCCCGAGCCGGCGCCACGTCCGGTAGTGTCGCCCGCGGGGAGCGCGTACCTCGATCGCGGATCGAAGATTAGCGGCAAGCTTTCATTTGAGGGCCCCGCGCGAATTGACGGAGAAATCGACGGCGAAATCAACGCGAAGGACAGCCTTACGATCGGCGAGAGCGCGACCGTTACTGCGCAGATCCACGCCGCTTCGGTGTCGGTCGCAGGCAAAATCAGCGGCGACATTATCGCGACCAAGCGGATCGAGATTCGCCCCGGCGCGAAGGTCAATGGCAATATCTCAGCGCCCGTGATCGCAATCCAGGAGGGCGCGATGTTCGAGGGGCATTGCTCAATGCAATCTGAAGGCGCGCGCGACGATCGGAAGGTAACCGTCTTCCCAAAAGAGGAGCGGCTGGCACAAGCCGCCGGAGGACAGAAGCAGGCCTGATTTTCCCGGGCCGGATCTTTGGTTCGCGTTCCGTAAAACTTCCCGATGAAATCGAATTTGAAAATCCCCGCGGGGGAGACGCGGTAATATGCATATACCGCCAAATTGGGGCACATTTTTCACCCTGATAGCCTCCTTTCTGGTCTTTTGGTTTCTATTCGGCCGGTTGTTCTTCCGCCCCTATCTAAATTTGCTTGCGGAGCGCGAGCGCCGGTTCAAGGACCTGAACGATCGCACCGAAAAATTGATCGCAGACGCGCGAGTCGCCGACGAGGAGCATGAGAAGCGTCTCAGCGATGTCCGCCGCGAGGCGATTCAACGCCGCGAAGCTGGACGCCGCCAAGCCGAGAGCGACGCCGCGAAAGTGATAGAAGCTGCCAAGACCGATGCGCACGCCTCGATGGAATCGGCGCGGGCGAAAATTGAAGAAGAGTTAAAGAGCGCGGAGCAGGAACTGGAGCGGATGGGACGGAGCCTTGCAGGCGAACTCGCCCATCGCGTATTGGGCCGCCCGCTCGATCAGGGTGGCACACCGCCCGCGAGAAACTGATGAAAAAGACGATAATCACCGTGGCGGTTGCAATCGCCGCGCTGTCGCCGCATATCGCGTTTGCCGCGGAGGGCCAAGCCGAGGAGCAAGGCTCGTGGCTGGTACTCACCTTCTTCGCGATTAACTTTGTTCTCTTCGCATTCTTGATGAAGCGTTTTGCGGTCCCGATGGGACGCCAATTCCTGGTCGATCGGTCGGCCACGATTCGTGCAGGCCTGTCGCGCGCGCAAAGCGCACTGGCCGAGGCGGAGCAACTCGCCGGCAAAGCGTCCGCCAAAATCGCGGCGATCGAGGCGGAGACCAAAGCGCTTGCGGCTGAGCTTGATGAGGAGACGGCTTTTCAGGTTCGCCGCGTCGGCGAGGCGGCGGCATCCGCCGCCGAGCGAATTCGCCGCGATGCTGAACTTACCGCAGGCGCGATTTCAGAGGCAGCCAGTCGCCGCGTACGTGAGCGCCTTGCGGGAACGGCGGCAAATTTGGCGCACGATTTGATATCGAAACAGTTCCGCAGTGATGATCAGGGCCGACTGCTGGACGGGTTCATGGATCAGCTCGGCTCGGAGGCGCGGCGATGAAAGGTTCGCGGGTCGCCAAGCGCTACGCGCGTGCGTTATTGGAGCTGGCGGAAAAGGGCCAGGAGGAGAAATGGGGCGGCGAACTCGATCGGCTCGCCGCCGCAATCGAAACGCCCGGATTGCTCGAACGGCTGGCCTCGCCCGAATTGTCGGTGCAGTCGCGGCAGGACGCAATGACGAAGATCGCGGAACGGCTTGGACTGAGTTTTCCGTTGCGATCATTTGGTGTGGTGCTTGCGCGGCACGGCAGGATCGCCGAGATCGGCGCGATCGCGGAATCGTATCGGGCGCAGGTGGACGAAATGCTTGGGCGCGCCCGCGCCACGCTGACATTCGCGGTCAAGCCGTCGGATGCGGAGGTCGCTCGAGTGGCCAGCGGACTAGAGGCGATAGCGCGCAAGAAGATTATTCCAACCGTAAAGGTTGACAGCGGCCTGTTGGGCGGTGTGACCGCCGAGTTGGGCGGGAAAATTTATGACGGCAGCCTTGCCACGCGGCTCGCGGAGGCTCGGCGCCGGTTGGCTGGATAGTTGGGGACGAAGACGGAACAGAGACAAAAGCTATGGCGGAAATCAGACCATCGGAAATTAGCGAGATACTTAAGAACGAGATTAAGGGCTTTGAGGGCTCGATCTCGGTGCGCGAGACGGGCCGCGTGCTTTCATGCGGCGACGGGATTGCGCGCATCTACGGACTGCAGAACGCGGCGGCTGGCGAACTGCTCGAATTTCCTCATCAGATTTATGGCATGGTCCTGAATCTTGAGGAGGACAACGTCGGCGCAGCGCTGTTCGGCGATCCGCAGGCGATTCAAGAGGGCGACGAGGTCAAGCGCACCGGAAAAATCGCGGAAGTCCCCGTGGGCGAGGGGCTGCTCGGCCGCGTCGTCAATTCGCTGGGACAGCCGATCGACGACAAGGGACCGATCAAGGCCGCCGAAACGCGCCGCATCGAAATCAAGGCGCCTGGAATCATCCGCCGCCAGCCGGTCAAGGAACCGATGCAGACCGGAATCAAGGCGATCGACTCGATGCTTCAAATCGGACGCGGACAGCGCGAACTGATTATCGGCGACCGCCAGACCGGAAAAACCGCGATCGCGATCGACACGATCCTCAATCAGCGCGGGCAGAATGTGCAATGCTTTTACGTCGCGATCGGGCAGAAGCGTTCGACCGTGGCGCAAGTCGTCGAAAAGCTGTCGCGTTACGGCGCGATGGAATACACGACGGTCGTCGCGGCGACCGCCTCGGAGGCCGCACCGCTGCAATTTATCGCGCCCTATAGCGGCTGCACGATGGGCGAATATTTCCGCGACACGGGCCGCCATGCGCTGCTCGTGTATGATGATCTTTCCAAGCACGCGCAAGCATACCGCCAATTGTCGCTGCTGCTGCGCCGTCCCCCGGGCCGCGAGGCGTATCCCGGCGACGTCTTTTATCTCCATTCGCGGCTGCTCGAACGCGCGGCCAAGATGAGCGACGAAATGGGCGCCGGCTCCCTCACCGCGCTTCCGGTCATCGAGACCCAGGCGGGCGACGTGTCGGCCTATATTCCGACCAACGTTATTTCGATCACCGACGGCCAAATCGTTCTCGACGCCGACCTGTTCAACTCCAACGTTCGCCCGGCGATTAACGTCGGCCTGTCGGTTTCGCGCGTCGGCTTTTCCGCCGCGCCCAAGGCGATGAAGCAGGTCGGCGGCACGCTCAAGCTGGATCTTGCGCAGTATCGCGAAATGGCGGCATTTGCGCAGTTCGGCTCGGAGCTCGACCCAGCCTCGCAGCGGCTGCTCAACCGTGGCTCGCGGCTGACCGAGATGCTCAAGCAGAATCAGTACGAACCGCTCACGCTCGATCGGGAAGTTCTGATTATTTTCGCCGGTAACGAAGGCTACTTCGACAAGCTTGCGGTCAATCAGATCCGGCCGTTCGAAAAGGCGATGTACGCGCATTTCGACGCACGCCACGCCGATGTGATGACTGAAATAAAGACCAAGCGCGAATTGACCGACGACCTGCGAAAGAAGATTAAGGCCGGACTGGAATCGTTCCTGGAATCATTCCAAGCCCAGAGCGGAAAAGCGGCGTAGTCCGGAACGATGGCATCGCTCAAGGCAATCCGGCGCCGGATCACGTCGGTCAAGTCGACCCAGCAGATCACGCGCGCCATGAAGCTGGTCGCAGCCTCGCGCCTGCGCCGCGCGCAGGAGGCGTTGGCCAACGCGATTCCATACAGCGAGGCGCTCAAGCGCGTCGCCGATTCGGTGCTTACCTCGGAGGGAATCTCGGCCGGTCCGCGTGAGGATGCCGCAAAGCGCTCGTTGCTGGTGATCGTCGCCTCCGACCGCGGCCTGTGCGGCGGCTATAACACCAATCTGCTGCGCGCAGGCGATGAAGCCCGGCGCAATACGGCCAAGGCCGGGTTCGAAGTTGAGTTGTTCGCCGTCGGCAAAAAAGCTGCCGATCACTTCAAACGGTCGGGCGTTGCGGTTGCGGCCGCACGAGTGGACAATCAGCCGCGCCTTGCGACGATCGGACTGGCGCGCGACATAGCGGCACGGATGCTTTCGGAGTACCAGTCGGGCGCAATTTCCGAGGCCGCCGTGGTTTATACGAGTTTCAAATCCGCCCTGACCCAGACGCCGGTTTACGAGCGTGTGCTGCCCGTCGAGCCGCCGGCTGAATCGGAATCATCCAAGACGGAGACCGCGAAAATCGACTACCTGGTCGAGCCCAGCCGTGCCGAACTGGTGCCGGTCATCCTGCGTGGATATCTTGAGGCAACCGTCTATCACGCGCTGCTGGAAGCCGAAGCCAGCGAGCACGGAGCGCGAATGACTGCAATGGACAGTGCGACCAACAACGCGGTCGAGATGATCGGGTCGCTTACGCTTGAAATGAACCGCGCGCGACAGGCGCAAATTACGAGGGAGTTGATGGACATCGTCGGCGGAGCCGAAGCCCTGCGCGGCTGAGGCGAGCGAGCGAGGCGGGAGAACCTCACCTTGACTAGTTTAAGCCCGGCGATGTACATGCGTGTTCCGTATGAGTGAAGCCACCGGAAAAATCAGCCAGGTCCTCGGCAACGTTGTCGATGTCGAGTTCCAGAACAGCTCGCTGCCGCCGATCTTTACGGCGCTGCGCGTAACCAACCCGTCGATCAGCGACCAGGCGGGAAACCTGGTGCTCGAGGTCCAGCAGCATCTGGGCGAGAACACCGTGCGATGCGTCGCGATGGATTCAACCGACGGGCTGGTGCGCGGCATGGATGCCTCCAACACCGGCGCACAGATTTCAGTGCCGGTGGGACCGGGTACGCTGGGCCGCATCATGAACGTCACCGGCGATCCGATCGACGAGCGCGGACCGATTACCGGGCTCAAAAAAATGCCGATCCATCGCGATCCTCCCACGTTCGCCGATCAGGGCGTCGAAGCCGAAATCCTCGAAACCGGCATTAAGGTGATCGATTTGATTTGCCCGTATGCCCGCGGCGGAAAAATCGGATTGTTCGGCGGCGCAGGCGTCGGAAAGACGGTCACGATTCTTGAGCTGATCAATAACGTTGCCAAGCAGCACGGCGGCGTGTCGGTGTTTGCCGGCGTCGGCGAGCGTTCGCGCGAGGGCAACGACCTTTATCGCGAATTGACCGAGTCGGGCGTTATCGCGAAGACCGCGCTCGTCTACGGCCAGATGAATGAATCCCCCGGAGCGCGCGCCCGCGTGGCGCTCTCGGGCGTTACGGTTGCAGAATACTTCCGCGACGAAGAGGGCAAGGACGTCATCTTCTTCGTGGATAACATCTTCCGGTTCGTCCAGGCCAACTCGGAGGTCTCGGCACTGCTGGGCCGTATGCCGAGCGCCGTCGGCTACCAGCCCACGCTGGGCACCGACATGGGCGAACTCGAGGAGCGCATCACGACGACCAAGAAAGGCGCCATCACGTCGGTGCAGGCGATTTACGTCCCCGCCGACGACTACACCGATCCCGCGCCGGCGACCACGTTCACCCATCTGGATGCAGTCACCGCGTTGGACCGCAAGATTTTCGAAAAGGCGATTTTCCCGGCGGTCGATCCGCTGGCATCGACCTCGCGTGTACTCGATCCGCAAATAGTCGGCGACGATCACTACAACGTCGCCCGCCGCGTTCAGGCAATTCTCCAGCGCTACAAGGATCTGCAGGACATTATCGCAATCCTGGGAATGGAAGAATTGTCGGCCGAGGACAAACTCGTCGTTGCTCGCGCCCGCCGTGTCGAGCGGTTCCTGTCGCAGGCGATGTTCGTCGCCGAGCCGTTCACGAGCATCCCGGGACAATACGTCGCGCGCAAGGAAACCGTGCGCGGATTCGGGGAAATTCTCGACGGCAAGTGCGACGATATGCCCGAGCAGGCGTTCTACCTGGTCGGCACAATCGATCAGGCCCGCGAAAAGGCCGAGCGGCTCGCACGAGGCGAGGCGCGATAATCTGAGATGGCCGATACGTTCAAGTTCCAGCTCATCACTCCGACCGGCGTAGTCTTCGACGGTGTGGCGGAGCAGGTCACTGCCAAGGGCCCGCTTGGCGAATTCGGCGTGCTGGCGGCGCATACCGATTTCATTACGTCTCTGGTGCCGGGCCTGCTTGAGGCTAAGCAATCCGGCGGCGCGATGAAGAATTGGGTTGTATCCGGTGGGCTAGCCGAAGTGCGAAGCGGCGAAATGACGGTTCTCGCCGGTGCCGCCGATGCGCCTGAAACGATCGATGCCAATTCAGCCGCTCGTGAGGAGCAGGCGGCGGATGAGGCACTCTCGCAAAAGAGCTTCTACGATCCCGACTACGCGGCGGCTTCCGAAGCGCTGCAGCTCGCCCGCGCCCGCAATCAGGCGGCATCGGGCAAACCGGCGGCACACTAATACCTAGTTCGCCGATTTATCCGCGAGCGACGCTAACTTCTCGAAAAAATCCGGGAACGTCTTGGAGACGCAGCCGGGATTCTTGATCCTGACGCCACCTAGCTTGAGCCCGGCGATTGCGAAGCTCATCGCAATGCGGTGATCGTCGTAGGTCTCGATCGCTGCCGGATGAAGCGTTGAGGGCTGGATTACGAGACCGTCTTCGGTTTCCTCCGCCGATGCGCCCAGCCGGTGTAGTTCGGTCGCCAGCGCGCGGATGCGATCGCTTTCGTGATGGCGGATGAATCCGACCCCGCGAATCGTGGTGGGTGAGGAGGCAAACGGGGCAATCGCCGCCAGCGTCGGCACCATGTCCGGCATGCCGCTCATGGCAACATCCACGCCTGCGAGATCGCCGGTGCCGGTGACATCCGCGCCGCCTGATTGCCAATTCACGCGCGCGCCCATCCGCTGCAAGACGCTCAAGAATTTTGTATCGCCCTGCACCGAGTTCGACGACAATCCTTCAAGCCGAACCGTTCCGCCAATCAGCGCCGCCGCTGCGGCGAAGTATCCGGCGCTGGAGGCGTCAGACTCAATTTCGTAACGCTGCGCGCGATACCACTGGCCGCCCGGTACCGCCAGGATATCGCCTTCGGCGTGGCTCTGAGCGCCCCAGGCTTCCATCAGATGCAGCGTCATGTCGATAAACGGGCGCGCGGCGTCGCCGATCACGCGCAGTTTTAGGCCCTGCTTCCATAGAGGCGCCGGCATCAGCATCGCGGAAACGAACTGCGACGATACCCGTGCATCAATTGAGGTTTCGCCGCCCTCGAAGCGCGCGCGAGAAGCATCCACGATCACAGGCGGGCAATTGTTGTTGCGTTCGCTATAAACGCTGGCACCGAGCCGTTCCATCGCGTCAAGTAGCGGGCCAATCGGCCGCTGGCGCATTCGCTGATTTCCGTCGATTCGAAAGCGTCCTTCACCGAGCGTGAGCATCGCCGTCAAAAACCGCATTACCGTTCCCGCCCCGCCGACGAAAAGCTCGCCGCCATGCGCGGGGATGGTGCCGCCCAGGCCGCCGATCGTGATGCGCCGGAAGTCCTCGTTAATTTCGACGATGAAGCCCAGTGAGCGCAGAGCTCCTGCCATAAAGCTTGTGTCGTCGCTCAATAGAACCGAGTTGAGAACCGAGCGCCCTTGCGCCAGCGCCGCCAGGACCATCGCGCGATTGGTGAGGCTCTTGGAACCGGGGACGCGGATGGTAGCGTCGAGCAGGCCGGTGCGCTTTGGAATCTCGATTTCTTCGATGCCAGGCATCAATGGTTCCAACGCCAGATTAACGGCACCCGTCGGTGAGTCTCAAGCACGCCCCAAAGGGCTGGTTGCTTGATCGGTGCCGCGATGGCTACACTAATCGTAGGAAACTTCGCCAGGCTACGCGGAGGTTGAACGCCATGAAAATCGTACTTTTAGCCGCTCCTGCGATTGCAATTGCCGCAGTCACGTTGATTGCGCCCCATGCTCAGGCGCAGACAATGGGCGAATATGCGGCCGTCACGAGTTCCTCCAGTACCGGGGCCCAAGCCGGTGCGGCAAGCGTTCCCAATGAATCCCCGGCATTTGACATTTCAAATTCGAATTCCGGGGGCACTTGGGGCGCAAGCAAATTAGGTGAAAGCTGGGACGAACGTGCTGGCTCCGCGTCGGGCGGAGGAAGCGGAGGCGGCGACTTCGAATCGCGTGCAGGCGGCTCAGCCGGTGCGGGAGGATCGTCGCGATGGCCGCAACAGTCCGGGCTTGCTCAGCAAGGCGGCGGTGGTGGTGGAGGCGGCGGTGGCGGTTCCGACCGGTTCGCCGAAGCCAGCGACAGATTCGGTAACACCGATCAGCGGTTTGGCGAATCTAAGGGACTCGATCAAGGCGATCGGTTTCCGTCCAGCAGTTTTCACGATAACAGCGGAGTGGATAATAGCTTCAACCAGAATCCGTAGGTCAGACCAATTGTCGCAAGCCGGTAAGTCGTTTGTGCGCTCACCAGAGCGAGCCGACGAAGTGTTCCAGTTCAAGATTTAGCTTTGTGACCACGCTATCCGAGCCACTCGTCAGGCCAATCCCGGGGCCCAAACTGTACTCGATTCCGCCCGGCAATTTTCCATACAGGACGGGAAATACATAATGCTGCTGCTGGCTGAGCGGATCATTGTCGTCGATTAACCCGACGCCACCATAAAATTCCAAGCCGGGCGAAACCCAAGGCAGATACCGGTAATAGAGACCGGCGGCATAGCCAAATTCAAACCCCTTGTTCTTATTTGGACCGACAAAAATCGCCTTTTCGAAGGTTGGGTTGATTATGACTGAGAGCGGTCCAACATCCTTCTGGACGATCGCGCGGAATTCCATTTCAAGCTGATTGTCGTCAAATTCGGGCGTGCGATGCCATTCCAGTTCCGCATACCAGCCAAGGTCCACCGGCATCTCGCCCTGTTCGAACAAGCTGCCTCTCAGCCGGAACTTTGAACCGGCATATTGAAATGCACCTGCCCCATTGGGACGCGCCAAGTCTAAATAGGCTGCGGTTTCGACTTGGTCGGATAACCCGTAGGTCAGCTCGATCGCCGTTCGGTACATTAAATTGCTGGGATAATCGCCGCTGGAGGTGCCATCATCGCCTTGAGAATGTCCCTTGGGTACGAACCCATTTAACGATTCGACTTCGATCATCCCCTTCCCCACCGTCTGCGCCGGATAAACCTCAAACTCCCACGGATCGACCTGAGCCATCGCACTTGATGCGGCAAGCAGCAGGAATACCGTCAAACAAAAAAAGCGCCAAATCATTGGGAAGGCTCCGGGTAGTAAACGGAATCGGCTTGGGCGTGCGGATCCCGCGCCACGCCAATCCAGCGCAGGATAGCGTCCCGATCCGAAAAGGTGAGCCGTGATTCCGGGTGCAATTCGCGATACCACCACGGTGGCATTGCGCCGCTATCGAGCAGTTTAGCCATCTTATCCAGTTTTTCGTTCATTGTTCCGGGGTCCGCGGCATAATCGCTCCAGTTGGAGAAATTAAGCGGCTGCCGCCCCCTTTCCACATCGCGATATACCCACCAAGACATCGGAGCGATCGCGCTGTACCAAGGCCACTTGGTCTGGTTGGAATGGCAATCGTAACAGGCACGAGAAAGCATCTCCTTGATTGCCGGTGGCGCGGACAGATCACCGTGCACGGGAGGATTAACCCGTTCCGGACGAATCAACTGGGCCGCGATGACAAGCGCGCTGGCCGATATAAACAACCTTGCCGGCCAACGCATCGAGACTCAGCGAACGACAATCTTTCCAGCGGGGACCGCGTGATGCAGGTCGTCGAAGAAGCCGTAGCTGCCCGATCCAAGCGCGGGAATGTAAACCGTAATTGCTTGGCCCGGCTGAACGACGCGCTCGCGGTTGAGCTCGAAGCTCTCGAATTCGATTGCGGCGTCGCCCGCGTTCACTACCCTTAGTTTTGTCGGGGTATTTACCGGCAAGGTCAGCACGGCCGGCTCGAACCTGCCGCCTTGAAAGCGGATTTCGGGAGAATCATCGGCGAACAGTGCGGACGCAGACGCACCGAGCATAACAATCATCGCGACAGTTGAAACGGCGGCGGTTAATTTGGCTCTCATTAAGACGGACGCTCCTGATACTGAGAATGATTCTCAATTACAACGATTCGACCTAACTTGTCAAGCCCGCCGCCAACCGCTTATTTCTCCGGGGGGAGCGCTGGAAACGCGATCTTACCTGCGATGATTTCCTGCTCGGTCTGATTCGCCTGTGCCAAGGCCGAAGGGGGTATTTTCGCGATGAGCTGGTCGTTGTACACGACCTTGACCATCCCCTCTTTCATTCCCATTTCAATCATTGCGGGATGGAAGCTGCCTGCCTTGACCTCGCGCGCGATTGAAAGAAATGCAGCCGGCGTATCGGTCACCGCACTGGCAATAACAACTACCGGCATCACGTTGTTCTGGTTACGATTGGCGCCGAAAGCGTAAATATGCGCCTGCGCGGCGGCTTGGAAGACGCCCAATCCGGCAGCGTCGGCATTATGGACGAGCAAATCAGCACCGCGTCCAACCTGTGCTAGCGCGGCTTCCTTGGCCGCGCCGACATCGTCGAAACTGCCGGTGTAGCTCACTAATACGCGACCATTGGGACGGACCGACAAAAAACCCCGTTTGAAGCCGTCGAAGGTAAGCTTGATGGCGGGCAGTTCAATTCCGCCAATTGCGCCAACGATGCCGCTCTTCGACAATTCGCCCGAAAGGACTCCTTCGACGTAGGCCGCTTCTTCAATCCGAAATGTCAGCGATGCAACGTTTTCCGACGACGCGCTGCCGGAGGCCACCACAAATTCGGTCTTGGGGAAAAGCCGGGCGACCTTCAGGGCAATATCCGTGTACTCGAATCCGTTGGCGAAGATCAGATTGAATCCGCGTCCTGCAAAGTCACGGAAGGCGTCCTCGAAATCCGCAGGCGATGTGGTTTGAACTAGCGCCGTGTCAGCATCGAGCTGCTGTTTAATGCGCTGAAGACCGTCGTATGCTGCCGCGTTCCATCCCGCATCGCTGATCGATCCGGGCGTGAGAAGCGCAACCTTGAACTGGCCCGTCGATGCTGAAGTCGCGTTGTGACCGCATCCGATCACAACTGTTAATGCAATCGCGAGGCAAACAGCGATGCCGGCGTGAAATCGGTTGACAGCGTTTGTCCAGTGTTTCCGAGGGGTTGCCAATTTATTTTCCCAAACCCTTGGTTCGGCTTGTGTTGACTAGCAGACTGCGCGGGGTTATTCCATAAATAAGCTCCACTGAAGGGAGCTGTGGGCCAGCCGGTCAGGGGGGACCGTGCGGGCGCAGGCCAAATTGGGGAAAAACGTGGGAGGCGGTAAGCTCCTAATCAACCGGTGTTGGACCAAGGTCGTCCTTGCGGCTTTGGTATCGGCGGTCGTGTTTGTCGCATCGCCGAGAGCCTTTGCATCCGCTACCGGAACCTTTCCGCGCCCGGCGACCATCGAGCCCAACGTCAAGTTCTGGGTTGATGTCTTCACCGCCTACTCCGAACGCGATTTCATCGTCATGGATCGCGACAACGTATGGCGCATTTATCAAGTTTATCGCATGCCCGGCGAGGGGATGCCGACTCGCGACGACATCGAGTGGACCAATGCCTACCTCAAAGCCAAATACGGCGACATGCTAAATCGCCTGGCATGCGGGCAAGGGCCGGTAACGTATGAGGATCGGCGCGTGGCAGCGATGTTCAAGGGCGAATCGCCGAGCGCCTTCGCGGCAGCGGCTCAAAACCTGCGCGTTCAGGAAGGGATGCGCGAGCAATTTCATAATGGCCTGCTGCGTTCGCGCTACTACCGGACCACGATGGAGCGTGTTTTCCGCAACGCCGGATTGCCCCCTGAACTTGTGACGCTTGCACAGATCGAGTCCGGTTTTCAGGGCCGGGCGCGCTCGGGTGCTGGCGCGGTTGGAATTTGGCAGTTCACGCGCGACACCGGCAAGAAATACATGAAGATCAACCGCTATCACGATGACCGCCTGGATCCGGCCCGCGAAACCCGGGCGGCCGCCAGCCTGCTTCGCGCTAATTACGAAACCTTCGGAGACTGGCCCTTGGCAATCACCGCCTACAACTACGGCAGTTCGGGTGTCGCGCGAGCCGCGTCGATTTACAACGGCGATTACTGCCAGATGGTTCGCCGTTACAACGGCCCACATTTTGGCTTTGCAGTGAAGAACTATTACGCCGAGTTTCTGGCCGCAATGCAGGTGCATCGGTACGAGGACAAATACTTCCCTGGAATCGCGGATGAGGCCGCAATTCGTCCTCCCAAGGTCAAATGCGATTTGGCCCGCGCACATACGTCGAAAAAGCCACACTCATCGGCATCCGCTGTTTCCTCAAAGAGCCATCATCGCAAGAAACCCGCGGTACGAAAGGTCTAAGGTTTTCGCTCGGTTGCGCCGAAATTAGGCGCCTGACTTCACTCACCCATCCGCGACGACCAATCGCGCAGCATCAACCCGCTCTGTTATCGTCCTCTAATGCCATCCCGCCGAGCGGCACCGCCGGAACTTGAGGGACTGGCCAAGCGCCTGCATGATCGCCTTGGCGACCGGGGCTTGGCCGTGCGGGCTATCGCCACAGTAAAGGATCGCGCGCCTGACGAACAGCTGGCGCTGGCCTTCCTGCTCAAGTTTGCCGACGATTTCAATGACTTACTCAGGCGGGTGCTTGCCGATCCTGCGGCAACCTCCGATCTGGTCTTTTGTTTGGGCTCATCGGAGGTGGTTGCCACTGAACTCTCGCTCTTGGGACCGGGATGGGCCGACGTTTTCCTCGGCGCTCGCGCGGTATCGGACGGGCCGCGGTTCGCCAAAATGAAATCCCCCGCGATCGACGCGCCCGACCGTACCGCCGGGGCCGCCGCGCTTGGACGATTCATGCGCGGTTGGTTCACCCGGATTATCATCGCCGACCTGCTTAAGCTGATTGATGTCGCCGGCACCGCGCGTGCGATGTCGGATCTCGCTGACGAATGCATTCGCGCGGCGCTGGATTTTGCCGCGCGCCAAATGGGGGATCGTGCCGCCGAGGCCGGAAGCTTCTGCGTGCTGGCGATGGGAAAATTGGGCGCGAGGGAACTTAATCTCAGTTCCGACATCGATCTGATCTATCTGATCGATTCGGCGCACTCGCCGCGGGCCGCGGAAACTGCCGCGCGCCTGGGCGAGGCGGTGACGGAAATCTTGTCCGCGCGATGCTTTCGGGTCGATATGCGCCTTCGGCCCGGTGGCCGGTCATCGCCGCTGGTAACACCGCTCGAAGGCGCGATCGGCTTCTACCAAAGCCTTGGCGAGACCTGGGAGCGGGCGGCGCTTCTGCGCGCCCGGCCGGTGGCGGGGGCGCTCGAAATCGGACGGCATCTTTTGTCGGAGGTCGCGCCGTTTGTGTTTCGGCGTTACCTCGATTTCGAAACCCTCGAAAACCTGCGCGGGATGAAACGCCGGATCGAGCGGGAGCTGAGCGCGCCTGCAATGGTCGAACGCAACGTCAAACTCGGATATGGCGGCATCCGCGAACTCGAATTCATCGTGCATTCGCTCACCCTGATTTATGGGGGTCGCGATCCGCGCTTGCGAATCGCCGGAACGATCGATGCGCTTACTCAGCTGGAAGTGCTGGGCTACCTGTCTTCGGCTCGGGCAAAGGAATTGACCGCCGCTTACCTGTTCCTGCGCGACGTGGAACACAAGCTGCAGGTGGTCGCGGGCCTGCAGACTCACGCTCTCCCGGCAAGCGAAACGGGAATGCGCGCACTGGCGGCACGGATGGGATTCGGCAAGCAGCCCGGCGCGGTCGCCGAGTTTTCGAAGCGGCTGAAATCGCATCGCGATCTGGTCGCGATACAATTTCGCGAAACGCTGGCCGGCGGAGGCGACGAAGCAAATCGCACCGCACCCGCCCTTGCTCAGGCCGCATGGCGTGACGCCGGCGATCCCGCGGCATCGGCCCTGCGCCTTCGCGCGATGGGATTTCAGCGGCCCCAGGAGAGCGCGCCGCACCTCGAATTGCTCGTGCGCGGGCCAACGCATGCCTCCGCAAGCGGGCGCCGGGGCGTGTTGATCGAGCGTATTGGACCGATCTTGCTCGACGAAATGAGCCGCCTGCCGGATCCCGACCTTTCGCTCATGAACCTGGCCGCGTTCATCGCCGCCGCGGGTGCGCGCACCTCTTTTCTCGAGCTGCTCGAACAGCATCCCGCCACCCGTCGGATTCTCCTGCGTTTGTTCGCCTCCAGCGCATATCTGTCGACCATATTCGTCCGCCATCCCGACATGCTCGACACGCTGGTGCGATCGGATCTTGCGCATGTGCACCGCTCGCTCAAGGAACTGCGCGAAGAGCTGGCCGGCTTGGTGGCGGCCTGCGCGGATTTCGAAGCACGCCTGGACGCGATCCGCGCGTTTCGCCATCAGGAATTTCTACGCATCGCGATTGCCGATCTGGCCGGCGATCTTAGGCTGGACGAGGTCGAAGGCGAGCTGTCGATTTTGGCGGAGGCCGTTCTCGACGAGGCAATGGCGTTGGCGACCGCGCGCACGCGCGAGCGCACGGCGATTCCCGATACGCTGCGAATGTGCGCGATTGCGATGGGCCGGCTGGGAGCGGGCGAGATGTCCTATAATTCCGACCTCGATTTGATTTTCGTCTACGACGATCATGCGGAGGTCGCCGCCGCAAGCCGGGAAGTCGCCTCGCGAATTGCACAACAGCTGATCGCGATACTCGAATCGCGCACGCGCGAGGGGTATGCATACAAGCTCGACTTGCGCCTGCGTCCGTCCGGCAACGCCGGTCCGCTGGTAACCTCGCTCGACGGATTTCGCGCGTATCATCGGCAAAGCTCGGCGGTATGGGAACGGCAGGCACTGGTTCGCGCACGTGTGGTGGCCGGCGATGCGGGACTGGGCCAGGAGGTCGAGTCTGCCCGCCAGGAATTTGTGTTCGGGCGATCTCTCGCACCCGCGGAAGTCGCCGAAATCGCCGCGATGCGCGCGCGAATGGAACATGAGATCGGTGTCGAAAACAAAGATCGGCTGAATATCAAGCAGGGCCCCGGCGGCCTGGTCGACGTGGAATTCATCGTGCAGATGATGGCGCTACGGCACGGCTGTGACCATCGGGAGTTGCGGGTCCGCGATACCGCCGGCCTGTTAAAGGCGATTGGACGGCTGAAACTTGTTACGCCCGCCGATGCGCGCGCTTTGACCGCCGGTTACGCATTCCTGTCGCAATTGGAAAACCGGCTTCGAATCGAGAGCGATCAGCCGGCATGGGCGATTCCAACCGCGCCAGCCGCACTCAAGCCATTGGCGCGCCGGATGGGCTATGACCAGCCCGATGGCGCGGCACGGCTATTGCGCCAGTTGGAAGTGCATCGCAAAAAAATTCGCGCAATCTTTACTCGCTGCTTCGCCGCCGAGGAGAATTGAATCTATTGGCCAGCGCCGCGTTTTCGGCGATTGCGCGAGTTGACGCAGGATTGAACCAGCGATTCGGCGATCGCGGGATTGGAAGCCCAGTGCGCATGGACGTAAGACGCAAGCACGTTGCCGCGCCGATAGCCTTCCGCAAATGGCGCGCCGCCCCATCGCGGCGCCACGCTATACACAGAGTCGATTTCCGAGGCCGCGCCTGCGCCTTCCAGCGTCGAGTACCGGAACTGATGGCCGCGAAAGCGTGCGCCCGCAGGACCCAGTATGGAATCGCGGCTCGTCTCGACCTCGGCATAGCCTAGCGCCTGCAACCGATCGGACATCACAGCGACACCCGGGATCAGTCCGGCCATTGGCCATTGCATGCCATCCAGCGTCTTGATGCCGCCGGATAAATACATCAGGCCGCCGCATTCCGCGTAAACGATTCCACCGCGGGCCGCGAAAGCGCGCACCGATTC
>Ga0335069_10001177_pt1 | contig 42310 bp, 38 predicted proteins | sample Lox_Sample_11_FD_206714 | JGI IMG/M metagenome (GOLD analysis project Ga0335069, IMG submission 206714) | Soil microbial communities from Loxahatchee National Wildlife Refuge, Florida, United States - Lox_Sample_1.1 | ecosystem: Environmental > Terrestrial > Soil > Wetlands | place: USA...
CGTTGATAGACCCCACCGAGAAGCGGCATGATCGTGTCCATCATACCGATATCGATATGCTGACCTCTACCTTCCTTTTCCTTGACGCGGAGTGCCAGCAGGATGCCGATGACCGCGTTGAGACCTGCCGTGGCATCGCCCACAAAGACAGGGTCCGGTATGACCGGCGCGCCCTTCTCATCCTGAATCTGGCCGAGAATCCCCGACAAGGAAAGCGCCACGGGATCATGGCCTGCCCGTCGCCGATAAGGGCCGGTCTGGCCGCAGAGCGACACCGAGCAGTAGATGATACCGGGGTTGATCTTTTTTATGCGCTCATAATCAAATCCGAAGCGTTCCATTGCCCCGGGTCTATAGTCCTCGACAAAAATATCGCTCTTCTCGGCAAGCTTATAGATAACTTCTCGGGAGCCTTCTTTCTTCAAGTCTATAAGAAGGCTCTTCTTGTTGCGGGAGAAGAAATCATACGCCCTCATCTCTCGCCGCACTTTATCGTCTGCAGACTGCACGTTGTGCGCCTTATCACTCTTTGCAATTTCAGAGGGCTGCTCTATGCGTATGACCTCGGCGCCCATGTCAGCGAGCATCCAGGTACAGTATGGTCCGGGAAGCATCCTTGACATGTCCAGAACTTTCACATTTTCCAACGGTAGATCCATAATCAAAACCTCTTTTAGTGCACGGGATTAGCTCTTGCCGATACGAGGGGCTCATCCGCACATTCGCCAGAAGACGAACGAGCTCTATTAATGACCGTGGACTCCTTCGCTCTTCAGCCGCGAGCTATTCTCGGGCCGACGTCGTGAACGTTACTCAAAGACCCCTTCGGCAAGGGCCGCATTGTAATCCTCGTCGGAGAGACCCAGAAATTCTTTGTACACGTATTCATTGTGTTCGCCGAGGCAGGGGGACGTTCTCATGTCAGGCGCACAGTCGGAGAGTTTCAGCGGTTGCGTGGGATGGTTGCATTCACCTGCCACCGGATGAGTGAGCGTAACGAAACTCTGGCGAGCCTTAAGATGGGGGTCATTATCCACAAGATCTGACCCATCCTGCACGGGCCCCGAGGTGACGCGCGCTTTCTCGAGCATGCGGGCGAGCTCGTCCCGGTCATACTGGATGGTCCAGGCGCCGATTGCCGATTCCAGCTCGTCCTCGTGCGCCTTGCGCGCGGCAAGGTTTGCAAATTTGGCATCCCTGCACCAGGCGGGGTTACCCATAAGTGAGCATAAGCTCTGCCACTCCGGTTCGTCGAAGACAGCGATGGCGCACCATCGGTCATCTCCCTTGCAAGGGAATACTCCATGAGGAGATGCGTAAGCCGAGCGGTTGCCCTGTCGCATTTCGATGGCGCCGTTGGCGAAATAGTCGAGCATGGCAGGAGATATAAACTGCACCATAGTCTCTACTTGCGTGCAGTCGATCAATTGCCCCTTGCCGGTCCTCCTTCGGTAGTCGAGGGCGGCTAGTAAGGCAACCATGGTGAACTGGGGCTGCACCACGTCGGCATAGGCTATGCCGGGGGACACGGGTTCTCTGTCGGGCCAGCCCGTGAGCATGTAGTGGCCGGAAATTGCGCTGCCTGAATTCCCGAACCCGCTGAAACTCGTCTTGGGGCCGGTCTGGCCATAGATACTCGAGCTTGCCATGATGATGTCGGGTTTGATTTTTTTGAGTTCGTCGTAGGTGAGCCCTAACCTCGCCATGACCCCTGGCGTAAAATTTTCCATGACGATATCGACCTTGCCCACGAGCTTCTTCGCGATAGCGATCCCCTTGGGGTGCTGGATATTGAGCGTGATGCTGAGCTTGCTCGTGTTGGTGTGGATGAATATGGCGCTCCCATCGGGGTGGCGCACGTTATTTCTGAAAGGAGGCGTCATACGCCCTACGTCGGGACGTTTTTTCGACTCGACCTTGAAAACCTGGGCGCCGAAATCGGCCAGAAATTTGGTCACAAAGGGGCCCGCACCTGCCCAGCTGAAGTCGAGTATATTGATTCCCTTGAGCGCGCCCTCTTTAATCATTCTTCGCCTCCTTGGTTATTAAAGGACCCCTTGTTTCGTGAGCGATGCCATGTCTTGTTCGGAAAGACCCAGTTCCTTACCGTAAATCTCGGCATTATGTTCCCCGATCAGGGGTGCCCGAAAACGGACCTCGTTGGCATCTTCACTCGTGAGGTAGGTAAATCGCGGGTACGCGAAAGAAGTCTTCAGCTCAGGATGGGCCACTTGTTTCCAGAACCCTCGCGCAGTGAGCTGTTCGTCCTGTGCCACCAGATCCACGGAGTTTACCGGTGAAAGCAAAAGGCCTCGCTTCATGGAGCCGGCTGCGAGCTCGCTCGTCGTGTGAGTCGCGATAAACGCGGCTATGGAATCCTGGATCGCCTGTACGTCCTCATCGCTCCAACCAACGAATGAGGTGAGTCCGTCCCAGTTTATATCGGCCCACCTACCCGCCGTGCCCTCCTCCTTCATCCATTCCACCCAGCCACGGACGGGCTTCGGGTTCTCCATCATGATGAGCCACGTGACGTAGCCGTCCTTGGATGGCCAGAGCTGTTTGAAGCCCTTTCCGCCTCTGGCGAAACGGTTACCCATGCGAGGCGTTTTTGCTTTTTCCCACTCCCATCGGAAGGGCTCCCGGTAGTTGGCGCGTACTGCTATTTCATAGATGGAGGCGTCAACGTGCTGTCCTTTGCCGGATGCATATCGGCAGTGAATGGCGAGAAGCGTGCCCGCCGCGGCGTGTGCGCTTGCCAGATAATAGGACTGATCAAGACACATCCGAAGCGGTGGCCTGTCGCTGTCTCCGTTGATGCTTAAGAACCCGCTCATGGCGAGAAGGGTAATATCAGAGGCCTTGCGGTTTTTGTAGGGACCTGATTGTCCGAAGGGGGTAATCGATGTCATGATCACTTTGGGATTACGCGCGTGCAGAGCTTCATAACCTACGCCCAGTTCATCGAGATAGCCGGCACTGAAGGACTCGATGACTACATCCGCGGTGTCGGCAAGCTTCATGAATATCTCTTTCCCCCTGGCGTCTTCAAGATTAAGCGTGATGCCCCGCTTGCTCGCATTGAGGGCAAACCAGTTAAGGCCCCGCTCGGGATCAACCGTATTATGAAAAAAGGGGCCGATCCGCCGGGAATTGTCCCCTCCGGGTTTTTCGATCTTGATCACATCAGCGCCCAGATCGCCCATTATCTTGCCGCACAGGAAACCTTTTTCATCGGTGAGATCTAATACTCTGTACTTACTGAGCATACTGTTACCTCACTTTCCTTGATTTGATGTGGCACGTGACGCAATGTTTTTAACCCACGGTCCTATCTGGCCATGCATCTTTGCTCGATGAACTGAGAGACTTGAGCCTTGATACCCTCGTCATCCCACTCTCTCGCATCGACAACGTCGGCGTAGATGGGTAACACCGGAATGCCTCCCTGTTCGAGGACCATCTTGATAAACATGTTGCCCACGGAATCGATGCAATTGCTGGCAACGATCATTACAGCGCCGTTCACCCCGTATCGTTTGGCCTCGTTTAATTGCCACTGAGGATCGCGCAGCCAGTATCCCATATACAGATGGCGGCTTGCAAGGGCTCTCATCGGATCTGTACGGTAGTCACGTATGTAGCCGTCAGCGGCGATGGAGAGATACATGGAGTTGGTGAAGACCGCGCCATACTTTTCTTCAAAGTACCGGTAGAAAGCCGTATTATGCCAGAGCCCGCGCCCGATCCACATGAGTCTGACTTTCTCGTCCTTGCAGACCGCTTCACCTTTGTCAACTTTTTCTTTCACCTCTTCATAGAAGAGCTTTGCGTGCTCTACGCCCCATTTCGTGCCCCGGTGCCACTGAAGGTTCATGGTAGCAGCGAGCTGATCGGGCAAACCCACCGGGGAGGGGCGGGTTACGGAGAGGAGGTTACGGATTTTCTTAAAGTATTCTTCCTGCTGGTTCTCTAATTCCATGATTTCCACGAAGTTCTTGTAGTTGAATACCCTGCCTGTTGTGACCTCCAGATACCGTATGAGGGCCTTTAACTCTTCCACGCGAAGATCGAGCGCCCGGGTGCCGACTATTTCTTCCCATCTCGTTTCCAGTGTTTCCCACCAGCGGGGATACGACGGGGCAGGCGCCGGATACTCCATGGGGAAGAATTTGCAATTATACTCGCCGGCCAGCCGCTCAAAAATCTTTGTTTGTATGTCACAGGATAGCTGGGCCAGTAGTATGCTGGGGTTAGGGAGACCTCCCCAAGGTGCGCGCTCCGGATTGTGGTCCATGGCGCAGGCAAGGGGTAATGCACAGTAGCGACAGAGGTTCCGAGGATATCCCTTGGCATTCATTTCGTCGAAATAGTAGCCCGCCATCTGCTTGGCGGCGATAATCGCGGACCACCACTGGGTCATGACCACGGGTATGTCGTCCATGGCCAGGAATATCTCATGGGGTGCATCGGCGTTGGCGAGACAGAAAGGCTCTCCTTTAGCCAGTCTCTCCTGGATGGATTTGAACCAGTCCTTCTGGTATTTGGCAGAGATGGCGGCAACCTTGAGTTGTTTTACACTTCCGTAAGCCCCGGCTCTATGCCCTTCGTTTATATTCTTCGGTTCGCTCATTTCAGGCCCTCCTTGCGTCCCTCTCTTAGCGTCTCAATGAATCCTTGTATGCCGGCCTTGATGTTTTTTTGATCCGAGTCGGACAACAGATATTTTTGCGGACCGAATGAGAGCGAGGCAATGCCTTCTGCCTTCAAAGCCTTTATCTGATCGGGCTCATCCCAGGCGGGCGCGGGATCCCATTCCAGGAGATAGAAAATAGCCCCCTGCGCCTTTGCTTCAAGCGCCCTTCGCACTGTGTAGGCGACCTTTTGCGCCGACGATTGGGTTCTCGGTCGGGACGATCGTGCATGGTATCTGTCGGCGAGCGCCTCCATAGGGTCAGCCGTTTCGTCCACCGGGTCCTCGAAATACCTGTTCCCCCAGTTGCTGTCTTCAGCAACGATCACTGCCCCTGAGGACTCGACAAGCTTATAGATCTCGGGATTATCGAGATCGCTGCCTTCCATGAATATTCTTACGCCATCCTTTTCAGGGAGTGTGGAGGCGCCATCGAGGAACTCTTTGAGAAGTTTGTTGTGCTCTTCTTTGAGCATGAAGCCCGCAGATCCGATCATCTGGAGGGCTTCGACCCCTGATACGCGTGGTTGTTCGGCGACACGCAACTCAGCCACCTTTTTGAGAAGGGCCTTATTTTCATTTCCCACTGCTATCGCCCGCGACAGTGCCTTAATGTCGATCTTTCTGCCTGACCATTCCTGAAGCTTACTCTTAAGATTGAGCAGGCTCTCCCGTACATAGAGGGCCGTTGTGAGAAACGGCGTGTGGAGTATGTCAAATACATGAACAGGAGGAAAGTTCACTGCGGGATTCACTTGATGTATCCACCACAGCTGATGGTACAGCTTAAGGACCGCATCGCTGTGATGGGGGATGATGATAAAATCGAGAAAGTCATATTTGCCCGTGAGCAGCATGTTCAGAATGGACCGTACCGAAGGATCATAAAAGGATTCCGAATATTTGTCCACTTCTTCGGTGCCCTCGGCCGGATTTCCGCTCATGCGAAAGGGAAAGAGGCCCGCTGCGAGGATCATCTCATCAGGCGCATCATCGGAGAGGTAGCCTACTACCTTGCCCCCTTGTTTCTTCCATGCCCTTGCTGCGCTGTCACGTTGTGTGTACTGATCTTTCATCTTCTCAAGCGGACCCATGTTTCCTCCTCGTGCTCAAGACGCTCTCTCGTTTACACATGTTCTCAACCACGTATCTTTCCGTATGATAGAGACCCTCGTTTGAGCGGTGGTGCGCGGTTCGGCCCGCCCTGTTTCTTCGGTCTACTCCAGAACTCCGTCATTGAGCAGTTCCACAAATTCCTCATCGGGTATGCCGAGGAGGTCGAGATACACGTATTCGTTGTGCTGACCCAGACAGGGTGATGTTTTGACCTGGGCAGGGCTTTTCGATAGCTTGACCGGTGGGACCGGGTGGTTACACTCCCCGATGACCGGATGCGTGAGTTTTACGAAACTCTCTCTCGCGCGGAGTTGAGGATCTCGGTCCACGAGGTCAGACGCATCCTGTACGGGCCCCGAGGGCACACCAACCTTTTGCAGCATGTCTACCAGTTCCTCGCGGTCATACTGTATGGTCCATTGGCCGATGAGCGTTTCAAGCGCATCTTCGTTTTGTTTTCTCGAGGTAAACGTGGAGAACTTTGCATCCTTTGTCCATGATGGATTGCCCATGAGCCTCACAAGTCCCATCCACTCTGTTTCGTTAAAAACAGCGAGGGCGCACCACCGGTCATCGCCCTTGCAGGGAAAAACAGCGTGGGGGGACGCGTAGCTCGAACGGTTGCCCTGTCGCGTTTCAATGGTGCCGTTGGCGAAGTAGTCGAGTATGGCGGGCGATATGAACTGGACCATGGTTTCAACCTGGGTCGTATCGATGTACTGTCCTTTTCCGGTCCTCTCCCTGAAATCGATGGCGGCCATCAGCGCGGCGGCGGTGAAAAGGGGCTGGACCACGTCGGCGTATGCTATGCCCGGGGTCACGGGGTCCCTGTCAGGCCAACCCGTAAGCATGTAGTGGCCGGAGATGGAAGCGCCCGAGTTTCCGAAGCCGCTGAAACGGTTCTTAGGGCCTGTCTGCCCGTAGATACTTGAGCTCGCCATGATAATATCGGGTTTTATCTTTTTCAATTCCTCGTAACCGAGCCCCAGCTTCTCTATAACGCCCGGGGTAAAGTTCTCCATAACGATGTCGGAGATCTTCACGATCTTCTTTGCAATCTCTACGCCTTTCGGATGTCTGATATTCAGGGTGATGCTCATCTTACTTGTATTTGAATGAAGGAAGAAAGCACTCCGGTCCGGGTGGATGATATTGTCCTTGAAGGGCGCGCTCAAGCGTCCTATGTCGGGGTGCTTTGTAGACTCTATTTTGATGACCTGTGCACCGAAATCCGCAAGATACTTGGTGGCGAGCGGGCCTGCGCCCACCCAGCTGAAATCACATACCCTTATGCCTTCTAAAGCGCCTTTTTGTGCCGTCATGCGAATACCTCTTGTGTGTTACTCAAAGAACGCCGCGTTCTTTGAGGGATGATATGGATTGTTTGGATAGACCCAACTCCTTTTCGTATATCTCCTCATTATGCTCGCCGATCTTTGGTGCCCGCATCTTAACATGAGTATCGGTTTCGCTGGCGAGAAAAGGGAATGCGGGATACCCGATGGTTTGAGTTGTTCCCGCAACAGGGAGCTCTTTCCAGAAGCCGCGGGCAATAGGCTGCGTATCTTTGGTCACATTATCAATCCTATTTACGCGGGCCATAGGGATGCCCCTTTTGATGGACTCCACCTCAAGCTCGTCCATGGTGAAGCCCGTGAAGAATTTTTCAATGACCGCTTCCCACGCGGAGAGTTGCTCCTGCGACACCTCGGAAAGATGCAGCGTGGCCCAGTCAACATCTTTCAGTATATCGGCCCGGTTGAGTTCGGACATCCATGTGATGAGCGCTTTCATCTGCTTCGCGCCCGTGACACCGCCCGTCAATAACCATGTGACGTACCCGTCCTTGCAGCGCCACAGTTGAAGACCTTTTGCTGCAGCCCGGGGAAACCGGTTACCAGCCCTCTTAACCAGGACTTTCAGGAATTCCCATCGTGCCGGTTCCCAGTAATTGCCGCGAACCGCAGCCTCATACATGGAGACGTCCACATATTGTCCCTCTCCTGAGACCCTCCTGTAGTTAATGGCGAGCAGAATCCCTACCACTGCATGTATGCCCCCTAAGCTGTAAGTCTGGTCAAGGCACATCCGAACGGGGGCACGATCAGGGTCTCCGGTAATGCTCATAAGCCCGCTCATGGCGAGAATGGCGAGGTCCGAGGCCTTACGGTCCTTGTAGGGGCCTGTCTGCCCGAAGGGGGTTATGGATGTCATGATCAGTTTCGGATTAGAGGCACTGAGCTCAACATAGCCGAGACCGAGGGACTGCAGGTGGCCCGGGGCAAACGATTCGATGATCACGTCTACCTTGTCTGCGAGCTTCTTGAATATTTCCTGTCCCTCGGGGTTATCGAGGTTGAGCGTGATGCCCCTCTTGCTACTGTTATAGCTAGACCAGTGGAGGCTCTTCTCCGGATCGGGCGTATTCTGCAAAAACGGACCGATCCGCCGCGAGAGATCGCCTCCGGGTCTTTCTATCTTGATCACATCGGCGCCAAGATCGCCCAGGATTTTACCGCAGACAGAACCTTTTTCGTCTGTAAGATCTAACACACGATATCCGTTTAACATGTTTTTTCTCCCGTTCTATAAATCAAAAAACCTTTGCTTATTCTTATGACTCCGCCCAAATTTGTTCCCGGATTGATAGGTTTCTTTGAGATGTTCTTGTCGGCATACAGTTTTGTTTGTGACAGCAGCTAAAAAAAACCACAATATCTGCACCCTTGTCAATAAATTTTATCCGCCTTCGTTCGATCCCCGCCCGGCATAAAAGTCTTGACTACCATGAATCTCGTATAATAGTATACATTAATATCTTATGACCATCAGGCGGTAATACATTATGGATAACAAAGAAAAGGAAATAAAGTCGGTGGCAAGCGAAGATGGCGATATCAAGGGTGTGGTCTTCAACATACAGCGCTACTCAATCCATGATGGCCCGGGCATTCGTACGACCGTTTTTCTCAAAGGGTGTCCTTTATCCTGTGTGTGGTGTCAGAATCCCGAATCTCAAGCGTTAAAACCCGAGCTTTTCTACAACCGTGAGCGCTGTGTGGGCTGCGGCAGATGCATCGCTGTATGTCCTGTCAACGCGATTGAGATGGGTGAAGGCAAGGTGCACACGGACCGGAACCTCTGTACGGCTTGCGGCCACTGTGTGGATGTATGTCCCGAGGAGGCGCGAGAGGTCATGGGAAAAGTCATGACGGCCAAAGAGGTGGTGGGCGAGGTCATGAAGGACGCCATCTTTTATAAAAACTCCGGGGGCGGCGTGACCATCTCGGGTGGTGACCCGTTCGCTCAACCGGCATTTTCAGCTGCCATTCTTAAGTTCTCAAGGGAAGAGGGCATTCATACGGCCATTGAGACATGCGGCCTTGCCCCCTGGATAACGATCGAAAAGATACTCCCCTATGTGGATCTCGTGCTCTACGATATGAAACATATGAACACAGCCGAACACAAAAGGCTGACGGGTGTTTCCAATGAGCTTATCCTCGAGAATGCGAAAAGAATATTCCACGAAAAGCATATTCCGCTCGTCATTAGAGTCCCTGTGGTACCCGGCTATAATGACTCGGCAGACAATATGGATACACTAGCCACCTTCGTGGTCCATGAACTGAGTCCTTTTCTTCAGATTCATCTGCTCCCGTATCACCGGCTCGGGGAATCCAAGATCGAACAATTGGAAAGAGATCAATCTCCGCTTAATTCCGCGCCTCCCGACGAAGAGCGCATGCTTTCCCTGAAGCAGATTATGGAGGAGCGGGGTCTCAAGAAAGTAATTATCGGCGGCTAAAAAAATAGCTGACAAAAGCGCGCTTTTATAGTTAAGTATTGGAAGAAAATACTTGAGAAGGCGGGGAGACGGTTCTATTTAAAGACAGAAGGAAACTTCGCAGGAGGTCGGAACATGGGGCTCATTGAACGATTCGTCAACCGGGTAGGCAACTGGGGATGTGTGCTCGGCATAGTTTTCATCTCAATCGTGACGCTCGTGATCGGGGGAGACGTTTTGGCGCGCCACCTTGGGACGGCACTGCCGGGGACCTATGATATGGTTGAGACCCTTGTTGTCGTGGGCGTTGCATTTACGCTGGTGTACGCGCAAATGGAGGAACGCCACACACGGGCAGAAATCCTGGTGGAGCGCTTGCACGGCAGGACCAAGGCGACCTTCGCGGCTGTCACCACGTTGCTCAGCCTTTTTTACTGGGCCGTACTGGCCTATACAGGATTCGAAACCTTTGTAGAGAAATTTACCGAGGGCGAGAACACGCAAATCCTCAAGATCTCCGTTGTTCCCTTCCGCGGCGTCTGGGTTTTTGCCGCGCTCTTGATGTTTGCCATGCTCCTCATAAAGCTGTTCCATCACGTGAAGGGGATGATAAAAGGAGGGGAACAGAAATGAGTCCAATTCTCATCGGTTTGATCGGCTTTATTGTGCTCTTTGCCCTGCTCGCTGCCGGTATGCCTATCGGGTTCGCCCTGGGCCTTATCGGCTTTGTGGGTATGACTATCCTGTATCCCCTTGCTGCCGCACTGATCAAGATGTCCTCGGTTCCCTTCGAGGTTATGTCGAGCTACTCGCTTGCCGTACTGCCTCTTTTTCTTCTCATGGCTAATCTCATCTTTGTGTCCGGTCTCGGGGCCGAACTCTTTAACCTCGCCTCAAAATGGCTCGGCCATTTCCGGGGAGGGCTCGCCATGGCCGGTATCGGTGGGGCCACGGGCTTCGCCGCCGTCAGCGGATCAAGTCTCGCCACAGCTGCCACCATGGGTCTCGTCGCGTTACCTGAGATGAAAAAATACGGCTACGAACCGAAGTTCGCCGCGGGCTCAATCGCAGCGGGGGGCACCATAGGCAGCCTTTTGCCGCCATCCGCCATGTTTATCATTTACGGAATCATTACGGAGAACTCTATCGGTAAGCTTTTTGTTGCGAGCATCATTCCGGCTTTTCTTACCGCCCTCTCTTACATTGTGACCATATATGTCCTCTGCCTGAGAAACCCCAAACTGGGGCCGCCTGCTGAAAAGGCGACCTGGAAGGAAAGATTCGCCGCTCTAAAGACTTGCTGGACATTACTTCTGCTCGTTATTTTTGTCATCGGCGGCATGATTGTCGGATGGTTTACCGCAACTGAGGCCGGGGCGGTCGGCGCTATCGGCGCTCTGGTGCTTGCGCTCGCCACCCGTCGGCTGACTTTCGCCAAGTTTAAAGAAGCCTTCCTCTCCACCATGCGCACTTCAGGCATGATCTACGGCATTGTCATGGGCGCCTTCATATTCAACTATTTCTGCGCAAAAACAACCCTTCCCCAGGTGACCGGTGAATGGGCGGGAGGACTACCTGTGCCTTCCTGGGTCATCATGAGCGTTATTATCGGTATATACTTTCTCCTCGGCATGGTCATGGAGGCGCCGTCGATCCAGCTTCTCACCCTGCCCGTGTTCTATCCGCTCATTGTCACGACGCTCGGTTACGATCCCATCTGGTTCGGAGTGATACAGGTCCGCATGCTCGAGATCACGCTTATCACCCCTCCACTCGGCATGTGTGCCTACATCGTATCCGGCGTATCGACGGAAAATCTCTCAGTCCAGGACGTGTTTCGCGGTGTTGCCCCGTTTCTTCTCATGGAGCTTATCACCATGCCGCTTTTCATGTTCGTGCATCCTATCACACTCTGGCTTCCGAGCCTGATGAAATAGAGCTATAGAAGGAGAAGCTACGGGGGGCAAGGTCTACGACTTAAAATAATGTGAAGGCGTGGCTCATAAGTCTCATGAGCGCCATCAGCCACCTCGGCAGCTCGTTCTTCATGGTGGTCGCACTCGTGATTGTCACAGAAGCGGTCTTACGTAATTTCTTTGGTTCCCGTCAGATATGGACCGAAGGGACGGATCCTTTTTCACCATCATCGGCGCCTTCTTGAACATATGTGGCTTGAACTCGTTGGGATCAACCAAGAACTAGGGCGACGCACTCGAAGAGGCGCGGGCCATTTTGGGAAGATAGCGAGATCGAAAATACGATATGAGCAAAAGGGGAAGACTCCTTAGCTTTAGCAAAAAATTAAGCGTCGGAACAGGAGGGGAATTCCGTCCGGGTCCGTGAAAAGACAGGAGATTACTTATGAAAGAACATGGTGAAATACTTTACGCGCAAAGAGAAAAACGGGTAACAGACGTCGTCGCGTTGAAAAAACCTGACAGAGTGCCGATTACCGCCTCTTTTTCATTTTTCCCCGCCCGTTATTGCGGTTTTAGCTTTGCAGACATGATGTACGACCCGGATAAGATCTGGGAGGCAAACCTGAAGACCATCCTTGATTTTGAGCCGGACCAGGCCATGAACCCCTTCGGCTCCAGCTTTAAGGGCGCACTTCTCGATATACTCGATTTCAAACAACTCCAGTGGCCGGGGCGTCAGCTCGAGGCGAATGTTCCCTTCCAGTTCGTGGAAGGAGAATATATGAAGGCAGACGAATACGATCATTTCCTTTCCGATATGACCGATTTCATGATCAGGAGGTACTGGCCACGGATGTTCGGCGCCTTGAAGGGCTTTGAAAAACTTTCTCCGCTGCGCAATTTGATCAGCTACTACATGGGGCTTGGCACTTTTGTACCTTTTACCCTTCCTGAAGTGCGAGAGGCCTTCGAGGCCATGAGCAAAGCGGGGGAGGAAATGCAGCGGATCGCGTCGTACAGCCGTCGCTTCTCTGAGAAGTTGAGGCAGGAGGGCTTTCCTGCTCAGGCCGGGGCAGGCACTCAAGCCCCCTTTGATACGCTCGGTGATTTTTTTCGGGGTACTAAGGGGCTTATGCTCGATATGTACCGGAGGCCCGACAAGGTAATAGCGGCCTGCGAAAAACTTCTGCCCATGATGATAGAACTCGCGGTAAACGGGGCGAAGGCGTCGGGCGTCGCACGGGTTGGCATCCCGCTCCATAAGGGTGTTGACGGGTTTATGTCCCTCGAACAATTCAAGAAGTTCTACTGGCCTACGCTCCGCGAGCTTATGATGGCACTCATCAACGAGGGGCTTAATCCCACGCCGTTCTGGGAAGGTGACTGTACCTCCCGCCTCGAGATCATAAAGGACCTTCCCGCAGGTAAGGCCATGTACGCCTTTGAAGCGACCGACCTCGCGAAGGCCAAAGACGTGCTCGGCGGTACGATTTCCATAAAAGGCGGTGTGCCAATTTCTCTCCTTGCTACGGGTACGCCGGACGAGGTTAGGGCCTGCTGCAGGAGGGTGATCGACTATGTGGGCAGAGATGGTGGCTTTCTTCTCAGCCCTTCGACAAACATTGAAGATGCCAGGGTGGAGAACGTCCGAGCCATGTTCGACTTTGTCAAAGAGTATGGCGTATACTGATTTCTTGCCGATCCGGCTCGGGCCGGACACAAATGGGATCGAAGCTTTCGGATCGCTCCCGACCACGTGAGCGTAATACCCGATCGGCCCGCCTGGCCTGGCTTGAATCTTCTTTTGTTGAGTGATCCCTGTGGGAAGGGTCACTATCGGAGCCGCGATCAGTATTCTCCTTGACGACAAATAGTATATTTGTATACAATTATGTTATGTGGCCTCAACAAACAGGATTGGGATGGAAGGGTCTAGTGCATTAATACGCCGTGGGCGATAACAAGGTAGAGACACTGGCGCTAGAAACTCAATCGTTCCGGGGTCACCGTTCTTCGCCGCGCAAATCGCCGAGAGAAAAATCTATCTCTCCCGTCTCTTCCGAGGGCCATTTGCGGTGAGCACGTTTTCGATGTCCGGCAGAGCATGCACGTAGTGTCAGAGGTCTGATAAGGAGGCTTAAATAATCGTTTGTTGAGTACATTAACAAAACCCGATTTTCATGACAGGGACACCTACAAGTGGTGGGTGTTGCTCACCGTTTCGCTGGGGAGCCTCACCGTGGCACTCGACAATAGCATCCTTGCTACCTGCCTTCCGCGATTGGCGAGCGTGTTTCGGACCGACTCTTCGGTCATTGCATGGGTGAACTTGGCCTATTACATTATGAGCCAGAGCCTCATGCTGACGCTCGCGAAGATAGGCGACGCTAAAGGCAGACAGAAGGCTTTTATGGCGGGGCTCGCTTTCTACACGCTTGGCCTCACAGGGTGCGCCCTGTCGCAGAGTGTGGTGCAGTTAATAGCATTCCGTGCTGTCCAGGGGGTTGGGGCAGGGACAGGATACTCGCTCGCCATGGCCATCGCCGTGGCCGTCTTTCCTCCGGAGGAGCGCGGTAAAGCGCTTGGTATTTTGACCGGCGTCAACTCTGTGGGGCTCGTGGCCGGACCGGTTCTGGGAGGGCTCATTCTGGATGCCTTGGGCTGGAGGGCGGTTTTTTACACGAGGATCCCGATGGCCTTGAGCGCGTTCATCATGACCTGGGTGATTGTGAAAGAGCAAAGAAGCGAGGAGAATTTTGATCTTGATATAAAAGGATCTGCGACTCTCTTCGGTTTTCTTGCCCTGTTGTTGCTTTTTCTCAACTTTGGCGGGAAGAGGGGATTTGCAACCGCTCCGGTGATTGCATTGGGGGGTCTCGCAGCGCTCTTTCTCGCCCTCTTTCTTGTTTCGGAAAAGAGGGCCTCACAACCGATCGTGGAACTCGGTTTCTTCAAAATACGTTTGTTCTCCGGGGCTACGTTAAGCGCCTGCATCCAGACCCTGTCCACCTCCTTCGTGATTTTTCTTGTGCCCTTCTACCTGATGGAGGCGTTCGGTTCCTCGGGCTCAATAGTGGGCATGTTCATGGCACTCGTGGCCTTTCCCCTGCTTGCGATCTCTCCCATCACCGGGCGACTGTCCGATCGAATCGGCTCCACGTTCCTTGCCGCGCTCGGCATGTGTGTGCTCTGTGGCTCTCTTTTTCTTTTGAGCCATCCCGGCCCGCATCCGACATACCTTAGTGTGGCCATCGGGGTCGGTATGTGCGGGTTGAGTATGGCAATCTTTCAGCCGCCGAACAACAGCGCGGCGATGAGTGCCGTGCCGAGAAGCGCTTTAGGTACGGCCTCGGCTATTGTCATGGTTGCACGACAGGTGGGCGCCTCGGGCGGCATTGCTTTAGGGGGAGCCCTGTTCAGTACTTATCAGGCGGGGGCTTTGATACGCCTGGTAAACGCAGGGATCGATCCTTCGACGGCAAACAGGATGGCCGCGCTTGCAGGGTTTAAGGGCGCTATGACGGTGAGCCTTGTGATCGCCTCCGTAGGGGTCCTGTCTTCACTCGTTCGAGGACGCCACCAACAGGACCCGTAACAGGGACATTTTGCACGTGGCCCTGGCTTGACTTGTTTTGCCATCAGTTATATAATTATAAATGTATACTTATATGATTTGCATCTTTCCTTATAGAGGAGGGAGGGTGGCGAATCGGGGAATAAGTAGGGGATCTTGAAGCGTGACGAAAGGCCCTATCCCCTTAAAGATTGACCTGATGGAGCCGATAAAGTTGTAACAGGAAGATTGAAAATAGATTCGCTACGCGGACAGGAACAGAAGACTATTTGAGAAGAAACGCATCTTAGCCAAGATTCGGGAGGCAGTAATGAACCAAAGGGTACAGAAATTAAAAGAGCGATTGAAAGTCAAGGAATTTCCCATTTGCACGGAAAAAGTCCGTCTTGTTACCGAGTCAATGCGACAGACGGAAGGCGAACCCATGATCTTGCGAAGGGCAAAGGCAACGGCCCATTTCCTCGATAATAGAACGATTTTTATCGAAGACGATGAGCTGATTGTGGGGAATATCGCGCAGAAACCGATGGGTATGGAGGCAGGCACCACAGGACCCGCCTGGCCGTCTGAAGATATGGAAGAGTTGAGAAAAGCGGGTCTTGCCATTTCCGCGGAAGATGAGAAATTGCTCAGATCTTTTGATGACTTTTTCATGAATAAGGGAAGGACCCTCGACGAGCGACAGGGTATGTTCTACGATGACGAGAGGATGTGGCCCTTCATCAAGTCGGGAATACTCTGCCCCCCCTGGATGAAGAAGAACGAGGGGCGCGGACAGGGAGGCGCCGGTTTCGGCTGGGGTCTGGGCCTCCAGTACACGCTCATCGTGATCGAATTTGAGAAGGTGCTCAATGAAGGGCTCAACAAGATCGTGAAGGATGCCGAGGAGGAGTTGAGAAATCTGAGATTTTTCAGCGCAGATGACATAAAGAAGGGTCATTTTCTCCACTCGGTAATCATTGCTCTGCCCGCTATAGTCCGTATCGCAAAACGTTACGGCGATCTTGCAACAGAACTTGCGAAGAAAGAAAAAGATCCGAAACGAAAAAAAGAGCTGGAGGCCATTGCGGAATCCTGCTACCGCGTGCCCGGCGAGCCGGCGCGCACATTCCGTGAGGCGATGCAGTCCTTCTGGTTTATAAACCTCATGATTCTCGGCGGGGCGTCGCCGCTTGGCCGGCTTGACCAGTTCATGTATCCGTTCTACAAAAAGGACAAAGAGGCGGGCATCCTGAGTGATGAGGATGTCCTGGAACTGCTCGAGTGCCTCCGCATCAAGGTCATGCAATACAACTTTGTCGGTGGCGGAAAGATGCAGCGCGCCAAATGGTCAGGTATGGCCAGATGGAACAACCTGGTCATTGGCGGTGTGGACGAAAACGGAAACGACGCGACAAACGAGTTGAGCTATCTCATCCTGGAGGCGGCGAAAGACTGCCAGACCCCGCATTATACCATAACGGTCAGGGTCCATGAGGGCACACCTGAAAAGCTTATGCTCAAGGCCCTTGAAGTGGTGAAGACGGGTATGGGCATGCCCGCCTTTATCGGCGATCCGTCATATATCGGTTACCTGACCGGCGAGGGTGTGCCACTTAAGGACGCGAGAAATTACACCCTCTCGGGCTGCCTTGACGTGAACCTTCCCGGCAAGTCGAGGACCTCAGCCATCGGCATGTTCATCGTACCCAAGGTCCTTGAGATAGCGATCCACAATGGGTTCGACCCGAGACTCGGCATACAGATCGGACCCAAAACCGGCGAATTCGAGAGCTTCAAGACGTTCGATGAGTTCCTGGATGCTTTTAAAACACAGCTCAAGTATTTTATGGGGCTTGCTGCTGAGGAACATAATATTCTCCTCAGGGCTCACACCGATCTGTTTCCTGACGTGGTTCACTCAGCCCTCATGTATGACGCCATAAAGGTCGGTAAAGACGTGCTTGACCGTGTCATGCCTTTTGAAAATGGCTCGGTACTCAACCTCGTGGGTATGGTCAATGTTGCCGACTCAATCGCCGCAGTCAAGAAGCTCGTTTTCGATGAAAAGAAAGTAACGATGAAGGAATTAAAGGACGCTCTGGACGCAAACTGGGAAGGCAACGGTTATCCGGAGATCAGGAAGATGTGCCTCGCGGCACCAAAGTTTGGCAATGGTGATCCGTATGTGGATTCGATCGCTAAAGACCTGTATAAATTCTGGGCAGCAACAACTAAGACATTTGAGACCCCATGGGGCGGAACCACAAAACCGACCGGAATTTCGATTACGGCACATGCACCCGGCGGGGCGCTCACCGGGGCTACGCCTGACGGAAGGCTTGCCGGTGAAACACTGGCTGACGGCACACTGTCACCGGCACAGGGTAAGGACATAAACGGACCTACCGCGGTTATGCGAAGCGCGATGGCAGTAGACCAGACTCCGTTCCAGGCGACTCTGCTCAATATGAAATTTCATCCTTCGGCGCTTACGTCAGAAGAGGATATGAAGAAACTGGCGTCCCTCATTAAGACATATTTCATGGCCGGCGGAAAGCACGTACAGTTCAACGTCGTCAACAAGATTGTACTACTGGAAAGCCAGAAAGAGCCGGAAAAACACCGCGATCTCATCGTGAGGGTCGCAGGCTACAGTGCTTACTTTGTGGCCCTCGGCAAACCGGTGCAGGACGAAATCATTGCTCGGACCGAACATCAGCAGTCCGCATAGACTATAGCAATTTCGACCGAAAGGCCCGCATCGTATATACGATGCGGGCCTTTCGTCTTTGTCAGAATTGACGAGTGATTTGTTTCGTCTGAGAACCTCATATGAAAAGAAAGAGGGCGGCAAGCGCTATCCCTTGAGCGCAAGCGTGCGCGGTGAATTCCATAAACGGTACCGATCGGCTTGGGCTCGCCAGTCACTATGACCCACGCGTCTGCGTCGGTGAGCGCCGTTCATGGCCGTCGCTTATTCACCACCGCCGCTCAAAAGAGGACTTTAAAAATTTCCAAAATTAGTCGATAATATCATGGGGATCGGATTTATCGAGCCGCTATAGGAGGAGACCTAACTGATGAAACAACTCATGGTGGATATGACGGTATCGAGGAAGATACTGATGATAGCCCTGGTTACGGTTATGTTCCTTCTGTGCGGCTACGGGATTGTTTCGTATGTGGACTACAACGTACAGAAATCGATTGTCGATTCGATTTATACGGGAAGCCTCACCGGATACAGACAAGTCTCTGAGATCACAGACGGCGTGACCGCAGGCCATGCCAAACTCCACGGGGAATTGACGCGGGCAGTTCTCAGTAACGACGTGAAGCTCGCCCAGGCCGCAGCCGAGCAACAGGCGAGGGTTATCGACACAGCGGCAAACGCCATCAATGGTTTTTCGAGAGCGAAGGGGCGTGCCGAAGAGGAGAAGAAACAATTTCAAACCTCGCTTCAGATGCTATCGGCATACGCGAATGCCGTGAGTGAGATGGGGAGCGCAAACGATGCCGCCGGTCTCGGAACAAGAATGCAAGCCTTAGACGGAAGGTTTGCTGAGTTACAGGCGACGTTTCAGGGGCTTCTTGAATTTGAGAGCAGGCTCGGCGCAGAGCAGTATAGCCTATCTTTGCGTAATTTTCAGAAGGCCCTCCTCGTATCACTCGGTATACTGATCGCCGCTATCATCCTGGCATTGTTTATGGCCGCAAAAATGGCCGGCACGATACTACTACCGATCCGGAAAATAGCCGATGCCATTGAGAGCATGTCCGGGGGCGATCTGACCATACGCATAAATATGTTCCGAAAGGATGAGATCGGCGAGATAGCCACCCATTTTAATGCCTTCGCGGAGAAGCTGTGGCATACGTTCATACAGTTCTCAAAAGGCAGCATCGTCGCATCGAGCACAGCAATGCTGCTCGACAACGCCGCCAGGCAAATGACGTCGGGCATAGAGGAGACAGTCGTCCAGGTCAATTCGGTGGCCACAGCCAGCGAAGAGATGTCGACCACCTCTTCAGAGATCGCTCAGAATTGTGTTTCCGCAACGAAAAGTTCAGAGAAGGCGAGTAGCGCCGCGGTTGTCGGTGAAAAGGTCATTACCGAAACAGTGAGCGTGATGGACCGCATCAATGGCATCGTCAAGTCTTCGGCGAAGACCGTGGACAGTCTCGGCGAACGATCTGACCAGATAGGCGAGGTGATCAATCTCATAGACGATATCGCGGACCAGACGAACCTTTTAGCGCTTAACGCGGCCATTGAAGCTGCCCGTGCCGGGGAACAGGGAAGAGGATTCGCCGTTGTGGCAGATGAAGTCCGAAAGCTTGCAGAAAGAACCACGGAGGCCACGAAACAGATCAGTCAAACCATCAAAGCCATGCAAACGGAAACAAAGCAGGCCGTCGTCTCCATGGAAGAGGGCGTAAAAGAGGTGGAAATCGGCACGCAGGACGCGCGAAGATCGGGCGATGCATTGAAGGACATTTTGAAACAGATCAACATGGTTACCTCGGAGATCAGTCAGATTGCCGTCGCTTCAGAACAGCAGACCGCCACAGCCAACGAGATAGCGCAGAACATCCAGCATGTTTCCGGGGCCATGGAGGAGACCGCAAGGAGCGTGAGCGAAAATGCCCAGGCCGCCTCACAGATGGCGGGACTCTCGGCAGAATTGAAGAAATTGATTGGTCAGTTCAAGCTGGCCACTGCTCACGACGCTCAGGAGATGGTGGAGGCGGCTTACGCCTACGCAAAGGCAAACGGTAAGGCAAAGGCTTTGGCCGCGTTCAATAATCCGCGGGGGGAATTTGTCAAGGGCGAACTCTTTATTTTCGCCCAGGACTTTCAAGGAAATATGCTCGCCTACGGCGGAAACGCGGCCATGGTGGGGCAAAACCTCATCGAGGCCAAGGACGTGAACGGAAGGTATCTCGGCAAAGGGATGATCGATCTTGCAAAGATGAAAGGCAGCGGATGGTACGAGTATGACTTCCTAAACCCTCACACGAACACGGTTCAGCCCAAGATTACCTATATCCAGCGGGTCGACGATTACTACGTAGCCTGCGGCGTTTACAAGTAGCCCGCTTAAGCCTTGAGGCACCCGCCGCCTTAATGCGACCGCTTGTTGCATGGGATGGCGCCATGGACTCGTCCATTTATTGTCCGTACGGCCCGTGAAAAAGCGAGCCCCGCACGGCCTCAAGAGGCGGGCAACTCTCTATGTGCTCTTTTTTTCGTCAAAACATATGTCTGCGCCTTCGGGAACCGCGCAGTACGTACCCTCTGGAGATGGCTGCCCGTTCTTTTTTGCAAGCAGGTCTTTGGCCTTGTCCACTCCAGCGAGTATGGCGCCTCGCGCCTTCATGAGCTGGGGGGCAAGTATGAGGGCGATGCCTCCGCCGATAAGCCCGCCCATAAAAAAGGGCAGTAGCAGTGTATGTTTGTGTTTGACAATCGCTTCAGACATAATTTGCCTCCTTTCTTGTTTCTTCTGGAAACTGTAATGTCTGGAAACGGAAAAAGCAATATCCCCTCTGTGCCTGGTGAAAAAGGATTTCATGGTAACCGCAGTTGACGGTCTTTAGTTGAGCTCTTAGCTTGTCGAGAAAGTTCGGCGAGCCCCTGCCTTACGGTCTCAAGCGGGCTAAGATCTCTACAAGCCGGTATTCCTTACATCTACTTCACACCGTAGAAACCGGCCTGCATATAGGAGTACCAGAGTAACTCCACGGTCCGAAAGCCGCAGGTCTTAAGGAGCTTCAGATGTTCTTCCACAGGGATGGGAAAATACTCCGAATCGAAACGGTTCATATGCTTCCCTACCGCCCGAGCGTCCTTGCCTCTCAAGAGCTGAAACTGGGACCAGTAGTTCTTGCCGGCCTCTATTCCCTCATTTGAAGATGGACGCACATTCTCGAAGGTGATGAAGAGGCCTTTGCGTTTGAGCAGGTCATAACAGGTCCTCGTAGCGTGTTCCCTTTCTTCTTTTTTCAGATAGTGGTGAGACTGAATGGCTGTGATCACATCGAACTGAGAGTCCAATTTCAAATCCTGCGTTGCGACTGGTTTGAGAAACTTGATCCTCCCGCTATCTTCGTGGTTCCGCAGTTTCTTTCTTGCTTGCTTTATCATTTCAGCAGAAGGATCGGCAAGCACGAATGTCGTCTTGGTGAACCTGCTCAGGGCACGCTTGACCAGTAATCCCGTTCCGCAACCCGTGTCGAGCCAGAGACGTGGATGCGCGCCGGTTGCCTTGACGAAACGGATAGTCTCTTCGTGAAATTCATCGTAGTAAGGGATGGTATTTCTTACCTGGCCATCGTATTGTTGAGCGAGGTGTGGTGTCGTATTATCAGCCTTCGCTAATTGGTTCTTTCGGCTGCTTACGCCTCGTCTTGGTTTCTGCATCGCGCTATCGTCTGTTTATCATACTTTGTACGGGCGTCAGACCAATCCCTTCCCGAGCTCGTAAGCCTCTCTCATACAATCGGTTTTTTTCGCAATTTCTCCTCTCACAGTCACACCGGGCACAATAAGCCGGCCCACTATGCTCATCTCCAGATAGCCGAGGCTCTTGTTAAAGAACTCAACCAGAGGTAGAGCCGTATCGGGATCGTTTTCTTCGAAAGGAACGGCCAGTACCGCACGCTTGCACCGTATTTTTGTCCTGTTTTCCGGGCAATTGAAATAGACAAATCGATCAATGAAGCCTTTCATGAGTGCTGTGGGTCCGTACCAGTAGACCGGGGTGCCAAAAACAATAACATCGCTCCCTATGATTTTTGGGTAGAGATCGTTCATGTCATCCTTTCTTTTGCAGGTTCCCGTTTTCCAGCACGCATGACAGCCATCGCATTCTTCGATACGCGCCTCGTTGAGAAAGACGGTTTCCGTTTGGGCCCCCGCTTCATGTGCGCCTTCGAGCACGCGGGCAACGAGCACATTCGTATTGCCTTTTTTTCTAGGACTTCCCACAACTCCAAGCACTTTCTTCATGGATACGCTCCTTCGCGCGATATACGATCAGGCTTCATAATCTCCACCTGCATGCTGTCGGTGCGCGGTTTTTAGAATCCGTGATACCGCAAGTTTTGCGATGACCACGATATCTTCGAGGGGCAAATAACCTGTGATGGAAGGATCGAAAAGGGCTTTTGCGGAAGGCGGGAACTCTTCATCGCCTTCCCAGAGAATGAATGTGATGGGGACCCTGGGAAAGGCGAAAAGTGTGAACGAGGCATCGCCATACCCTTCCTCTTTGCCGTTGAGTTCCATGCCCGCTTGGAGAAATGCATACTTATCGTGTCCGAAGGCATTCCGCACGGGGTTCAGAACCCGTTTTTCAAAGACCGGTTCATAGTGCATGCACTGGGGTATGTCGCCATAACCGACTTTTTCGCCGGTGAGCGGGATACCCGAGGCGTTGTTTACGTAATGCAAGAGTAGGATCTTGGTGACAAGCGTAACGTTTGCTTTCTTTGAACTTTCGAAAGTGCATTTCGGAAGACCGAGAGTGATGATTTCGTCGAAGTAGGGGACCAGTATGTATGCGCCCCGCTCTTCTTGCGAACATTTGAGACCCGCGTCCGAGCACTTGCGCATGTAATCCGAAGAAATGAGGGTATTTAAGGCAAACTCGTAAACCGCCTTATACGTCTTTTGTTTTTTCAGTTCCATGTGACGTAGCTTACAGTCCGATCTTCTCGCGTATCTCGCGTATCTTGACAGCGTAATCGGCGCTGTGAAAAATCTCCGTACCCATCACAAGCACATCGGCGCCTGCCTCCACCACCTTATGCACATTTTCGGCTTTGATGCCGCCATCCACCTCGAGAGCGATCTGCCTGCCTGATTTATCGATGAGCTTTCGCGTGTTTCTTATCTTTTCCTCCATGGAAGGGATGTACGCCTGGCCCCCGAACCCGGGGTTGACCGTCATGATCATCACGAGGTCCACCACATGAATCACATGATCCAGGAAACTCAAGGGGGTCGACGGATTGAAAGAGATACCGGCCTTTCCCCCGCTCGACTTGATGAGGTCGATGGTCCTGAAAAGATGCTTATCGGCCTCCACGTGAACCGTTACCATATCCGCGCCCCTGGCTATGAAGTCCGGGACAAATTTGGAAGGGGTCTTTATCATGAGATGGACATCGAGGGGTAGAGAGGCTATCTTCTTGATCGCCTCCACAAACATGGGACCTATGGTAATGTTGGGGACAAATTGACCGTCCATGACGTCCACATGGATCAAATCCGCGCCCGCCTTTTCCACGTCTTTAATCTCCTGTCCCAGTTTGAGAAAATCGCAGGATAAAATCGAAGGGGCTATCTTGATCATGTTCATGCCGTCCTCCCTCAATATAGGTTTATCGTTATTTCATCGGCGCTCGTGAATATCGTCCTCGGAGCAACGGAGATGTCGAAGCCACCCCGTGCGGCCCTATCGTCCCTCACGTAATTCGTCTTGTACTTGATCTTCTTTGCGTCCATCTCGTCCGTGAGATCACCGGGATTCATGTTTCTTGTGTCAGGGAGCAGGTAGTATGCCTTGGGTTCTTCCCCAACGATAAGCGTCACCCCGCTCTGCTCCAGGACTTCCGTCCCTTCAGCCGGTATCTGTGCAAGGACCTTACCCCCTCTTGTGTGAGGCACGCTAATGATTTTCTCCAGGGTGAGCTTCTTCTCCTGAAGCGTCACCTGCGCATCCTCGAGCGATTGACCGACAAAGCCCGGTGTTTTCAAAAGTTCCGGTCCTTCCGACACGATGACATAGACGATCCTACCCTTGCGTGTGTTGATGTTGGCCTCTGGTTTTTGAATCGTGATGTGGTTGTATGGCACATCATTTCGTCTCTCGTATCTTAAGACCGAAAGGGAGAGACCGCTCGTCCTCACCATGACTCTCGCCTCATCGACGGTCCTACCCCGTACATCGGGACAGACAGTAGTCTGCTGGGTTTTGAGCACGAGACTGATGGTGAAATAGGTTGAAAGGATAAATACCAGGACGGGTGTCAGTACATAGAGAAGGAGCCTTATGATTCTTTGAGATTTCATGTTTTTTTCATCTTTGCGATAAAGAACCCGTCCGTCCCTGTTTCATGCGGCAACGACAAGTAATATTCCTTATTAAACAGAAATGGCAGGGGATTTTCAAGGGTAAACTTCCCCGCTTTCTTGAATTTCTCAATGACGTCGAGAGTCTCTTCCGGTTCGAAGGAACAGACGCTGTAAATCATGTGGCCGCCCCGGGCGAGATTCTGCCATAAGTTCGATAACAACGAAAGCTGGTAATTGCCGAAAGAGATAATATCTTCCCTATGCCTGCGCCATTTGATTTCAGGGTGTTTCCTGAGAACGCCGAGCGACGAACACGGTGCGTCGAGCAGTATGGTGTCAAAGACATCCTTCTTAAAAGGACTGCGGGTCGCATCTGCCAGCACCCGTATGCAGTCTGTGCCCGCACGTCCAAGCCTTTTCATCTCATTGTCCATGGAAACAACCAGGACGTGAGGACAGATTTCGCGAATCTGCCGGCTCTTGGTTCCGAGTCCCGCGCAGGCGTCCAGGATACGTGTGCTCGTGGCCTTCGCCGCGGCGAATCCCGCGAGCTGCGACATCTCGTCCTGGACGCTCACGATACCCTCCGCAAAAAGCCTGCTTACGAGCACAGGCGCGAGCTTGTCCACAGAGAGCGCAGATGCCGAAAGCTGTCCCGGTTGCGTTGGTATGCCTTCTTCGAAAAGGCGGGTGGCCGCCTGTTCGAGAGAGAGCCTTGAAAGGTTGACCCTAAGCGTGAAGCGTGGGGTCTCGTTGAGGATTGAAAGCAGCTTTGCGGTATCTGAGTCGCCAAACCTTGACTGCCAGCGTTTGACGAGCCATGCAGGGAACGAGCGGCTGAGCGCCTCTTCTTTGGAGAATGATCCGGAATCTTTCTCGCGGATGAATCTTCGCAGCATCGCATTAACAAAATTTGCGGTTGCCTGTCCTTTTTCTCTCTTCACGTAGTCCACCGTTTCGTTGACTACGTGATAATCGCCCTTCTTCATGAAGGCAATCTGATAGAGACTGATTGAGAGCATGCGCCTTAGGTCTCTCTTGATTTCTTTACGGGCGTACGTGGAGAGCACCCAGTCGAGATAACCCTTCCAGCGTATCACGCCGGAGGTGATCTGGTAAATCAACGCTCTTTCTTTTTCCGAAAGTGGCTGTCTCGAAAAGTAGCCGTCGATAGTTTCGTCGAGAAAGGCGCCCTCTTCGACTTTTCTCAGGATCTTGCTTGAGAGCGCTCTTAAGGTATGTGGGAATCTATCGTCTATAAGCCATATCCTCCAGTCTCTGTATCCTTTCTTCTATTGGAGGATGGGTACTAAAAAGAGCCATCATACCTTTGGCGCTGAAAGGGTTCACGATGAACAGGGGGGCCGTGGAAGGGTTGGCATCTTCCATGGGATGTCGGGCAACTCCTGCGTTGAGCTTTTTGAGAGCGTTGGCGAGAAACAGCGGATTCCCTGAGAGTCTTGCCCCGCCGTCATCTGCAAGGTATTCCCGCGACCGGGATATGGCGAGCTGGATGAGCATGGCGGCAAAAGCGGCGATGATCGAGAAAATGATCACGCTCATTATATTCCCCCCGTTATCGTCATCCCTGCTCCCGCCGCCGAAAAAGGCGGCGAATCGGGCCCAGTTGGCAACCATGGTGATGGCGCCAGCGAGCGTGGCGGCCACACTTTGGATCAGGATATCTCTGTGTCTGATGTGGGAAAGCTCATGCGCAAGGACCCCTTCAAGCTCCTCGCGATTGAGGATACGCGTGATGCCCCTTGTAACCGCCACAACGCCGTGTTCCGGGTCTCTTCCGGTGGCGAAGGCATTCGGACTCTCATCGTTGATCACGTAAACTTTGGGCATGGGTATTGATGCCTTCTGGGCGAGCGAGGCGAGAGTAGCATAGAGCTCAGGCGCCTCGGTCTCCGAAACGGGTTGCGCACCGTACATCTTGAGGACTATCTTGTCGCAAAACCAGTAGCTCACGAAATTCATGACAATGGCAATAAAGAACATAAGGGTACCACCGGACCTTCCGCCGATCAGGCTTCCGAGCCCGACAAGAATCACCGTCAGGGCAATCATAAGGATAAATGTCTTTGCTTGATTCATACCGACCTCGATACGTCTAAATTTATATACAATATTATAAACCTTTTGGCGCTTTTCGCAAGGCCGTTACGCGTTGAGCTCGTGTATATGGTTGACATCACGGCCAGGAATCATTATGCTCTTGACGGCGCCGCCCTCATTGAACCCGGGAGGCCACTGAAATAACTTAAGCGAAAGGTGGAACCATGTCATTCCCGCAACTTACCGCAACAATTACCACTAACAAGGGGACTATCAGGCTCAAACTTTTCCCTGACAAAGCGCCGCTGACGGTGCTCAATTTTGTCAATCTGTCCAAGAGGGGTTTTTATAACGGTCTTACCTTCCACAGGGTCATCTCAGATTTCATGATCCAGGGTGGCTGTCCCTTGGGCACAGGCACCGGAGGTCCCGGATATAAGTTCAAGGACGAGTTCTCGCCGGAGTTAAGGCATGACAAGCAGGGCGTGCTCTCCATGGCGAATGCGGGACCCAACACAAACGGATCCCAATTCTTCATCACCCATGTTCCGACCCCGTGGCTCGACATGAAGCATACCGTTTTCGGCGAGGTGATCGACGCAGGCGATCAGAAGGTTGTCGACAGCATTGCGGTGGGAGACGAAATCACCTCCATCGCCATCGACGGAGACGATTCCCAGCTTGTGAGCGATTATAAAGACGAGTTTGACCGGTGGAACAGCGCGCTGGCAAGGCAGTGATCCGGGCGACTACGACCTGTTCTTTTTTGCGAAGACCTCGATAGCCGGCTTTCCTTCGAGCGGGCATTTGTTCTCGCAGATACCGCAGCCGATGCAGAGCTCGTCTACGATGTAGGGCCTCTTCAGATCGATCTTATTGCCCTGGTAATCCCTGTCCTGTACCACTTCAGTCCTGATTGCCTTTTCCGGTATCGGACAATGTTCTTCGCAGACAATGCAGTTCATCTTCTTCGCGTACGGAAGACAATGGTTCTTGTCGATCACGGCGAGGCCGACGACGCTCTTTTTCTTTCTGTCCGGGGGAAGGTTAGGTATGGCCCCGGTAGGGCACACCTGGCCGCAGAGATTGCAGTTATACTCGCAGTATCCGAGACGCGGGACCATGACGGGCATAAAGAGCCCGTATAACCCTGCCCTGAAGTAATCGGGATAAAGCGCGCTTCTTAAGCACACCTTCATGCACTCACCGCAACGCACGCATCTTTTTTGAAAATCACCTTCGTTAAGAACGCCCGGAGGTCTTAACAGTCTTTCTGACTGGGTGGCGGACTGGAAGGCAAATATGCGGGAGAGAAAAAATCCTGAGAGAAGTCCGCCGATGAAGACCCTGCGTTCGAGGACCGGTAGCTTTTCATTCTTTTGAGCGCCGCCTTCGTGTCTTATCCGTCCGAATTTGAATCGGACCCGTCTCAAATTACACTTCAACTGGCACTCCATACAGAGAATACAGTCGCTCTTTTGCAGGACTTCTCTGTCAAAGCCCGTGGGACAGATATTCTTGCATTCTCCGCAATCCGCGCAGAGCCTGCCGGGTACGCGTCGCGCCGGGGAAAAGCGAGTGAGGATTCCGAGAAGTGCACCCAGCGGACAGAGGTTCTTACACCAGTTCCGTTCTTCAAAACGTTCAAGGAACAGGACGAAAAGGAAGAGGAGAAATGAGACAAGGGCCAGAGGATAAAAGGTTTCCCTGAAGGGAAGAATGTAAGCCTTAAGAAAATTGTAGAACGGCTCGATGCTGTCGCGTCTGTCGCCCAAAAGTGCGTACAGGCCCACCCAGCCGCTCCGCACGGTATATCCAAAAAGAGGGTAGAGAAAGAAGGTGAGTGCCCTAACAAGGATTGCCATGGGGTCGAGAATACCCGAAAGGTTGATGTTAAAGAGGGCAGTAAAAAGCAGGGTGACGAGCAGGTAGTACTTCAAGGAAGTCTTGAGAAACTTGAGGGGCACGGTTTTCTTTATCAGATGTGTCACAAGGTCAATGATGGCACCCAAAGGACAGACCCATCCACAGAAGAACCTGCCGAGCGCTATAGAAAAAAGAAACATCAAGGCGCCCGGTATGAGTAAGTACGTGAAGGACTTTGTTGCGATAAGATAGCTCAATGCAACGAGCGGGTCAGCCCGGAAGAAGCTGTTTACGGCCACTGAAATCTCGTCTTTACCACGGTAGTCAGTGAAAATGAAGAGACCGCAAAATACGGTGAGGAAGAGAAGCTGAGAGATGCGGGCGCTCGTGAGTTTCATAATCTGCCCATGTATTGTACAAAATCCCATACGCCTTTACAAATCCTCGAACATAAACTCACGCGGCGGAATTCACGCCAGGCAACGATTAAAGTCGGTGCATGCGGATACTCCGGTTACGCGAGTTCGCGCAGGCTTGAACCAGCTGTGCAGCAACATACCCAAGGACCGGCTTGCCTTACGAACACTTCAGTCTCTTACGAAAGACGGGTTACTTAAGCAGAGCTTGGACTCTCCGATAATATTGTGTTGTCACTAGTGAGCGGACACGTTGATCGCTTAATATGGAGAGTCCCCAGTAAAGCAGGGAACCTGTCCAGCGCGTAGTGCATACTAAAACTAAAAGAGGAGGTTGTAATGAAAAGAAGTTTGGCAAGTTTCATTCTCTTAGCATTAATCATGGCGTTCAGCACGCTCCACGCCGCACAAGCCTTTACACAGGATGACGCCAAGGGTCTCGTTGGCAAGGTGGCTGAGTTCTGGAAGGCAAACGGCAAGGATAAGGCCCTTGCAGAAGTGAGTAATCCCAAAGGACAGTTCGTGAAAGGTGACCTCTACGCTTTCTGTAACGATTTGAATGGGGTTGTGCTGGCAAATGGCGGGAACCCCGGTCTGGTAGGACAGAACCACGCTAAATTGAAGGACCCCGAGGGAAAGCTCTTTAATGAGGAGATGATTGAGATCGTGAAGACGAAAGGCAGCGGCTGGACGGATTATTCATGGGTCAATCCCGTCACGAAAAAAGTACAACCCAAGACCGTGTGGGTGGAGAGAATAAAAGGCACGGACGTATTTTGCGGAGCCGGAATCTGGAAATAGCTGTTATCCCGGCCGTAGACCGGAGTGATTTCATACGGTCTACGGCCGGGTGTAATTCATCACATAATTCGCAATCAGATCAAAACCAAAATGAGTGCGGAAGCTGGGGAGAAGGCCTTAACGTACGTTGCAGAGTAGACCTTCCCGAAGACCTTATACCTTTACTATTCTTACTTTGCTGAGATTCATGTCGCCCAGGCCTCTCTTGTAGGCCGCGACGGTGGTCGAGATGTCTTCGGGCTTAAGATCGAAGAGCGTTGTGGCATATGCATCGGCTGCTACGATGTCCGTGGAGGCGATGACAGTGTTCGCGACGCGCACATCGCGCAGAGAACCTCCCTGCGGGCCGTGGTGTAGCAAAATTCGGGTCGCATCCACGATGGTAAGGTGGCTTTTCACGACACTGCTCACATCAGAGAGGGCCTGGTCTATGCCCCTGTGAAGGTAGCCACGGTCCTCAGCGAGAATCCCCATCATGTTCTTGAGGCCGAGTGTGAGCCGCGTTAAGTCGTGGTGTTTGGCGATGGGTACATTGATGAAGACCTTTGCCGAGAGGGCCTCGTCATAGATGTCCCATTCCTTGAGGAAGACCCCATTGAGCTTCGTCTTCTTATACCGTTCGCGGTCCATCTGCTTGACTTCCACGTCGTTCATGCCTTTCAAGGCATCCAGGATGCCGCTATTCTCATAACATCTGCGGGGATCGTTGCAGGGATTGTCGAATATCTTTACCTTGTGAGCGCCGGCCTTGAGACATTCCTCCACGATGGTTTTGACCACGATGGGATGAGTCGTAGCTGCGAATTCGGGTTTCCTATCCCAACCCATGTTCGGTTTTACCACAACCATGTCTCCCTTTTTCACAAAAAGCGGCATGCCGCCCACGGCTGCAATCACCTTACGTGTGATAGCGGCATAGTCCTGTCCCTCGGATACGGCTACAAGGGATGGATCTTTGGCAAACAATTTCTTGGGTATCTGGCTTACGACAAATGACGATAGTGCAAGTTTCAAAAAGTCTCTTCTTTCCATAGTCTGTCCTCGCTCGTGCGGTGGCTGTTCTTTTTTACCCCAGGGCGCGCTTGCCCACGTGAGGTTATTTTGTGCCTTTAACTTGCGGTGAGTCAAAGACCATCATTATAGTGTATACTATAAGGCGGGTTATGGACAACATAAAGACAGTAAGCAGACGGGATTTCATATGGTTCGTCAGCGTTTTTGTGGTATCATTCCTCATGCCCCACTCTTCACAAGGCAAAGAGATGGAGCGTCTTTTAGACAGCGAAGACAGGGAAGGTCTGAATGTCCGTTTTATCAAGCCGTTCAAGGCCCTCGATAAAGCCAAATGGGTTTTGAAAATAGACGGATTGTGCGAGAAACCCGTTCAGCTTAACCTCGCGGCGCTCAGGAAATTGCCCAGGGTGACTCAGGTTTCGCGGATGACGTGCGTGGAAGGCTGGTCGGGCAAAGCTAAATGGGGAGGCGTTCTTCCCCGGACCCTCTTCGATGCAGTGAGGCCACACAAGGAGGCCAGATTTCTCCATTTTTACTCGGCCGACGACTACTACGAACATATCTCGCTGGAAGAACTCTTGAAGACCCGCGTCATCTTTGCCTACGAGATGAATGATGCGCCCCTGCCCGACATCTACGGCGGGCCGTTGAGACTTTTGATGCCGTCCAAGTACGGGTATAAGAGCGTCAAGACGATTATGAGGCTTGAGTTTGTTAAAGAAGATGGACTCGGATACTGGTCAAATTACGGGTACTCCCGGGATGGAACAATTGAGCCGGGCGCCGACCACGCGCTTGATCTCAAGGCTTATAGAACTATTACAAAACCCGGAGAACCCGATTATTAGACGGATATCTTCGAGTCCGGAATCTTATCCGGAATCCTGAAAACCTTACACGTACTCATGAAAAAGGACGTCCTCGATAAGCAGTGCGGTCATTGGAACGAGCGGTTCTCCACTTATCTCGAGATGTTCGGAAGCACCGAAAGCGAGACCGCGAGGATTGCCCGCGACATCTTTGTGAGGCAGGGGGTGGATAGACTCCTCGAACTTGGCGGAGGCCAGGGGCGCGACACGATATATTTTGCCTGCAACGGTTTTTCCGTGGATGTCCTTGAATACGCGGAAAGCGCCTTGAACGCGATCATCCAGAGCGCCGGCAAACACGCGCTGACAGACCGCATTGCGGCCAGGCGTTATGATTTGAGAGATGGACTTCCATTCCTGGACGGATCTTTTGATGCATGTTATGCCCATCAGGTGCTCTGTATGGCTCTTACCGAGGGAGAGCTCGAGTTTCTTGTGAACGAGGTGCGCCGGGTCTTAAAGAAGGGGGGCATCTTTCTCTACACTGTCCGAAATACGGAGGATCCGCACTACGGGCAGGGCATCCACCGGGGAGAGGATCTATACGAAACAGGCGGCTTCATCGTCCATTTCTTTAGCAGAGAGAAGGTTGAGAAGCTGGCCCATGGTTTCGAGATTATTAAGATGGAACGCGCGGAGAAGAGCCGCCTGCCACGGCGACTCTTTCGGGTGACGCTCAGGAAGACCTGATCTTTCTCATGGCAGTGTGTTGTCGATGACCTTACGTGCAAGTGAAATTGCGTGCTCGGCCGAGTCGGCGAAAGAAATCAGGCCATGAGCCAGTTCTTCAAAGAACTTCCGGGCAGACGCCGATGCGAGAACAAGGATTACTTTTTTGCGGGCCTTGATCGCGAGGGCGATCTCAGAGACGGTCCCCGGCCCCACGCCGCAGGCAATGATCACGTCGCTTGTTAATACATTAATATTATTACGCGCATTACCCATGTCCGTGATAATGGGGATATCCACATAGGGTGAGATCATCTCGCGCTTACTCGTGGGCAGCACCCCGACCGTTGTCCCTCCCCGGGCTTTTGCTCCCCGATTTGCGGCCTCCATCACGCCAGAGTTACGGCCTCCCGAGAGCGTTACCCATCCTAAGTCCGCGATACGTCTTCCCAACTCTTCGGCAGCTTCGATGTCAGCCTTACGGGCTTTCTCACCGGGGCCTATAACACCTACTATCGGCTTTCTCATAGAGGTCTCTTGGAAGCGAGCGTCAAGGCGTCCTGGCGAGCTTCATCCGGGCACGCTCAAGGTCTTCTTCGGTGTCGATGCCGAAACCTTCATATTGCGTTGTGAGCACCTTGATACGGTAACCGTTTTCGAGCACGCGAAGCTGTTCCAACGATTCCGTTTCTTCAAGGCGGCTCTTGCCGAGCGACACGAACTGTTCAAGGAAAGACCTTTCAAACCCGTAGATGCCGATGTGCTTGTAGACCGGCGCCCTTTTCTTTTCGCGGATGTGGGGGATAGGTGAGCGTGAGAAATAGAGTGCGAACCCATCCTTATCGAGAACCACTTTGACCGTGTTCGGGTCGGTATGTTCGGTTTCGTCCCTGAGGGGAGAACAGAGGGTGGCCATGTTGAGATTCTCTTTTTCTATGGCCGAAAAAAGCGTGTCCACCATGTCGGCACGGATAAAGGGCTCGTCCCCCTGAAGGTTGACCACAATATGACCCTCCCGACCCTTCATGGCCTCATATACCCTGTCAGTCCCACTCCTCAACTCAGGACTCGTCATGACTGCATCGGCGCCAAAGCCACGAGCTGCCTCAAGAATTCTTTGATCATCGGTGGCGATGAGAATCGCATCTTTGAGTTTCGATTCTCGGGCCCTGTCGTACACCCATTGAATCAGGGGTTTTCCGTTGATTTCCCGAAGGGGTTTGCCCGGCAATCTTATCGATGCGTACCGGGCGGGTATGACGATGACCTTTTTCATGGCTCCCGTGCAGAAACGTAACGTTCCCTATATTCTAAATGGATTTTGTGGATTACACAATCAAAATGACGTTGAACGGCCTTTGATGATGCACACTACACAGTCGTATTGATATAATTTCCTTTGTTTGTCTCTGCGCCCGTGCCCTTGGTAGTTTCTTTGGGTGAGTATGTGGTGGTTGTCGTGCCGCCCGACACGTAGAGGCGCCCTCATTCAGGGCATGGGGCCATGTTGATTGAGACCGTGGAGTGGGCAACCATGCCTTTCCTGGCGGCCCGTTCCGCGTTGTGCGCCACATGCTCCGCTTCATGACCTGCGACGGCAGCGGCCGCCATATCCGGCGAGATGTGCATGGCAGTTTGAAACGAGACGGAAGGATCATCGGACCGATCCTGATATTTGCGGCTCTTTCAGGTCTTGCACTCGTGAGGCGTAAAGTCCTTGTTATTTACATCCCCGTTTGCCGGTGCGCCATCGGGACCCGTGACTGCACCCGCGGTCCCGGGGCTTTGAGACGGGGCGTAGAAGACCCTTGCACCCGTGTCGATGCTATTGACCATACCCGTTTATCGGCATGAACGAAAAAAACTTAAAATATTTTTGTTTTTTTCCTTAAGTTATCTCTATTTTGTCCGACAATGTATTCATGATATCCGGAATCAGTGCATCGATTTCAGGTCTTACTGCATTCGGGGACACGCTTTCCAACGCCGCCCACAACATCGCGAACAGTAACACCGACGGCTACAAAGCCAAAATCGCAACCATCACGGATGATGAGAAGGAGCTGCCCAAGGTGAACCTCATGACGTCAAATACGTCCGGGGCCTTGATTGAGCAGTACGGTGTTACCCGGGAGACTTCCAATGTGGATCTTGCAGTGGAGTTCCCTCAGATGATGATCGCGCAACGTGGGTACGAGGCCAACATTCAGGCCTTGAAGACGCAGAACGAGGTGTTGAAGTCTATCCTCGACATAGTGATCTGAGAGATTGAGCACCTGACAACCTGTTGACCGTGTACGGTGGGTGCGAAGGCGGCGCGCGGAATTTTTGCGCCCGGCTAAAGCCTCGCCTACCGGGTAAGTTCACGCGGGCAGCCTACGCCGCCAAGGATCTTATCCAAAACAACTGACGCGCCGGGTTTTTCCTTGAATTCCGACCCATGTTGCGTGAGAATAGATTCATGAACGCCAATCACGCATGTATGGAGAAGGATTAGATGAGAAGCTACCGCAAGGAACTCTGGTTCAACACGCCGACAAGAAGAGCTTTTATCAATATTACCCATGAGGTCGAGGAGTGTCTCAATGAGAGCGGCATCAAAGAGGGTCTCGTCCTCTGTAACGCTATGCACATTACGAGCTCGGTCTTCATTAATGATGACGAATCGGGTCTGCATCACGATTTCGATGTATGGCTTGAGAAACTCGCACCACACGATCCGGTCTCGCAGTATCGCCATAATACCGGCGAGGACAACGCGGACGGTCATCTGAAAAGACAGATCATGGGCAGGGAAGTCGTGGTTGCTATCACGAAAGGAGAGCTCGATTTCGGCCCCTGGGAACAAATCTTCTACGGTGAGTTCGACGGCCGGCGCAAGAAAAGAGTCCTCGTCAAAATCATCGGAGAATAGCACACTATACTGCGACCTGCTCACCGATTTGCATCGTTAGCCTCCATTATATATATTATGTCTTGGCCCTGAAATTATTTGAAAGATGGGAGATGTCTATTTGATCATACATACAGCCGGTCTCATAAAAAATTCCTTTTACGTCTGTGGACTCAGTGTCTATCCCGTAGAACTCTTTGACGGGGTGACGCCCGTGCTTTTCGACGGCGGCATCACATGTGCCGGTCGTCTCTATGCCGATACGATCCGTTCCGTGCTCGGTAAGAAAGAACCGCAGATCGCATTCATCTCGCACGTCCACTGGGACCATTGTGGCGCGGTTTCCTATTTGAAAGATGCGTTTCCATCCATGAGGCTTGCCACATCCCCCGACTCAAAGACGATCCTGCAAAGGCCGAACGCCGTGCAACAGATTCAAAGTCTCAATGAAGAGGTCCAATCCATCGTGGCAGCCTTTCCGGAGGTTGACGCCTCTCGTCTGATAGACAGGAAGTTTCAGCCCTTCGCCATAGACATGGAGCTGAAGGACGGCGAGATCATAGATCTGGGCGGGGGTGTAACCGTTGAAGCACTTGCCACTCCTGGACACACAAGGGACCATATGAGCTTCTACATCCCCGAGAAGAAGGCCCTCATTGCCTCCGAGGCCTGCGGATGTCTGGATGGCACCGATGCGGTGGTGGTACAGTTTCTCACCGACTATGACCTCTACCTCTCGTCCCTCAAGAGGCTCGCGGAACTTCCTGCTGAGATACTCTGTCAGGGCCATCGTCTTGTTTTCGTTGGGCGAGATGAAGTCCGGACCTTTTTCGACCGGTCCATCAAGGCAACTATTGAGTTCAAGGATCGGGTGGATGAGCTGCTGGAGCAGGAAGATAGATCCTTAGAGAAAGTGGTAATGCAGATCAAGGCCGAGCAGTACGATACAAACACAGGAATCAAACAACCCGAAGTCCCGTATCTGCTCAACCTGAGGGCCCAGGTGAAACATCTGGCCGTAAGAGCCGGCTCTCCCGGATTGAAGGAGATGTGATGTCTCGCGCATTCGCGAACGGTATCTATATCGAATATGAAACATACGGAAATTCTTCCCACCGGCCTCTCCTGCTCGTTGGAGGACTGAGCGATCAGTTGATCTATTGGGAAGACGACCTCTGGAAGGATCTTGCCGCAGAGGGCAACTACATCATACGTTTCGATAACAGAGATGCCGGTCTCTCTACGAAATGCGAGGATGGGAGAGCCTACACCCTTGACGATATGGCAGACGATGCGGCGGGCCTCCTTGACGCCTTAAAGATCGAGAGAGCCCATATCTGCGGCACCTCCATGGGAGGGATGATCGCCCAGACCATTGCGATTAGACACCCTTCACGGCTCTTAAGCCTCATCTCAATTTACTCCACCACCGGTAATCCCGATCTTCCGTCAGGAGATCCCCGAGTGATGAAACTTCTCTTTGCCCCGGCCCCACGGGAACGAGAAGCCCATATAGACCACATGGTGTCACTCTTCAAAGCATTCGCAGGGCCCGGATTTGCCTTCGATGAGGCATGGACAAGGATGCTCGTTGGAAAAGCATTTGACCGCTCTTTTTATCCTGAAGGGACTGCGCGACAGGTCCTGGCTGTCGGCTCTCAGCCCGACAGGAGAAAAGCTCTTGCGTCTGTAACCGTACCAACCCTCGTGGTACACGGTACGGACGACCCGCTTTTGCCGGTGGAGGGCGGGATAGATACCGTTCAGGCAATACCCAACGCACGACTACTGCTTATCGAAGGCATGGGCCACGATCTTCCTCATGGAGGGGCATGGCCTGAGGTCGTCGAGGCCATTGCCGCGCACATATCGAAGCTCACCCTGTAGGCACCTGCGCGTAGTGGTAATTCTCGAAACATCATTGCAATGAAATCTTTCGGTCGTGCATGCGGGGGAGCAGGGCTTAACTCCTGAACGGGGCAGCATTGACCTCATCCCCCCGATAGAGCGGTTAAGACCCTGGCTAAATGTGGCATCTTTTGAGCGCAAACAAGGCTACAAAAAGGATCACGATAACAAATCCCCACCAGGTGCTGTGCCATCCATTCTTGCGAGGCTCATGTCGTTTGCGAAGCTGTCTGGAACGGGCTCTCGTCATATTCGGTTACCAATCACCATTTTACCAGCACGGCACATAAAGTCAATGTTACTCTCGCGTGGAACTACCTCATCGCTCCTGTCTCAAGCCCGCTTTTATCCTGGATGTGGGGAGTGCCGTTGATTTATAATAACTGGCAGGACGTAAGGCGTCAAATATCGCACAATCCTTTCGACCGCTCTTTAAGCGGTCAGCGCCACGTCGAACGTGAAAAGAGATAATTCTTAAAGGGTAGAAAATGCAGACGAAGAAGAACGGTGAACATGTGATTGAGGAAGTTGCAGCGGACTTTTACCGGGCGGAAATCCCTCTTCCTGACAGCGTCCTGAAAGTAGTTAACTCGTATGTTATCAGAGACGGGGAGCGTAATCTCATTATCGACACGGGCATGTACAACGAGAGATGTTTTGATGCCATGCAGCGAGCAGTGAAAAAGCTTGACGTTGATCTTGAGAAAACAGATTTCTTTGTGACCCATTCTCATGGCGACCACATCGGCCTTGTTTACCAACTGGTTCATCCAGGATCGGTCGTACACATCAGCGAGCCGGAAATTCAAATCATTTCCGGATTACAAGGCAAGACCCGTCTCCTTGATATTGAGGCGTTTCTCCACATGAGCGCCTTCCCGAACAAGGATCCTGAAAAGATTTTCCCCCCGTATGCCGGACGTCAGCACAAATCCGGGGTTACGCTTGCCTTCCGGATCGTCAACGATGGGGACGTGTTCGAGAGGGGGGGATACCGGTTCAGGTGCGTACACACGCCTGGCCACAGCAAGGGGCATATGTGCCTGTATGAGCCGGACAAAAAAATACTCATCGCCGGTGACCATATACTGAAGGATATCACCCCCGGCATTCAGGGAAAGTCCGCTTTCGAGGACCCTCTGGCGGACTATCTCGCAAGCCTCGATAAGATCTACGCCCTGGATATCGATACGGTACTGCCGGGACACAGGCACCCTTTTGTGAACCCCCGAAGCAGAATCACCGCCATCAAAGAACACCATCGCCAACGCAATAATGAGGTGCTTGCCATCTTGCGGGAAGGGAGCCGTAACGTCTATGATCTCGCCTCCAGGATGACCTGGAATGTCGATGCCGACTCATGGGACTCCTTTCCTGTTACGCAGTCGTTCTTTGCCACCGGGGAAGCCTTTGCCCACCTGAGATATCTTGAGGAAAGAGGTGAGGTGATAAAGAAGATGGAAGGGCAGGTTGCCATCTATTCGTTGAATCAGCCTCGCTAGAAACTCTTCTTCCAGTATCAGACCAACTGTCTGTAAATAATGAACCAGACGATGGCCACCGGTCAAACTCATTGACAGTTCCTTCTTCCGAATGTGATACTAAGGTGCCATGGACAACGAGGAAAGGATTTCTCATCATACCGGCAGAAGCTTATTCACCCATAATTTCGTTCTCGGGTTTATTGTAGTCTTTGTTTTTCAACTTGCCTTTCAGTCCATCTACCCCGCCATTCCAATCTATTTTGCAAAGCTAGGCTCAACCGAAAGGGAGGTAGGTCTATTAGTCGGCATCATGGGGATAGCGGCGGTTGTCTCCCGGTTTTTTGCCGGAGCAGTTCTCACGAGGTACTCTGAGAAAAGAGTCATACTGTGTGGCACCGTGCTTTTTGCTTTTACCTATGTTGCCTTCATACTGTTTCGTCCCTTTTGGCCCCTTTTCGCGGTGAGATTCTCCCAGGGGGTTGCTTTCGCCTGCTGTCATACGGCCGCCCTCGCATACATTGTCAACATCACGCCTCCGGCACAGCGGGGTCAGGGTCTCTCCTATTTTATGCTGTCGAGCAATTTTGCCATGGCAATTGCTGCCCCCACCGGCATGTTTCTCATCAACCGATACGGTTTCACGACTTTCTTTCTGAGCTGCGCGGGCCTTTCCCTGTGTTCCTTCTTGCTGGCGGGGAGAATGAAGGGGCACAAGAATCCAAGCACGCTTGAGAGGACCAGTCTTGCCGCGAGCGCCTTTCTTCCTGAGATGAAGATTATTGTTCCCTCCATCGCAGGTTTCCTGCATATGTTTGTGTACGGGGCCCTCACGGCTTTCGTGCCCCTCTATGCGCTTCACCGCGGAGTCACAAACCCGGGCCTTTTCTTTGCCGCAACTGCTGTAGCAATGATGGCTGGCCGGGCGTTCGGAGGGAGAGTCCTCGATACCTACGACAAGGAAAAACTCATTTTGATCCTGATTATCGTATGCATGGTGGCCATGATCATACTCTCCTTTTCAAAGACGGTTTCTATGTTTATTTTTGTTGGACTACTCTGGGGCACGGGCGCCTCATTTTTCGTTCCCGCGTCCATGGCCTATGCCCTCGAGTATTCGGGTTCATCGAGTGGCAGGGCACTCGGGTCCTTCAACGCATTCTTAGATCTGGGAATGGCCCTGGGACCCGCAGTGACGGGGCTCATCGTCCCTGTCACAGGCTACCCGGCAATGTTTCTCTTCCTCGCCCTCATTTGCCTCATGCTCTTTTGCTATTTTCAGTTCTATGTGAGAACAAGAGGCAGTGAAGCGCAAGCAGTCTCTTAAGTCCTCCGCTAATCGATGGTCGTCCGGTCGCCCCACAATACGATTACCTTTTAAAAGCTGCCGCAGCATATCCCTCCCGTACTTGTCACATCGCAAAAAGGGTGTTAGATTGGGATGGGAGATAAAATAATGGGTAACCAACGGAAAAAGGTCGTTGTTCTTGGGGCTGGGGCTGCAGGCATTATGGCTGCGAACAGGCTGCGGAAGAGTTTTCGCGCTGATGACGTCGGGATCACGGTCATTGACCGTGAGGATAAGCATTACTATCAGCCGGGATATATAACGCTGGCATTTCACATGGACACACCTGAAAGCCTGGTGAGGGACACACGAAAACTCCTCGTCAATGACATCACGTTTCGCCAGGATGAGGCCACGGGTATCGATGTTGATAGTAGGGCCGTACAACTGCGAAACGGAGATCTCCCGTATGATTACCTTATCATTGCTACGGGCCTCACCTATGCGGATGAGGCGCCCGAAGGATTGAGATCGGGGCTCGAATTAAAGAAAAAAGTCTTTAACTTCTACACGCTTCAAGGCGCCCTTGCCCTGCGAGACGCCCTCGATGATTTTAACGGCGGCACCATCGTCTCTTCGATCACCGAGATGCCGATCCGGTGTCCCGCCGCCCCTACGGAGTTTATTCTCCTCTGTGCAGACACGCTACGCCGCCGTGGCCTTCTTAAGAAAACGAGGCTCGTGGTCACGGTGCCCGCGCCGTTTGTGCCCCCGCAGATGGAACCCTTTAAGAGCTATGTGAGAAAAAGGCTCGACGATAACGGGATAGAAGTACTTACCGAGTTTAAACCCATAAGGATCGATGGCGCAGCAGGCACCTATGAGGATAGTGCGGGACGAAAACTCACCTTCGATCTTATGGCCGTTGTACCGCCAAATCGCGGGGAGCCTGTGGTGAAAGGTGTGGATGGGCTCACCGATCAGGCTGGATGGGTTATCGCAAATAAGGAGACCCTTCAGGTCGAGCGTGCGCGCAATATCTTTGTGATCGGCGATGCCTCGAATTTCCCCAACCCCAAGACCGCTGCCGCATCGCGTAAAGAGGCGCAGGTGCTTCGCGCGCGGCTTACGGCAACACTCCAAAGCAAAGAACCATCGGCGCTCTATGACGGGGAAACGATCTGTCCTGTGCTCACCGATTTTGGCCACGCCTTCTTTGTCCATTTCAACTACACGCGTGCCCTGAGGCAGGTCAAAGAAGACAGGGCGACCTACTATCTGCACGTCTATCTGCTCAAATACTTTTACTGGGATTACATCCTCAAAGGCAACTTATTCAAATAGCACGTGAGGCCATGACGAATGCAGGGACCGCAGGGCCGTTTCGAAGAGGGCGCGTGTGGCTCCGCTACTTTTTCAGCGTCTGGAAATGGATCGCCTTTACATTGATCAACCCGTCTTTTTTTTCAAGGGTGCCTTGAACAAGCAAAAGCGGATCGAGTCGAATGAGCGCCCTGTGTGCCCGGTAAACGTCGGGCGCCACGACAATATTGATGAGGCCCTCTTCATCTTCCATGGTAAGAAATGCAAACCCTTTGGCCGTGGGGGGCATCTGGAGACAGACGATATATCCCCCGACAAGCACAGTGGCCCCTGACCGGAAACGGGCAAGCTCCGCACTTTTTACAGCCTTCAAGCCGTTCAGCCTCTCCCGGCAGAGCTCCATAATATGATGCGCCGCAGAAAACCCCTGATACGCATAATCTGTAATGGTTTCTTCCCCTCTCGTCATCTCGGGGATAGGAAGCTCTTCCTCTTGAATAACCCCCATGCTGAGTAACCCCCCGGCCATCTTGATGGCCTCGGCTTGCCAGAGAAGCTGTCTTCTGGAGCGCCGCAGGGTCTCGAAAGCGCCCACGGCAATGAGGTTTTGCAGAGACAGGCTGTCGAGATTTGTCCGGTCGATAAAATCCTGCAGCGATACAAAGAGACCTTGTTCCCGCGGCTTGAGAATGGAAGCCGCCTTTTCCTCGCCGATGCCTTTCACGTAAATAAATCCGGTCCTCACCGCGTGAGCCTCAATGGAACACTTCCACATGCTCCTGTTGATGTCCACAGGGAGCACCTTGATGGCGTGCCTTCTTGCGTCTCCCGTGATGACCTCAGGATCATAGAACCCCATGGGCTGGTTATTGAGCAGGGCGCAGTAAAACTCCGCCGGATAATACCGCTTGAGATACGCCGAACGATAACAGAGGATCGCGAAGCTCGCCGCGTGGCTCTTGCAAAAACCGAATTCTGCGAAATTGCTGATATGCTCAAATATTTTAATCGCAAGCTGTCTTTCTATTCCCTGTTTCAGCGCCCCTTGTATAAACCGCTCGCGCCAGTTCATGAGCTCTTCGCGCGCGTTCTTGCGTCCCATTGTCTTTCTCAGCTTGTTTGCCTCACCTGCGGAGAAACCGGCAATTTCCATTGCCACCTGCAGGATCTGTTCCTGGAAAAGGATAACGCCCAATGTCTCCCCCAGGATCGGGGCGAGCTTGGGATGGAGGTGGATAACGGGCTCTTTGCCCTGTCTTCTCCGTATGAACGGATGTACCATGTTACCCTGCAGAGGGCCTGGCCTCACGATGGCAACTTCGACCGTGATGTCCTCGATAGAGCGCGGTTGGACTTTCGGTACGGTCTGCATCTGGGCACGGCTCTCCACCTGGAAAACCCCCACCGTGTCAGCATCGCAGATAAGCTGATAAACGCAAGAGTCGTCGAAATCCATATTGTCAAAATCAATGGGGACGCCCCGGTGTTGCCGTACCAGCTCTCTGGCTTCATCGATCAGGGAAAGCATTCTCAAGCCCAGAAGATCGAATTTAATAAGCCCTGCATCA
>Ga0335069_10001178_pt1 | contig 42295 bp, 37 predicted proteins | sample Lox_Sample_11_FD_206714 | JGI IMG/M metagenome (GOLD analysis project Ga0335069, IMG submission 206714) | Soil microbial communities from Loxahatchee National Wildlife Refuge, Florida, United States - Lox_Sample_1.1 | ecosystem: Environmental > Terrestrial > Soil > Wetlands | place: USA...
GAGACACAGACCACCAGCTCACAGCGGCCGTGCAGGCATCGGACCAGCCCCACCAGGGGGAACTTCGGCCTAGCCGGGCAATGTAAACGGCGCCCAGATTAACCAACTGTCCAGGCCACCCCGAGAAACTACTGGCGCACCCACCGCGGCTCTGCGGTGCCCTACCTGGAGTACTTCGTCGAGCCATCGCTAGGGCAGGTGCTCGCCGACACCTCGCAGTCCGAACAGGGATCGTGGCTCTACGGAAGCGCAACGGAACATGGTCGTCGAGGTGAGCCGCGACTTCGACGCAGGCGGCGATTTCGCATGGCTGACACTCGGACAGATCGACGAATTGATGAAGCGGCCGAATGTCGTCAACATGGATCTGCGGTCCGTTCTGTCCTGCCTGCCGTTTCCCTCTGCAGGTCTTGATGTGCACGGCAACCGACTTCGCAATGCGATTTGTGCAATCGGCGGACACAACCAACGTGGATGGGAAGGTCATGGACGACGTCGCCAGAGCTTGGCGCAAAGGTCCATTGGTCGAGATGCTCCCACGGCACCCGACGAAACCGCCATGGGGTGATCACTGCTGAGCCGTGCTCGCCATGTCTCCAACCGATTCACTTCCCGGCGCTCTTGTGCGGACACGGCAAGCCGACGAGCGAGATTCTCAGGCGCCGATGCCTCGCGAGTGAGTGTCGGGATTTGCCGGATGCTTATCGGTCCGCTTCCACCTAGGCGACAGCGCGAACACACAAACAAGTCGACGGCAGGTACACCGTGCCGTTTGCCTCGCGATACTGACCGGCCGCAGCGACAAACCCTCCCCATAGGTCGTGGTCGAAGAGTGAACCGTACCGATCCTGCAGTAGCTGCTTCATCCTCGGTGGAAGCACATCGAAAGAGAAGCGACCGAATTCGTCGACCGAAGCCAGGCGGAAGGGTACGACCAGCTCAGAAACTTCTACCCCACTGAATCCGGCGCCTTCAAAGTCGGCCATGATCTCGTCTGCGTTCGACATGGCAAAGGGGCCAGGGCCGGGAGGGGGTGGCGGCAGCGCCAGCTCACTCGAAATGATCTGGAATGCAAGGCTGATCATCGGAACGTTCTGTGGCTCGCTCCACACAGCGGCTGCAAGCAACCCGCCCGGCCGGAGTAGCTGGGCTGCCTTGCGGAGCAGCTCGACGCGGTCGGCGGCGAACATCAAAGCCCATCGACTCAAGACGGCGTCGAATGAATATGCTTGCAGCAGTTGCATTTCCGCGCTGCCAACGACGAAATGGACGTTGCCCAGGCCGACGGAAGCACGGCGTGCAGCCTCTACCATTAACGGTGAAAGATCGATGCCGAGGACCGTACCGTCCGGTCCCACGACGCGGGCGGCAGAAAGCGCCGGCTGGCCTGTACCCGACCCGATGTCGAGTACTGAGTCGCCTGGCGCGACGCCGGCAATGTCGAGTAGACGCTCGGTGACTATCGATGCGCCCCGCTCGAAGGCGGGTTGCCAGCGCTCCCAGGCCGCGCTGACGCCGTCCCAAATGACTTTTTGTTGGGCTCTAATCTCAGCTGCGTCAACCGATGCTGTTGTCATGAAGCCTCCTGTTCACAGGAACCGGGTGGTCGGATGGTCGCTTGTCCAAATACCAGGCTTCACTGTTGCCAGCGCGTCACGTACGCGGTCGATCTCAAGCTCCGTGTTGTACACACCAAAAGAGATCCGCACCGTGCCGAGCAGGCCGAGGGCGTCGAGCAGCATACTGGCGCAGTGCACGCCGCAGCGGACCGCAATGCCGAGACTATCGAAATGACCGCCTACGTCGTACGGATGTATTCCGTCGACGATGATCGAGACAATGCCGCTCGCGTCTTCGGCCGGTGCCCCGACGACATGGACCCGGTCGAGATCCGCCACCGCTTCGAGCAGACCATGAACGAGACGCTCATCGTGTTCCCTGATGGCCCGCCAACCGAGCTTGTCGAGGTACTGCATGGCGGCCGCAAGGCCCACGGCCCCAGCAACATTGGGAGTTCCGGCCTCCAGGCGTTCGGGTGCGGGCACGTAGTCAACGGGTTCCTGAAAGCTGACTGCCTTAACTGTGCCGCCGCCGACTTGGTATGGGGCGAGCGTGCACAACAGTTCGCGGCGAGCGTACAGGACACCAATGCCCATGGGGCCGTAAGCTTTATGGCCCGAGAAGCAGTAGAAGTCAACGCCGAGTTCGCCAACGTTGACAGGAAAGTGGGGCACTGCTTGGGCACCGTCGACTACGACGATAGTCCCGTGCTCATGAGCTGCAGCTGCCATTTCGCGCACGGGGTTCACGGTTCCCAGAACATTCGATACATGGCTGAAAGCGGCGATCTTCACATCGTCGCGGATCTCCTCGCGGAAGCGCGCCAGGTCCACATTGCCCGATCTGTCGACCGGAATGACCACCAGCTTCGCACCGACCCGCTCACAGAGGCGACGCCACGGCAACAGGTTGCTGTTGTGCTCCATGGTGGTGACGACGACTCGATCTTCGGCACCGACGTATTGGCGACCCAGAGTGTCGGCCAAGAGGTTTATTGCCTCGGTAGCACTCTTGGTGAATACGATTTCCGCCGGATCGGTGGCGCCGATAGCGGTTTGTATTACAACGCGTGAGTCTTGGTAGCAGTCCGCCGACTGCATACTCAGGCGATAGTAGCCGCGCCCAACGTTGCTATTGGTGGTGGCGTAGTAGTTGGTCATCGCATGGAGCACGGGCCGGGGCTTGTGGGATGTCGCCGCGTTGTCGAGGTATGCCAGCTCAACGCCATCGTCGGAGCGTGCCAGGATCGGGAAATCCCCGTGTATCGAGGCCCCGAGCGGCCCAGCGGCCGTGGGGCGAATAGCAGCTTGTTGCATCACAACTCCTTGAAATGGAACATGCGTTGGAAGGCGTGGAGATCCGCTGGCTCGCTGGCGAAGACCTTTTGCTCCGGATATGGGCGGTCGCGCGGGCTGACATAGCCGCGGTCACCATGCCGCGGCACTTTCCCGTTCTCATCGCGCAAGTGGGCTCCGAAGTAGAACCAGCAGGTTTGCGCGACCTGCTCGGTGAACAATGCCGGCCTGGCCGCCTCGGATGAGAGGGCCAGTTGGCAGTAGGCGGCTTTGAACTCGCCTTTCGGTCCGAAGCCGGTCGACAACATCACGTGGCCGAACAGATCGTGCACCGCGCGGAGGAGGTCGTTATGCCACAACTCGACGCCCTCGGCGGCGACTCCAGACCGACAACACAATGGGTGGAATCCCCTCGATGCGAAGGATCCGTGCCCGTTCGCGGTGAGGAACACCCGCAGGGTTCGTGTCTCGTTGACTTGTCGCCTTAATTCATTCGAGTCGCGATAAGGCTGGCCCGGCCCACGCCATGGCTCGATCGTCACACCGAGTACGAGCAGTTCCTGGTACAGCACGATGCTGTCCTTCTTGACGTGTTCGTACCGCCGCGTGAGCGCGTCGTCGAGGTCGAGATACGGTGCGCGGTCGTACCGATCCGCGATGTCCCGACAAACTTCTTCGTCCAGCGCAACAGCCATATCGGTGAGCTGGGAAATGCCGCCAACAATCCAGCGCTCCCGCGCGGGTAGGCGGGCAATGTGCCGCGCAGCAGCATCCAACAGGCCTGTGGTCAAGTCGGTGGTAACTTCGGTCTCATTGGCCCGACGCGGCGCCCACATAGTCCTAAATCGTATAGTATCTAAGGCCATGGGTAAACTTTGCAACGGACCGCAAGAACCCGCTGTAGAAGCTCTTTACGAGCGGTTTTGCGGGGTGCTCGAAGACGGCGATCAAACCTTGTTTGTAGTCGTAGACTGCTTTAAAAATGGCGCAGGAATCGGCCTCGCGCGGCCGCCGATAGCTGGATGAATGGTGGGGCGGAGACAGCCCTCCAACTATGGCGGGCGCTCGCCAGACGCGGATCGGCGTATTGGTGTCGCCAATGGTTGGTTTTGGGCACCGGGGAACTACCCGTGCGGGCTGGCGTGGGATGGGCGTCGGTTGTGGCACTCCGACCAGGAGGCGGCGCGCATCTATGCCATCGAGCTATCTACCGGCTCGGTTGTGCACACCTATCGCTGCGATCAAGTTCGTGCGGACCTTGCCTTTGACGGGACGATGTTGTGCCAGGTGGGCGGCCGACCCAAGCGCCTCGTGCTCGTCGACCCCCAGACAGGCACGGTCACAGGTCACCAGGAGATCCGTCCCGCGAGCGGGCGAGTGACCGGTGTCGAGTTCGGGCCGGAAGGACTATGGATGTGTCTGAGGGAGCCCATGGTCGTGCAGCTGCGCGACTACTCGTCAATGCAGGTTCGACGCGAGTTCCCAGTACGGGGTTCAAGTCCATCGGGCCTGACGTACGCCGACGGCGTCGTCGTTTATGGAGAGTTCGAATCTGGGGAGTTGCACTCGATTGACCCTACGAACGGGACCCATATCGGGTCGACGCGGGTAGACGGGCGTCCGACCGGGTTGACGTGGGACGGTAATCGCCTGTGGTACTGCGACTTTCCAGGTCGCGCAATCAGGTCGATCGATCGAGCGCACCTAGTGAATAGCGGGTGAGCATGGCTCTCACACTTCACGATGTTGGGGTGGCGGCTCTCCCGCTCGAATCCCTGTCTGATGCTGCCCTGACGCGCGCGAACGAATTGGGAGCGAGCCATGCGTCATTTCACGTCGTGCGGAATCGTAAAGGGCGGTTACGACTTCGCGATGGGTATCTTCAGGATGGCAGCGACTCGTCCGAGTGTGCACTCGGAGTACGGCTCCTTTATGACGGTGTTTGGGGGTACGCCGGCACCGTTGAGTTGACCGCGCACGCCGCCGTTCTGGCCGCCGACGAGGCGGTCGCCGTTGCGCGTAGCTGCCAAGCCATACAACGAACGCCCTCGATGCCGGTCGAGGAAGTGGCGCGTCCCGGTGCCATATGGACATCGTCGTACCTCATCGACCCGTTCGGGGTCGAGGAGGCGGAGCGGATCGGCCTTCTCGCCGACTGGAGCGGTCGGCTCCTTGCCTCACCAACGGTCGACCACGTGCTGGCAGTTTTCACAGCGGGGCGCGAGCAGCGGTACTACGCTGACGCCGCCGGCACGACCGCGACCCAGCAGCGCATCTACGTGCACCCGATGCTCACCGCCTTTGCCACCGACCGCTGTCGCACGACCGTGTCATTGCGCACCTCCGGCCCGCCTTGCGGTCGCGGATGGGAATATCTACACGGGCAGGGGTGGGACTGGGACACGGAGCTTTCCCAATTGCCGGACCATCTCGCCGAAAAGGCTGGTGCCAGACCCGTACAGCCGGGCACCTATGACCTCGTCATCGACCCGTCCAACCTTTGGCTGACCATGCACGAAACCGTTGGGCATGCCACAGAGCTTGATCGGGCGCTCGGATACGAGGTGTCATACGCCGGTGCTACGTTCGTGTCGCCTGGCGAACTCGGATCACTGCGATTCGGATCGCCGCTCATGAACGTAATAGCCGATCGGACGACCGAACACGGCCTGGCCACGATCGGCATCGACGACGAGGGGGTGCCGGCACAGGCCTGGCCCATTGTGAAGGACGGAGTGCTGGTCGGCCTTCAGACAGACCGGTGCACTGCGGCAGTCGCGGGCGCATCGCAATCGACGGGGTGTTCGTACGCCGATTCTGCTCTTCACCCGCCCCTGGCGCGGCTACCGAACGTTTCGCTAGAACCGGCATCGGATGGCCCGGACACGGATGGTCTTATTTCGGCGGTTGAGAACGGAATCTATCTCGCCGGGTCGGCCGGATGGTCAATCGATCCTCGGCGTAAGCATTTCCAATTCACCGCGCAGCGCTGTCATCAGATCCGATCCGGGCGGCTCGCCGGCCAGCTTAGTGGGGTTGCATACCAGGGTAGTACGACCGAATTCTGGTGTGCCCTTTCGGCATTGGGCGGAACCGCTACGTACGGACTCTTCGGTGCGGACATGTGCGGGAAGGGACAACCGGTTCAAGTGGCCGGCGCGAGCCATGGTTGCCCGTCTGCGCTCTTCCGCGGCATCCGCGTGGCACAGGTTGGAGGGGAAGAACTTTGACGACCGCCCAAGCCCTGGCGGAGCGAGTGCTCGATGAGTCCACAAGTGAGGAAGCACTCATCGCGATTGTTGACGAGACATCCGCGGTGCACGTTCGCTGGGCCGATGATGCGCTGACGACAAACGGTTCTGCTCGGTCACGCAAGCTTACCGTGGTGTTGGTCGTTGGGGGTGCCGTCGGAGCCATTTCGTGTTGCGGTGCGCTCAATTTTGGTGAGGTTGGAGATCTTGTCGGAGCGGCACGGCGCAATGCCCGCGAGAATGGCGCCCGCGAACCAGCACTGTTGGTTGGCGATGTAGCGGCGAACGATTGGGGGCGGCCGCCAGCGTCGACTGACCTCGCGGCGCTCACTGGCGTCGCTACGTACGTGCGAGCGTGCAGTGACCGGGTGCGGGTCCATGAACTGAGCACCTACGGGTATGCCGAACAGCAGATTCGCACAACGTATATGGCCTCGTCGACCGGCTTGCGGCTCCGTCACGAACAGCCGACGGCCATCGTCGACCTCACGGCGATCCGCGGGGACGGCCGGTCGGCTTGGGCGGGTTGCGGTGCTGCACACATCGGCGGCATCGACTTAAACGCGATGACGGCAAACGTCGACCGAACCGTCAGTGGGGCGAATCGCCGCGCAAACCTGTCGCCGGGCAGGTACGAAGTGTTGTTCGCGCCGTCGTGCGTTGCCGACCTTATGGTTCACCTCTACCGTGCGACTGGCGCGCGCGAGGCGATGGATGGACATGGCGTTTTCAGCCGCCCCGGCGGCAAGAGCAGCCTGGGTGAACGCCTCAGCAACGCCCCGTTGACACTGCGCAGTGATCCCGCCGAGCGAGGACTCGAGTGCGCGCCGTTCGCGATCGTCAGGGCGTCCACCGACCGGTGCTGCGTACTCGACAACGGGTTGCCGTTGTTGCCGACACGTTGGCTGACCGACGGAGTGCTGACTGCGCTAACGCAGACGCGTTATACAGCCGAGGTAATGGGGCAGCCACGAACCGCGGAGATCGACAACCTTGTCCTGCACGGACCTCCGGGGTGCGCGTCCCTGCCCGAGATGATCGCACGCACTGACCGCGCGCTCCTTGTGACGTCGGTCTGGTATCTGCGCGAGGTCAATCGACAACGCCTCATGCTCACAGGCACTACCCGCGATGGCGTGTACCTGATCGAGCGTGGAGCGGTGGTAGCGCTGTTGCCAGATTTCCGCTTCAACGAGAGCCCAGTGGACCTGCTCGCTAGGGTGACCGAAATCGGTTGCACTGAGCGGACTCTCCCGCGCGAGTGGGGTGACTATTTCACCCGTGTCGCCATGCCGGCACTGCGGGTCGAAGCCGTGGGTGTATCGGTGGCTGTACAATGAGCGAAACTTCGAACGACGCGGCTGCCGCGGCCTTTGACGACAACGCGTCCGACTTTGCGGCCTGGCAGGCGAGTCCATGGGGTCGCCTCCGTTATCGGCTTGTCGCGCACACTCTCGCGCAAGTGATAGCCGTCCTCGAACCGCAATGCCGCATCCTCGACGTCGGCGGTGCCGACGGCCGCGACAGCGTCCCGCTTGCCCGGCAAGGTCACTACGTGACGATCGTCGACCAGTCCGACGTCTTCCTCCGGCGAGCCTGTGCGAGCGCTGAAGCCGTCGGCGCGGCGGACCGCGTCCGCACAGTGTGTTGTGACATCGGCCGCCTAGTCGATCGTAGGTTGCTCACCGGCGACGACGAGCCTCGGTCCGCATTCGATGTCGTCATCTGCCACAACGTGTTGCAATATGTGGCCGATCCGCTCCTCCACATCCGAAACATGATGGCTCTCTTGCGCGTTGGCGGCCTGCTTTCGGTCATGGCGCCCAACCCAGCGATGGATGTCTTAGCTCGGGCAGTCCGCTGCACCGACCCCGCAGGGGCATTCGCGACGCTGGACGCTTCAACGGTGCTATCGGTGACCTTCTGCCAGCAGATGCGCCGAATCACTGCCGTCGAAGGGGAGCAGATGCTGGTGACGTGTGGCGCCAGGGTGACCGACCGATTTGGTATCCGGTGTGTCACCGACCTCATTGTGGACCAGGACATCAAGTGTGACCCCGACTTCTTTGCAGACCTCGAACGTCTCGAACTTGCACTGTGCCAACGTGAACCGTACTGGCGAACTGCGAAATTCTGGCAACTGGTGGCACTACGCACGTCGAGCGCAAGGCGACGGAGGCAGCAATGACGGAACCATCGTGACTTCCCGAATGACCGATAACCGGTCGGCTATTGACGGGTCGCTCGACACCCATCTGGGTCGAGTTGGCCTGGAGATAAGTCGCCTCGCGATCGGCACGGTCAACTTCGGTGGCCGCGTCGACGAACCCGAGGCACGCGCACTCCTCGATCACGGGCTTGAGCGGGGAATCAACGTAGTCGATACGGCGAATATGTATGGCTGGCGGGTTCACAAGGGATACACCGAGGAGGTCATCGGCCGGTGGCTTGCTGCGCGGCCCGGTCGCCGAGATGAAGTCGTGATCGCAACCAAGGTCGGCAATGCGATGGCGCCGGGGCGCAACCACGGCGGGCTGTCAGTCAGACACGTGGTGTCGGCCTGCGAAGCTTCGCTCCGCAGGCTCGGAACCGACTGGATCGACCTCTATCAGATGCACCGCGTGGACCCAAACGTCGGCTGGGACGAAGTGTGGCAGGCGATGGAGATGCTGATCAGCCAGGGAAAGGTCCGCTACGTCGGGTCTTCCAACTTCGCCGGCTGGCACCTTGCGGCCGCCCAGCAGGCGGCGAAGGACCGGCACATGCTTGGACTGGCCTCCGAGCAGTGCATCTACAACTTGGTAACTCGCCACGCCGAACTCGAAGTGATCCCCGCTGCGCAGGCGTATGGGATCGCCATTCTGGTGTGGTCGCCAACGCACGGCGGAGCGCTTGCTGGTGTCCTTGGCAAGATGCGGAGAGGCGAGGCGGTCAAGTCCATGCAGGGACGCGCACAGGTGGCGCTCGAACAACACCGGGACACAATCGCGCGTTTTGAAGCCCTGTGCGCAGAATGGGGGCGTGATCCAGCCGCGATCGCTCTCGCCTGGGTTGCGTCACGACCAGGGGTGACAGCGGTCCTCATCGGTCCGCGCACGATCGAGCACGTTGACTGTGCCGTTGCCGCGCTCGAGGTGCCTCTGTCCGACGAGGAGCACGCGCGACTCGACGCGCTCTTCCCGCCCATCGCACGTGGCGGGCCTGGCCCCCAGGCATGGGCCGACTAGAGGCATGACCGCTGTGGGGACCACGCGTGACAGCACGGCATGTGCATTCCTGGCTGCGCTGCCGAAGGTCGATCTGCACATACATCTGGTCGGCTCGGTGTCGGCGTCGACGTTGCTCACGCTTGCCCGCCGTCATCCCGAAGGAGGTGTCCCGACCGAACGCACGTCACTCGACCACTGGCTGGAGTTCGATAATGACTTTGCGCAGTTCGGTCAGGCGTACGGCTTGATCAGCAGGCTGTTGATCGACGCGTCCGATTTGGTGGAGCTAATCGACGGGCTCGCGGTCGAGCTCGCCGAAAACAACGTGCGATATGCCGAAGTCACCGTTACGCCACTGGCGCATCTCGACTCAATCCCGCCCGACGAACTCGGTGAAGCTTTGCGGCTAGGCCGCAGCAGGGCGCAGGCCGCACACGGCATCGAACTCGGCTGGATCTTCGACGTGTCGGGCGAGCTGGGCGTCAAGGCCGCAAAGAACACGCTCCAGTGGGTGTTAAGACACGGACCGGACGGGACCGTCGGTTTCGGCCTCGGCGGACCGGAAACGGACGCGCCGAGGGGGTTGTTCAAGGAGTGCTTCGACGAGGCAATCTCTGTTGGCCTGCATAGCGTTCCGCACGCCGGGGAGACCGTCGGGCCTGGCAGTGTTTGGTCAGCGCTCGTCGACCTTCGGGCCGAACGGATCGGTCATGGCATCCGCAGCGTCGAGGATCCCCAACTTCTCAGTAACCTCGCCGCCAGCGGCGTCGCGCTTGAAGTCTGCCCAACCTCCAACCTGCGGACCGGTGCGGTGGAGTCGCTGCTCGACCATCCGCTGCCAACACTGCTTGATGCCGGTGTGCGAGTGGCCCTCGGGACCGACGACCCCGGCATGTTCGGCACGGACCTCACTCGCGAATACCAACTCTGCAACGACGTGTTCGGATTGAGCCGGGAGCAACTCGTCGAGATCGCTTTGGCCGGCGTCGAGTCGGCGTTCTGTCCGCCACCGGTCGCTCGCAGAATCCGGAGTGAGATCGAGCAGTTCGCCCTCGTCGCACTCAGGACACGACGTCGGCGTGGGTGATGGCGCAATCCAGCCGCCAGTCCGTGGCGAGCTGGATGTCGGCCGGCCGTTTGATCTTGACGTCGATTGTCTGACCGCGTTGCACCGCGGTATGGCGCAGCGGCCACACCCACACCGCCCAGTTGCATCCTCGGTAGCCCGGGTGGTTGGAGAGCGTGACGCCGTCGGCCAGTGTGGCCGTGAAGTAGCCGATGACTGCGTGCAGGGATCCCGATTCCACTATCTCCAGGCGGATGCGGTCGCGTCCGCCGTCGACGGTGACTCCCAGAAGCTCGTCTGCGACGATCGCGGGTGGGCTCAGTGGCACTGGCGCTTGGCTGAAGAAGTGAAGCTGAGCCGATGAGGGAGCATATTTCTGCACCGCGCTGAGCGAGAATCCAAAGAAGTCGTCGGTCCACACTCCCCAGCCCTCAGAGCGAAACGAAACGGCCTGAAGCCGGGTGAGTACGCGAGCCGGAACCACGTGACCGGACGGTTTCAGGTGTCGCTGCGCGACGGCCGCTACCACCTCCGCCATCTGCTCTTCGGGACCTAGGTTGCCCATCATCTCCGAAACGATCACGTCCACATCGGTCGGAAGGCACACTGTGCGGGCGTCCCCCTGGATGATCGTGACTTGGCGGTGAAGCCTGTTGGTATGGGCGATCACGCGCGCCACCGCGGCCATCTCCGGGTCCCCCTCGATCGCATAGACGTGGCCGGCGCCGTGCCGCAACGCCAGAAGGGACAAGGCCAGGGTCCCGGCTCCCACGTCCGCGACAATGTCTCCGGGGCGCACGGTGAGGCCGATGGCCTCGTCGTAGGCCTGCAGCCGGGTGCGGTCGCTGAGCATGACCTGATGCATGATCAGGTTGCGTTGGTGCACCTCATCCCTCCGTTATCTCGCCGTTGCTCCGATGGCGATCCGTCAGCCACAGCGACGCCAGGTCGTCGGAGAAGCCGAGCGCAGGCATCGGCATCGCGTTGAGCACATGGCCGTTGCGTTGGTGAACCGCCGGAGACTGGAAGAGCAGCGGGACGACCACCGTCATGTCCTGCACCCGGCGTTCGACGTCCTGCCAGGCGCCGACGGCCCGCGAAGGCGCGTCGATGGCCAGTTCGAGCGCTCGAACGATCAGCTCATCGACCTCGCGGTTGCTGAATCCGCCCACGTTGCAAACCGCCTCGGTCTCGAACAATGACTGCAGGAAGACCCGTCCGTTGTCGTGGTGCCAGTCGGCTGAGCAGCTGCGGGTGGTGAGGTCCCAAGGGCCCGTCGGTGCCACGCCCGCGGCTAGGCGCTCGACGTCGCCTCTGTCCACCTGGCGAATCCGGATGTCGATTCCTGCGCGACCGAGGTCGGACGCGATCGAACGCATTACACGGCGCTCAATTTCTTGTGGGCCGTGAACGGCCAGGAGCGTGAAACCCTCCGCGTGCGCCGCCTGGGTGAGGAGTTCGCGCGCGGCCGCAGCATCGCCGCGGCTGGCCGCGCCGCCGGCGGGCGGAGGTTCGTGGGCGTCATTGTTGGGCGGAACGATTGAGTCGGCCACTTGGACGCTTGCGCGTGGGGAGCACGCGCGGCAAATGTCCGCCAGAGCGGCCTTGTTGATCACCACCGAAATAGCTTGGCGCACAAGCTGATTACGCAGCTCAGTCGAAGGGCCCGTGAAGTTGAACACTACGTACGGGTCTAGCGCCCAGCTGACTTTCGAGCCGGATAGGGCCACCGAATCACAGATCGGTGAGCCCCACGGCAAGTGGGCCATCCCGAAGTTGATCGCCCTGGCAATGTGCTTCGGCGTGGCTGATTCCACCGTGATCTCGATGGCCTCCAGCCGCTGGCTGCGCAGCGGATCGGTGTCCGGTTGCCAGGCGGGGTTGGGCTCAAGGCGCAGCCGTTCGCCCGGAATAAGCTGCGCCACCCGATAAGGTCCGTTCGAGATCAGGTTTCGGCTCAGCTCCATACTGCCAGGCAAGAACGCGTCGTACTCGACGGGCGCCGCCGAGGCACACGTCAACGTGAGCATCTCGACGAAGTCCGGAGTCGGCCGCACGAGCTCGATCACTAACGTCTCGTCGTCGAGCGCGAACACTCCCTCGATCTCGTGTGCGTTCTGGTAGGCGGCGAACAGCTCTGGTTTCGGCCCGACCGGGAGCACCGCAGCCCTGAATCCGTCGCAGAATTCTGCCATCCCGCGGATTGCGCTTCTGAAGTATGTGAGCCCCGGCGGGCGGCTCCACGGATTGCACATTCGCTTCAAGCCGCGGATGAAGTCGTGTGCTGTTACTGCTCGCGGGGGCGTCGTCGCCCACATGACGCGCGGGCGCAGGTGCACAACATAGCAGCGATGGCTAGCGCCGAGGCCCATGTTGTATGTCGAGGGAACGTCGACGGCAGCGTCGGGAACGGCCGAAATGGCGCGCCACTCGTGCAGATTGGGACGCGGCTCATGGGAGAGGAGTTGGCGAGTGAGCAGACGCATGACCTGGCGCATGTGAGGCGGTTGGGCCGCTGCGGGATCAAGACAATCGATGCTGGCCGGGCCGATCAGCCGCAGCGTGCCAGTTGCGGTACCGCTCGCGCTGTCGATGGTGGAGGGTCTGAAAAGCCTTTCGGTGGCAGGGATCTGCGCCATCATAGCTTCTCGGCGACGGTGGCGATGGTGGTCACCGCTCGATCGATCTGGTCATAGTCGTTAAATATGTGCGTGCAGATGCGCGCAGCGTAGTGCTGGTGGGGCGAATCCGGCACGTCGAATTCCGTCCATCGGATCCAGATCCGATGCTCGGCAGCGAGAATGTCTGTCAACGCGGTGATCTTCTTGACGTTCCAGGCGTCGGCCGCCTCCCGAAACGGGTTAAAGGCCACCAGCGGACTCCGCAGGCGTTTATCGGAGCAAGGGGAATACATTGAGTTCTCGCCGAAGCGCTCGAGAACCCGTTCCCGGGCATGGTCCCCAAGCTCCATCACGCGGGACTCGATCCGGTCGCGGCCGATCTCATCCCACATCGTGCACGCTTTTGCCAGCGCGCCGCCCCTGGCGATGTTCGCGCTGCCGGCGCTCTGCAAGTAGTCGGCGATGTTGTAGCTTTCGACCGACGTAGCCGAGCGCGGCGGTGTATCACCGATCATCGGATACCACGTGGAGATGATCGGCCAGAGTGTCGGCAACGGAAGGGGGCTACAGTCGGGAAGCACTTTGTTCCGGATATACAGGATTCCGCTGCCCAGCGGCCCGCATTGGTACTTCGAGCCGGAACAGGCAATGAAATCCGCGCCAGATTCGCGCAGATTCACATTGAGCATTCCCGATATCAGCGCGCCGTCGATGACAGTGATGAGCCCATGTCGATGTGCGAGTTCGCATATCGCGCGCACGGGCATGAGCGTTCCCGTCCACAAGCTGACCGCCGAGAATGCAAGCACTTTCGTGCGCGGCGTGATCGCGTCCTCGAAGAGTGCGACGATCTCCTCGGCCGAGACGTGATAGCCCGACGGCGGGGTAAGGACCTTCAGTGACAGGCCGAACCGATTGCGAACCAGGTTGAAATTGGAGAGCACCGAGTAACACTCGTGCGTGGTGGCGATCGCTTCGTCGTCGGAGCCGAGTTCGAGCCCGTTGATAATGCGGGCGACCGCCTCGGTCGTGTTGTGGGTGATGACGATCTCGTCCACGTCGGCCCCGTATGACCGTCCGATGGCAGTGCGGTGCTCGGTGAACATCGTCGGGCGATAGATATCGGCGAGACCGCCCGTCCATTCGCGCGTCATCCGGTCGTACTCCTCCAGTACCGCATGAGGCATGACGCCGACGGTGCCGGTGTTCAGATGGATGGTCCCAGGTGTGGCTGCGAACAGGTCGCGGATCTCATCCCAGCTCGCGGCTCGCAGGGTCGAAGATGTCAAGGTATGCGTCATCACGACTGTCCTCCACGACGGCGCCCCGCGTAGTCGTTGTCCGCATACCAATCGCCGCGGCCGGTGGGCAGCAGGTCCAGGATGTTCCACACGGGCGAGAGAAGGTCGATTCCGCGCTCGGCGCCGTCGACGAAGTTAGCTGGAAGCGTGTAGAAGTGACGGATGGTGGAGCCGTCGCAGACGAACGTGCTCATCATCGGCCGCTGATCGCCGTTCGGATGCTCCGCGCGCACATCGGCGTTGAACGACGTGCCGTGGCTGGACAGGATCCGCAGCCCGTCCCAACCGCGCTGCAGTGCCCACGACCGCAGTTTTGGCAACGGTGCCTTAGCGATGACGACGAACGCGGTGTGCTGCGTCAGGTGATGTGCGACACCATGGAAGCCGTCCACCCACATCGAGCACATCGGGCACGCCTCGTGGTCGTCCGGGTGGTACATCAGGTGGTAGACAACGAGCGATTGGTGGTCGCCGAACAGCTCCGACAGCCGTGTCTTTCGGATCGGACCTGCGCGACCGAGGTCGTTTGGGCCCTCGGCGAGGGCGTAGTCTTCGACGACGGCGCCCTTTGGTAGCGCCCGCCGGGCCGCCGCCACCTGCTCGATCCGATCGCGAAGCTCTCGCTCCGCTTTCGCCAGTGTCATCCGGGCGCTCATGTACTCGTCGCTCGCTCCGGTCGGCCACATGGGCTGCACATCTGGTTCTGCGGCGTCCATCGCGGTCTCACCTCCCAGACTGGATCGTCAGTAAATGGTAAATCGATGTACTCAGATCGCTTGAGAATAGTATAAAAATTTTCCGGTTTGGCGGTGCGCGCGCGGTCGAAATCGTCGGCTCACCAGCCGGCTTGGATCGTCCTGACTATGTGTTTCCTGTCCTCTTCCGAGAGCCACCAGCCGACGGGAATATTGACCATTTGATCTGCGACCTCGTCCATGCCGGGAAGACGGGCGCGGTACTGCCGGACGCAGCTGTGTGCGTCGTTGCGGCGGATCATTACGCTGGTCGCGATGCCCGCGTCCGCCATCCGCCTCATGAACCCCGATCGGTCGTCCACCCTGACCGGATAGAGCCAGAAAGACGGCTCCCGATCGGCCGCGCGCTCGGTGAGCCGGAGGCCGGGCACTCCGGCCAGATGCGCATCGAAATACGCGGCGTTCGCGCGGTTGCTCGCGAGCAGGTCGTCGACGATGCCGAGGTTGGCCGCGCCGATCGTGGCGTTAATCTCCGGCATGGTGAAGCGGTAGCCCCATTCAGGGACGTCGTACCGACCAGCGATCCGGTCGGCCGCGGCCCGGTCGATGCCCAGCCAGCGCCGCCGCATCGCGCGCTCGCGCTGCTCGTCGTCCGGAAAGACCACCAGCCCACCGCCGCCGCAGCTTAGCAACTTCAGGGACTGGCAACTGAAGACGCAAGGGTTGCCGTGGTTACCCAGTGGGCGGCTCCGGTAGGTGGCTCCCCATGCTTGGGCCGCGTCCTCGATGACCACGGGCCGTACGCCATGGGCCGCCTCGGCCTGGTCGAGCACCTGGCGCAGCCGGTCCAGGTCCACGGGGTAGCCGGTCCAGTGCACTACCATTATCGCCCGCGTCGACGGACGGATTTTTTGCGCTAGGTCGTCTAGATCCATATTGAGTGTCGAGGGGTCGACGTCGACCCAACTGAGGCTGAGCCCGAGGGCGAGCACCGGCCAGTTCGTGCCCTCGAAGGTCAGCGGTGTGGAGAGCACCTCACCTGGTTCGCCGCGCCCGGGGAGCGCGCCGGCGTGGCATCCACGGCGCAGCGCCACGTCTAACGCAAGCTGCAGCCCCGATGTACCCGAGCTGACGGCCACGACGCGCGGATTGCCCAGGCGTTCCCCGACCGCTTGCTCGAACCGCTCGACACGCGACCCATGCTCCAACTGACGGCTGCGCAGCACTTCGGCCACCCCGGCGAGGATTTCCTCCTCGGCTAGCGCCACATGAAACAGCGGTATCACCATGCCCTCCTTCTCATGGTCAGCGGCATCGTGCGGCCGCGCGAACGAAGCCAAAGCAACGGCTTCGCCGATGGGTAAAGCTTGTATAACATATAGTTAGTGTGCGGGAGCATTCTCCTGAGGATGCGGCCGTTACCCGATGTCAGCCGCGGGAGGCCGGATGCATGTGGAGCGGTCCGCGCTCTTCCTCTTTGGGGAGGCGATTGGATACACCTACGCAGCTGCACTGCGCGCGGCGGCGGCTATCGGAGTCGCCGATCACATGGCCGATGAACCGCGTGACGTCGCTAGTCTCGCCGCCGATGTGGGTTGCGATGTAGCCGGCCTGCGTCGCGTTCTACGGATGCTCGCGGCCCGGGGGATTGTCGCGGCCGAGGGCAGTGACCGTTTCCGGCTCAGTGCTGCGGGAAGCGCGCTTCGCACCGATTCTCCCAAGTCGGCTCGGTCCGGCATCCTGATGCTCACCGATGACATGTTCTGGAATACGAGTCATGTTGTGGCCGAAACCATTCGGGCGAAGGACCCGTCGTTCGCTTCGATAGTGGGATGCACGCTGGCGGAGTATTTCGAGTCCGATCCGGCCAAGGCCGCCTTGTTCTACGACGGGATGGAAGCCGTGTCCGGCGCGGAGAACCAACTCGTCGCCAGCGCGTGCGAGCTGCCTGACTCAGGCACGGTGGCAGACATCGGTGGACGCTACGGTGGGTTCCTCCGAGCCGTTCTGGAAATCCGGCCGTCGTTGCGTGGTGTGCTGTTCGACAAGCCCGACGAGGTGGTCAAGCACCGCTTGACGCCAGCGAGTGTCGCGAACCGCGTCGACGTGGTCGGAGGCGACTTTTTCGTGGCGGTCCCGCCCGCCGACGTCTACCTACTCAAGCGGATCATCCACAACTACGACGACGACCAGAGCGTGCGAATTCTCGAGAACTGCAGACGGGCGATGCGCGCCAATGGGCGGGTGCTCGTCATCGATGCGATCCCGCCGCCGGACCCCCGCCCGCATGACAGCAAAGCGATGGACTTCATGATGTTGGGCGCGCTGACGGGTGGGGAGCGCACCGCCGCCGAGCTCGAACCCCTGATCGCGCGGGCCGGGCTGCAGCTGTGCCGGGTTCTGCCGACCTGCACGCCGATGTCGGTGGTGGTGGCAGAGGCGGTCTGACCAGCTTGTCTAGTTGACCAAGCCCGGTTGATGACGAGCCGTGCTCGGCCATGGTTCGTGGGGGGCGTCGAAGCGTCCCTTCATTAGGAGCGGTTGCGCCTCGCGCTGGAAATCGATGTCGGGGTCGAGATCGCGGATCGTGCCCTCGATAACGAGCAGCGAAAGGAGTGGGAACACGATCTGGCTGGCGGCGTACAGCCCGCACGTGCGCTGTAGTACGAACAGTTCGGTGGCGAAGCCGATGAGGCTGAACTCCCTGGCTGGCGCGCCGGCGTTGCGGGCCACGAGGTCGACCATGCCGCGTGTGAAGCCGTCGAGGTCGGCGTCAGGCCTGATGGTGGCCGCGCTTTCGATGACGGTTCGCGCGCAGCGCTCGCCGTCGCCCAGGCTCATGCTCAAGAAGAATTCGGCGAACAGCCGTCGGATGCGATCCTCGAGTGTCACTGCGAAACCGGCGTCGAGAATGACCACCTGACCGTGCGCGAAGTAGACGTTCCCGCGGTGCATGTCGCAGTGGACGAACCCATCGACGAAAAGCATGCGGTAGATCGCGGCGAGTGTCTTTGCAGCGTAATGCTTTTGGGCGATCGAGCTCGCTTTGGCGGCAGCGCCTGCGTCGAGATCGGGGATGAGCTCCATGACGATCGCGCCAGGGCGAGTGGCGTCGTGCTCGACTGCGGGCACCCACACGCGCGGCACCGATGCGAGGTTGGCCCGCAACCGGCTCAGATCGTGTGTCTCGCGCTCGAAGTCGAGCTGTGCGTAGACCGCGTCGCAGACGTAGCCGACGATCTCGCGCACGGGCATGCCGCGGAACGGCGGCAGCCACGCCATGCCGACGCCGATCGCGCGGACGATGGCTAGGTCACTTGCCATCACGCGGCGGATCCCCGGCCGCTGAAGCTTGACGGCGACCGCCCGGCCGTCGCGCAACGTACCCACGAGGACGCACGCCACGCTCCCGCTCGCCAGTGGGGTGCTGGCGATCGCTTCGAACGGGCCGAGGTCCTGCCCGTACAGATCTTGCAATGCCGCGCGGACGTCGTGCGGCGACATGGGAGCGGCGGAGTCGGCCAGCGAGTCGAGCGCCTCGCAGAGCGCAGCCGGGACAAAATCCCGACGTGTGCCGACAACCTGTCCGACCTTAATAAACGTCGGCCCGAGGCGCTCGATCATCGCCACGAAGCGCCGCGCAAGGAACCTGCCCGCGGCATCGTGCCCGCTCGCCAGAAGGATCACGCCCGCGCCCAGTGCCGCCGGCATGACGTAGGCGACCCCGATCCCCGGAACGACAAGCGCGCGCCAGACGAGGTAAAGCCGCGCGATCATGCCACGGTCTCTTTTGCGCCGCCGAGCTCGACGGCGCACAGGCGGCGCCCGGCATGGTCGCAATACCATAGTCGTGAGCCGTCCCAGGTGACGCCCGTCGGAGCGCCGCTCACCGGGATGACGGAAACGATTTTGCCGGTGTCCGGGTCGAGGACGTTCAGCCGCGCATCGCGGTGGTTAGCGAATACGACAAGGTATCCGGCGACCGTGAGGTCGGCCACGTCCTCGGTCACGGGAAAGCTTGCAAGTGACTTGAGATCGCCATGCCGGCGCAGGTCGATCGTCGGTGGATCCCGGTAGCCGGTCCACAGGCCTTCGGCTGTTGCCTGCAGGCCACACAGCTCCCCGCCCGGTCGCGGATTGGGACACTGGCCGAGCACATCGCCGCTGCTGGGATCTAGCGCGCGCAGTCGCTTGTCGCCCCCGACGACTTGGAGGAGCATGCGTCCTCCATCAGCTGCAGTCAGGCCGGTGCGCACGCCGGGGCAGGGCAGCCGTTTGACTACGTCGCCCGTCTGCGGATTGATGGCGACGATTTCGTCGAGCCGTCCGTCTGAGTACCACAGCAGATCGCCCAGCCAGGTCAGTCCGCAAAGGTGTTGACCCGGTACGTGCAGGGCGCGGATTCGCCCACTTCGACTGCCATCAAATACTGATTCTTTATCAAGCATAAGGTTCTCCTTGCTCAATCAGTCGGGCTATAACAAGCTACTTGACCTTGCTCATTTAAAGATTACTATAATAATTTCAAGGACTTTGGCGTCCGCCTCGAACGCCGCCGCAGCCACGATCGCGTGGCCTTCGAGTATCGATCAGCGCAGGAGCGAGCCAGGAGGTAGTCAGGTGAGCCTGAACATCCGGGAAACCACCGACCGCGAGACGTACGAATCGCTGAACATCGAACCTGTCCCTTTGCAGCCTCACATCCTGGCGGCGGCGACGGTCGTGTTCGGTAGCGACTACTACACGGGCGAGCGCGAGACGATCAACTTGTCAGGCTTCGTCCAGATGAACAAGTGGCCGATGCCTGGCTTCCGGCATCGTGTTGACCAGGATGGCCGTGCCGAGTTCGAGACCGAGCTAATCAGCGCACCCGAAATCGGGATCAAGGGCTACAGCTACACGCTCGACGACCGCATTCAGGTGCTCTCGAATCCCTTCAAGCCAAACACGGGCTACGTCCGCCAAGTGGTCCCGGGATACAACTTCCCGGCGCACTTCCACATTCGGCGGTTCGGCATTCTTGAGACGACCACCACGCGAATGGTCCACAAGGACGTGATCTCGATGCAGGCTGTCATCGAGCAGATTCCGCCGTACAAGAAGCCGCTGTCAAGCCCGTACCTCGGCACGCCCCGGGGCGACGGGCCGCTGGTCGTGGTCCCGGCCACCGGCGTGGTAGCCGGGCAGAACCTTCCTCAGGCTTGGTATCCCGCCACGGACGAGAACGAGGTCATTCCCGATGCCGAGCCGGCGGCCTTCTTTGCGGAAAGTACCGGCCCCTGTATGTCGTTCTTGGTCGATCCCTCGGCGATCATGCAGATCACGGTCGAGGGCAAGATCACGATCGAGATCGACGGAAAGACCGAAACTGTCGACGTATCAGGGGATTTTAGAAAGGCGGCCGGCGCAGAGATCCTGCTCTTCGGGCCCGAGAAGCATAAGGAAGGATCCGGCGTCTTCGCTCAGCTGGCACGTGTGGCAGTTACGGGCTACTCAAGCGCGCTCGGGGGCCGGATCATGCTGCGCGCCAGCTGGCCGCGGCCGTCGGCGGGCACTGTCGGTGACGGTACCGAGACAAGCTTCGGTGTGCTCGCCTTCCCGGCCGATCTCAACATCGACGCGAATTTCGAGATCGCGACCCCGCGCGGGGTGTTGTATGCGGATAACTCCGTGCACATCAGCGGCCGGCTTATAGACGTCCAACCCACGGGCACCGAGCTGCGGATGCACGGCGTCGACACCCCTCTGGTCACCAAGGACGGCACCGGTACGGGACGCCTGACCGGCGTGCACCTCCAACTACAGGAGGCAATCGTCGGTGAGCGCGCGACGGTGGCTGTTTGACGATGATCGAGCTGGCCGTCACGACAGCCATCATGGTCCGAATGACCCTGAACAACCGGTCCCGGCGATGAAAGTTCTGTTTGTATCATCGCCGGGGCTAGGGCACCTGTTCCCGTTGATTCAGTTGGCCTGGGCGTTCTGCACGAACGGCCACGAGGTGGTGATAGCCACGGCGGAGCATGCCAGTCGGGCTGCGTCATGCGGGCTCGAAGTCGTGGACGTCGCGCCGGACTTCAGCTCCGTTGCAGTTTTCGAGCAGGTCGCCAAGGACAATCCCGACTTCACGTCGACCGTGGCGACCCTGCCCGCGGTCAACCTCGAGGAGTGGGCGGTCCAGATAGCTGCCGTCAATCGGCCGCTGATTGACGGTCTCATAGCGCTCACCGACGAGTTCAAGCCCGACCTCGTGGTCTACGAGCAGGGCGCGACGGCCGGTCTCATTGCGGCGGCCTGGGCGGGCGTGCCCGCCATCCAGCGAAACCACGGCGCCCTTGAGACCCGGGAAATGCACGATGCTATCGCCGGATTCCTGACGGACTTGCTCGACAAGTACGAGATCGCCGCCACGCTTCCGAAGCGCGCAGTTACGATCGAGTCGTTTCCGCCGAGCATGCTCGTCGACCGAGAACCAGAGGGCTGGTTCATGAGATGGGTGTCTTATGGCGGGGGCGCGGTGCTCAATGGTTGGCGATCACCCGGAGATCGTCCCCAGGTCGCGGTGACGATGGGCACGATCGAGCTGCAGGCGTTCGGCCTCGGTGCAGTCGAGTCAATCCTGGCCGCTGCCGCACAGGTACCCGCCGACTTCGTCCTCGCGCTCGGCGACATCGACGTCGCGCCCCTCGGCGAACTGCCGCCGAATGTCCGTTCAGTGGGTTGGGTGCCGCTCGGTCGCCTGTTCCGCGACTGCACCGCCGTGGTACACCATGGCGCCGGCGGGACCATAATGACGGCTATAGACGCCGGCATACCGCAGCTTTTGGCTCCGGATCCTAGGGACATGTTCCAGCACAGTGGGCGAGACGCCGTCCGCAAACTCGGAATCGGGCTGGTGAGCACCGCCGACCAGGTCAGCCCCGGGCTGATCAACACGCTGATCGAGGATGAACAGCTCACTGCGAAAACCGCGGTCGTGCGAACCGAGATGCTTTCGCTGCCCTCTCCCGCACAAACGGTGCAGCGGATCCTGGGCGAGGTATGCAGAGCTGAATTCGGTAGCAGCGGTGCAAGGTAGTGAAACAAACGCCACACTAGGAGAATGTCATGGCCCTCGTAAAGGAGATCGAGCTGGATGCGACCCGGAGCCAGGTCTGGGACATGGTCGCCACGGGAGCCGGCCTGTCGGCCTGGTTCGTACCGCACGAGCTTGAATCGCGCCTAGGAGGAGTCGGCCGCGCGCACTTCGGAGGCGGCAACTTCCAAGATGGCCGGGTCCTCATCTACGAGCCAGGTCGGCGGATCATGCTTGGGGCAGAGTTCGACGACGCCTTCCGTTCAGAACCTGAACCCTTCTCGGGCCTCGAGTTCTGGATCACAGGCGATTCGCCCACGACACTGCACGTGCGCCAAGAGGGTTTCCCAGTGGTCGACCAGGAGGTTTACGAATCCGGCTGGGATGTGTACCTCCATACTTTGTCCGAGTACCTCAGGCACTTCGCCCCTATGCCCTCAGCGACAACGGTGGCCATTGTCTCTCGGTCCATGGAGCGACTCCGCGCGTACCAGAGGTTGGTCGGAGCCTTGGGCGTGCGCAAAGAAGTCGCTGTGGGAGAGGAGCTAACACTTCAGCCCCGCGGACGAGCCGGAGAGAGTATCAGCGGAGTCGTAGACCTACGAATGAGCCACCCACACCTCGAAGTGCTCGGTATACGTACCCAGACAGGTTTCCTTCGCGCCGCGTCCGATGAGACCTGTTACGCCGCGGCCTTAACCCGGTACGAGTATGTCGTTGATCCGGAGCGGTTCCGTAATCTCACCGCTGAGTCCGCCTCGTGGCAAAGTTGGCTTGAAGAGCAGTTCGCGGCGTAGTGTGGTCAGCTCGAGATCCTGGGAGGACAACATGTTTGACATCGGACGCTGGGTGTCTGATACGAGCCGCGACGTTGAGCGGCAGCCTGCGTCCGACGGGGAGCGCTATGTGGTGATCCTCCGAAGGCACTACGACGTGCCGGTCGAGGAACTATGGGATGCCCTTACGTCTCCTGACCGACTGAAGGAATTCTTCCTACCCATATCAGGAGAGCTGCGATCGGGGGGGACGTACCAGTTCGAGGGAAATGCCGGCGGCGAGATCCTCGAATGCGATCCGCCCCACCGTGTCCGGGTCACCTGGGTGTATGGGGACAACCCTCCTCAGCAAGTGGCGTTGAGCTTGTCTCAGGCAAACGCCAACAGCGCTGATCTCGAGCTCGCCCACGCCGGACCGGCTGACGTGGCCGAGGTTGCCGATTTCGCGCTCGCCGTCGGCCCCGGATGGGATCCAGCACTGGTGGCACTGGGGACGTACCTCCAAGGAAACATGCCCGAGAAGAGTTGGTGGATGGAATCGCCGGAGGGCCTCGAGCTGATCGAGAAGTCCGTCCGAGCATGGCAGAAAACATTGGATGACCGCCAAATCGCGAACCCGAGCGTGACTGCGAAGATCGCCGACGCTTCCGTCGCGTTCTATACCGGTGCAGAACCGCCAGCCGAAAGCTGACAGAACGCGAGGAACGGCAGGGCCTAGGGCAGCCGCAGAAACTAGCGATTTTGGAGACTGAGCAACGACCCAAAACATCACTTTAAAGATGTATAGTCGTAGTATGACCGTCGAAATGTCCTGTGCGAAGCCAATGTTCGGCCCCGAGCATGCTGACGTCTACGAGGTCACCTATCGCAGCCGCGGTAAGGACTGGGCGGCTGAGGCACGCGACGTGACCAACCTGATTCGTCGACGACGGCCGAACGCGAGCTCGCTGCTCGACGTGGCGTGCGGGACCGGCGCCCACCTGGAGACCTTTCGCACGTGCTTCGAACATGTCGAAGGGGTCGAGGTCGCGCCGGCGATGCGTGACCGAGCCGTTCGTAGACTCCCCGGCGTGCCGATCCACCCACAGGACATGCGAACCCTCGACCTCAATCACTCGTACGACGCGGTGACATGCCTTTGCACAGCCGTCGGCTATCTCAACACCGTCGAGGAGATGCGGGTCGTGGTGCAGCGCATGGCGGACCACCTCATGGTTGGCGGCATGCTGTTTGTGGAGCCGTGGTGGTTGCCCGAGCAGTATATCGACCATTACGTGGGCAGCGATCTCGTGCACGATGGCGACCGCGTGCTAGCGCGCGTTTCGTACACCGAGAAGCGCGACCGCGCAGCGCATATGCAGGTGCGTTGGCTGGTCGGGGATCCGTCGGGTCTGCGGTCTTTCGACATAGTTGAAGTCTTCACGCTGTTCACGCGGGAGGAATATCTCGCGGCGTTCGAGGACGCTGGCTGCACAGCGCACTACCAGCTCGGTTGGCTGACCGGACGCGGCATCTTCGTCGGCATCCGTCGCGGCTGATCTCGCCACCCCGCGGAAGGTCCAGGCCGGTGCGAGTGAACTACGCTGCCCCATCAAGCCGGTCGCGCAGTGCGGCGATGTGTGGGGGTCCGGCACCGCAACAGCCGCCGAGTAGCGCTGCGTCGAGTTCGTCATGCCATCGTCCAAGAACCGCCGCGAACTCTTCGGGGGTAGTCGCTACTGCCCGGCGGCCGTTGCGGTAAGTGTGCGGGCGGTCTTCGATGTTGGGATAGGCGCCGATCGGGCCCCCGCACGTGTCGCGGATTCGCCGCAACGCGTCCTCGGTGTCACCGAGCGATGTGCAGTTTACGAGCACGGCATCGGCGCCGTCGGCCTCTACCGCGCTCGCGGCGGCTGCCGCCGGTTCGCCGGACAGCAGCCGGCCACCCGACCCGCAAACGAAGCTGACCCATCCACGGCCGCCGCAAGCTAGCACCTGCTCGAGTGCGATCCGAGCCTCGCGTTCGCTGTTCATCGTCTCGATCAAGATCACGTCAACGCCCGCGCGCACCAACTCGGCTGCGAGCCAGCCGTGCTCGTCGCGGAGCTCGTCGTCGGTCGGCACGAGGTCCGGGCGATAGCAATCCTCCGCCGGCGCCAGCGAGCCGGCGATCAGCGCGGCGGAGCCGACTTCGCTGCGGGCCGCACGGGCCACGCCCACCGCGGCGTGCACCATCCACGCTAACCCGGCCCCGTCGATGCGGCCAACGGCGCGTAGTGCACGCACGTTGCAGCGGAAGGTGTTCGCGGTGATGAGCTGGGCCCCGGATGCGAGGTAGTCGGCATGCACCCCGCGCAGCACACGGCGCTTCTGTTCGGTTAGCAGCGCGCGTGTGCTCCACCACGGCGGGGCCACGGTAAGCCCCGCCTGCTCAAGCTCAGTCGCTACGCCGCCGTCCAACCGAATGGGTAGCTGTTCGGTCGCAAGCATGGCGTCGCTCCTCAGCGGGTCATATCACCATCAGGCGCGGTTGAAACAGCGGACTATCGAATATATAAGTAATGCTAGCGATCATTTCGGCTGTCTGGCAACCAGATACAGCATTTTTTCACAGCCGGTTGACCACATCGCCAGGAAGCTGGTGGTCATTCGAGTGGTGGCGTAGGCACTGCCAGCGGCCCAGGGGCAATCCCAATGGGGACATTGCCGACACCAACTCAACAACTATATTATTATTTAGTTATGGACCCTTTTGGGACAGCGGCGCGCACTAGCGTTGATACGGATGAATCCGTGCTCGTCCCCAGGGCTACATTCGACCTGGGATCGCCGGAGTGGGTGCTCGAATGGCTGGAGGAGGAGGGCCAGCCGCTTCCCACGCCGTGGTTCCGAGATGAGACGCCGCAGACACTTGTAGCGGTTGTGCCGTTCGCGATCGATCGCCATCCGGTCACGGTCGCCCAATACGCGGCATTCGCCGCGAGCACCGGATATCGGACCGTCGCCGAGCGCCGCGGCTGGAGCCTTGTGTACGGCACGGACTACTGGCAGGAAGCCCCCGGTGCGTCCTGGCGCCACCCAGCCGGCCCGGATATCGACTACGACCCGCCGGACGACCACCCCGTCGTCCACATCGCGGTTGAGGACGCCGAAGCGTACGCCGCATGGGCGGGTAAGCGGCTACCGACCGAGGCAGAGTGGGAATTGGCCGCCCGCGGACCCGACTACCGGCTATGGCCCTGGGGCGACGAGTGGTCTCGCGACCGAGCGAACTGTACTGAGCTGCGATTGGGTGACGCCATTCGAAGCGCCGCCGAGTGGCGCGCGTGGTGGAAGGCGCTAACGCGCGACACCGGCCCGGTGCCGCTGACCACACCGGTCGGCACGTTCAGCCCCCATGGCGACAGCCCTTACGGGGTGGCGGACATGGCGGGCAACGTCTACGAGTGGACAGCGTCGCAGAGCCGGCTGTATGGCCCGTCGCCCGCCTGCGACGACTCGCTGCTTAGCGTGATGGGCCACTTCCGCGTCATCCGTGGTGGCTCCTGGATGAGCCTGCGCTTCCAGACCCGGACGAGCGAACGCCTCCACGGCGACCCCACCGGATGGGCCTGCTTCGCTACCGGCTTCCGCTGCGTCCGCGACCCGTGAGGAGGTTCCGTGCCGCAACTCGTCGTCCCTGGCAGCTGGCACAAAGTCACTTCGGGCAACGTGCGTTCGGAGCTACCGGCGGCCACCCTCGGGGAGCTCCTAGCGGCGTTCGTGCGCTCGTACCCCGAGGCCGCTTATCGCCTGTACTCGCCTGCTGGCGACCTGCTTCGCTACCACCTCTTCTTCGTTGACGGCGAGAAAGTAAACCGTGCGACCCCTCCCGACCACGTGCCGCTCGAGCCTTCCAGCCGGGTCGAGATCATCGCGCCGCTGGCGGGCGGATAGACGCGCCGACGCGCGGTGTCACTGCGTGAAGCGCTTCATATGCGCCTCGATCTCGTCGGCTGCCCGGGCCGGTCCGCCCGACTCCTTGATGTCACGCTGCATGCGCAGGACCCGTTCCTTTACCCCGGTGTCGGCCACGAGCCGCTCCACGACCGCCCGGATGTTGGCCGGGTCGAGCTGATCGGCCGGGAGCTCGTACCCGAGGCCCAGGTCGACGACGTGCTGCGCAAACGGGGCCGCCTCTGTCGCGAAGTGCGGCATGACGACCAGTGGTACGCCCATATCCATGGCCTCCATCGTTGCGCCGATAGTGCCGTGGATAAGACACGCCGTCGCGTGTTCGAGGACGGTGTGGAAGGGCACCCACTTGTGCGCCTCTACGTTGGGCGGCAAGGGTTCCAGCGTCGCCGGGTCGAGGAAGCCACCGATCGCCATGACCACATGCCAAGGAGTATTGGCGAAGGCCTGCGCACACGCCTTGAAGAAGTCCGGGTGCTCGTTGAACAGATTGCCGAGCGAAACGAGTAAAACTGGCGCGTCCCGATGGGGTGGCTGCCAATTCGTATCCTCTAGCCGCCCGGTGAAGCTCGGCCCGACGAAGACGAACCGCTCATCGAACGTCTCGGGCAAGACCTGAAACGACTTCGGCAGATAGATGATGTTGAGATCTTCGATCTCGCGCCAGAACTGCTTCACTGGCGTGTCGATGCCGTACTTAGTGAGCAGGTCGACCAGCACCGCGTGCACCGCCTCGACGTCGGCCGGGTGGCGCTGGCCGTTGCTGGCCCACAGCGCCTCGAACACTGAGTAATGCTCGTTCTCGGCGGCGCCGCCCATGCGTACGGCAGGGCGGTTCCAGGTTTTGGCCAGCAGTCGCCCTGCTATAAACGGGAACACGTCGTAGACGACGAGGTCGGGCGGGTCGTCGCGTAGCCCCTCCTCGGCCGCTCGGAGGACGGCCATGTTCTCGCGGATATACACCAGGTGCAGCTGTGTCTCGGCGTCCTCCTGCTTTACGACGTCGGGTACGTGGAAGTTGTCGAACTCGGATTTGTAGGGCACGACCGTGGCGCCAACAGCGGCGACCTCCTCGGCGAACAGCGGTGTCGTCACGAACGAGATGCGATGCCCGCGCCGGGCGAGCTCGCTGACTAGGCCGAGCGACGGATAGACGTGACCGTGTCCCTGAACGTTGACCACAAGGATGTGATGCTGGCTCATCGGTTACTCCCGACCGTTGGTGCGCGGATCGCATGGATAATAGTTGAACTATAGATAGCATATGCGCATGCCTGAGGCTTTGGAGAACAAGGCTAATCTCCTACTAACAGGAATAGCGAACCTAGCGTATGGGGGACAAATTGCCATATATACTTTAAGTATGGCTGCAACGGTTCACCCCGGGGATGTGCGCCCGGCATGACCATGACTGTGGGATGCGACGCGCTCCTCATGACCGGGCCCCATGCCGGCAACGTATATCCCGTCTTGCCGGTCGTCGCGGAGCTGACACACAGAAGGCACCGGCTCACGCACGTGACGATCACCGAGTTCGCCCACCTCGCATCTGCGGTTGGAGCATCGGTGTTGAACTATGGCACCTCTATCGCGGAGCTAGACCCGGCCGAAGTATTCGCTGCCAACGACGACGGCGCACTCCCGCACATGCTGTATCTGCAGGAGAACCTGCAGATCCTGCGTGCCGCCGAAGCCGCATTCGATGGGTCTCCACCGGATGTCGTCCTGTACGAGGACTTCGCGTTCATCGCCGGACGACTGTTGGCCTATCGGTGGAACCGCCCGGCGGTGCGGCTGAGCGTCGGCTTCGCCACCAACCACGCGTACTCGTTCTATCAGGACATGATCGACGCCTCGGGGATTCCGGGGCCGCTGACGCTCGAACGCTTCCGCACGGCGTTTGCGAACCTACTCGGAGCTCGCGACGTGCATTGTTCACCCGAAGACTTCTGGTATCGCGTTGAAGACCTCAACCTGGTGTTCATCCCGCGGGCCTTTCAGTTCGCCGGTGACACCTTCGACGAGCGCTTCATGTTCATCGGGCCATGCCTGGAGGGGCGACGAGACGATCACTGGACGCCTCCGGATGATCGGCCAGTGGTACTCGTTTCGCTCGGGACCAGCTTCAACGACCATCCCGAGTTCTTTCGCGATTGTGTCGACGCATTCGCAGAAGGCCGCTGGCACGTGGTGATGACACTTGGCTCCCGCGTCGACCCAATTGAACTGGGGCCGCTGCCGGCGAACATCGAGGCGCACAACTGGATTTCGCACTTTGCGGTCCTCGAGCGTGCGCAGATCTGTGTGACGCACGGAGGCATGGGTACGGTGATGCAGTCGCTCCACTGGGGCAGGCCGCTGGTGGCCATTCCCGAGCACGCGTTCGACGTGGTGCCGATGGCCAGACGGATCGTCGAGCTGGGACTCGGCCGCCGCATCGACTCGGACCGGCTCGATGCGGAGTGCCTGCATCACACCATCGAGGAAGTCGCCGACGACGCCGCTATTCTGACCAGAGTCAAGGACATGCAACGTGATATTCGGTGCGCCGGCGGCGCCCCCCGAGCGGCCGATGCAGTATTGGCCCAGCTCAGTAGCCGGAGGCAGGGCGCCGTTTGAGCGGTGTTGTCATCGCGTGTGCGTATCTCGCACGCGTCAGTGAATCTTGACTGAGCCAGTCGACAACTGAACGAAAACCTTCTGCCAGGCTCCAGCGCGGCCACCAGCCAAGCTTTGTGTGGATCCGCGTGCAGTCCACCGCCCATAAGGTTGTGTTCCACGGCCGCGACGCCATCGTCGACCAGCACGGTTGTTCGTCGATGGCGAGTTCGTTGCGCGCAAGTTCGACCAGTTCGGCCAGCGTGGTCTGAACGCCGCTGCCGACATTAAACACCGTGCCTGGCTCGAGGTCTGTTGCGCATGCGGCGCGAACAAAGGCCTCACAAACGTCGTCAACAAAGATGAAGTCAAATGCGGTCTCAGGATCGACAAGTGGAGGCAGCCGCCCCTGGTGCCCGAACATCGCGAGGGTGGGAATCAGCCGACGCGGCTCCTCCCAAAGTCCGTAAGCAGAGCAAAGGCGCAGCGTCACGATGTGGCCCCCGTGAGCCAGTGCCGCGGCCCGCGCGTAATGTGTCGCTGCCGCCTTGCTCACGGCATAGGAGCTGTTCGGGTCAATCCACTCCGACTCGTCCGCTGGATGGTTCTTGAAGCCGTATTCCGAAGCGGACCCGGCCTGAACGAATGCCTCGAAGCCGCGTGCGCAGGCCATTTCGACAAGCTCCGCTGACGCCAGAGCGTTGGTGGCGAAGATTGCTCCGGTTTCCGTCTGCCACGAGTAGGCGCCATGGGCAGCGAGGTGGAACAGCCAATCGGCTCGAGCGCTGTCAAGCGTCGCCCGCAGTCCGACGGCATCGCGCAGGTCGCGCTCATGAAGCGTGATCTCGCTGCGAATCGTCGCGAGCCGCCACGTGTCGGCGGCGGGCCGAACGACGGCGTGCACCGAGTGGCCGTCGTGTAGAAGCCGCCGGCAAAGGTTCGCGCCGATGAAGCCTCCTGCGCCGGTGACGAGTGCGCGCATCGCCATACGGTCAGCGCACGCATTCCAGCGCAGACTTGACCGTGTCCGCAATCGCGCTGGCGGAGAGACCGAATTGCTCTTCGAGGAATCGCTGGGAGCCGGTTGACCCACGCGGCAGGTCGTCGATCCCGCAGCGTAGCAAGCGGGTCGAAAGTCCATGCTCGGCAATAACTTCGGCCACGAGCGTGCCAAGCCCGCCATCCAGGAAGTGCGACTCCACGCTCACCGCAGCCGACCGTCCGGACAGGAACTCGGCGAGTTCCTCTCCGGGCGATGGATTGAAGCTAGTCACCACTGCCACTGCCGCATCGATGCCGTCTGCTGCGAGCCGATCAGCTGCTGCTAACACCTCAGTGACGATCGGCCCAAGGGCAATCAGTGCCATTTCCCCGCTGGCGCGCATTGTCGTAAGCCGGCCAAGCTCGAAATCACTGTGGAGGCCGGGAATCTCGGGACCGCCCTTCGAAACGCGATAGTAGATCGGTCGTCGCAACGCGTACGTGTTCACCAACGCGATCCGAGCTTGGTACGCGTCGGCCGGAACGATGACCGTCAGTCCCCGCTGCAGGCGCAGCACTCCGACATCCTCTAGCGCGTAATGGGTTGCGCCGTTGTTGCCGTATTCGAATCCGCCCCCTACTCCGATGATTCGCACGGGCAGCTGATGCAGAATCGGGCCGTTTCGGATGAATTCGTACGGGCGCATAGACGCGAACGTCGCGATTGAGTACACGAACGGAATCATGCCCGACTCTGCGAGCCCAGTCGCGACACCGACCATGTTCTGTTCCGCGACACCGACGTTGTAGAAGCGGTCCGGAAACTGCTCGCCGAACGACTCGAGCACACCGTATCCGAGGTCGCCAGTCAGCAAGACGATGCGCGGGTCGCGCTGCGCCAGCTCGGCGAGCGTGTTTACGAATTCGTTTCTCATCGCGACCGATCCGGTGCGGCCTGGGCAGACGCCGCGTCGGTGACCTCGGCGACCGCACTAATGAACTGCTCTTCGGACATCGGCCAGTAGTGCCAGCCGACTTGATTCTCCATAAAGGAGACACCACGACCCAGGGTGGTGCGCGCAAGCAACACGTGCGGCCGCGACGAGGTGCGGTCAAGCGAATCGAGAATGGCGCGCAGGCCGTCTACGTCGTGGCCGTCGACTTCGTGCACCGACCATCCGAATGCTTGCCAGCGCGGCCCGAGGGGCTCGAGGTCGAGGATGTCGCGGGTATGCCCCAAGGCCTGCTGCCCATTGACGTCGACGATGGCGACGAGCGAACCGAGACGCTGGTGCGACGCGAACATTGCCGCTTCCCAGACCGATCCCTCGTTGAGCTCCGCATCACTGAGCAGAACGAACGTGCGCCGAGTCGACCCGAGTATGCGAGCCGCAAGGGCAGAGCCGGCCGCGAACGACAGACCATGCCCGAGCGAGCCGGTGGAGAAGTCGATTGCCTCTAGCGCGTGCTCAGGATGCGCGCCGAGTGCGCTTCCATCCCCGCAATAACTCTCGAGTGTCACCCGATCGATGCGCCCGGTTTCGTAAAGCGCCGCGTAGAGCGCAAGGACCGCGTGGCCCTTCGACAGGATGAATCGCTCACGGTTTGCGCCATCTCCACGCAGCGCCCCGCCATACAGGGCAGTGAGGATGTCGGCAATAGACAGTGCCGAGCCGATGTGGCCGAACCTGGCACGGTGCGACTGCTCGAGGATAGTCAACCGAATCCTGTGATTCATCGAGACGTGCTGAGCACGCGATCGATGTTGTATCGCCTCGGCTGCGTCGAGTAGGTAAGTTTCGCGACTGCTGAGGCTCATCTGGTTACCTCCTGGCAGGTATCCGAGCGACTCGAATACTCAGGTCGCACAGAAACCAGCAAAGCGCCCAAGTTTTTCGCGACGCCGAACCATCGATACCATCACTATATCTTTTATCTTTATGACGATCAAACGCTTGTGCTCATGTCTCGACAATCGCTTCATGTGCTATAGAATCATGTAGTAGAGCAAGTTCGGCTGCTGTGAATGAACGCGTATGGCGGCGCCACGGCAGGAAGGCGGCTGATGCGGTTCTTCTCCAGCCTCCCAAGGTCGCGCGTCGCCGTTGTCGGATTCGGCTACATCGGTACATGCCTCGGGGTCGCCTTGGCCGATCGGGGAAACACAGTCGTAGGCGTCGACAGCGACCACGACCTCGTCGACGACCTGAGGGCTGGTCGCTCCCCGGTCCCTGAACCGGGCCTCGCCGAGGCGATGGCCACCTGCGTGGGCTCGTCCCGGTTGTCGTTTACGACCGACTACGACGTGACCCGCGACGTCGACGTCGTGCTGATCACGGTGGGGACTCCCGTGGACGAATCAGGCGCGGTTGTCATCACCGCCCTGGAACAGGCGTGCCGGGAACTTTGTTCGCGGCTGCGGCCGGGTCAGCTGGTGGTGGTGAAGAGCACCGTGGCCCCGGGAACCACGCGCACGCTGGTCGCTCCCATTCTCGCCGGGTCAGGGCTGGTTCCCGACCAGGACTTCGGCCTGGCTTACTGCCCAGAGCGACTCTCCGAGGGTTGCGCCCTGGCGCAGCTCGGCGAGCTGCCCGTAGTGGTCGGCGGTTTAGGGGAAGACAGCGCCAACGCCGCCGCTGCCTTCTGGCGGTCGGCGATGGAGGTGTCGGTGCAGGTTGTGGCTTCTGCTGACGTCGCCGAGGTCGTCAAGCTGGCCAGTAACTGGTGGATTGACTGCAATGTTGCGATCGCCAACGAACTCGCCCGGTTCTGTGCGGGGTTCGATGTCGACGTGCTCGATGTGATCAGGACAGCGAACTCGCTGCCCAAAGGCGACGGCCGGGTGAACATTTTGCTTCCGAGCGTTGGTGTGGGCGGATCATGCTTGACGAAAGACCCCTGGATGACATGGCGGGCCGGGCGCGACAGAGGTGTCGCCCTCGAGACCATTGAGACCGCGCGCCGGATCAACGATGCGATGCCCGAGTACACCAGCGTGACGATTTTCGATGAGTTGCTCAAGATGGGTCGCGACCCAGCGACTGCGCGGGTCGCCATCCTGGGCGTCGCCTTCAAGAGCGGTACCGGCGATATGCGTAACACGCCGGTGCGCGAAGTGGTCCGGTCGTTGCAGGCTGCCGGCCCCGAGTTACGGGTTTTCGATCCGCTAGCCGATCCGGCGGAGATCGAGGCGGAACTGGGGCTCTCCCCGTCACGCAACCTCGACGCGGCTGTCGCGGGCGTCGATGCTGTCGCTGTGCTCGCCGGGCACCGTCCGTTCCGTGAGATCGACATGATGTGGCTGCGCGACCGTGTCGCGATGCCTTGTCTCGTTTTCGACGGTCGGATGTACTACCCGCGCGCCGAGATCGAGCGCATGACAAGGTTGGGCTTCCGCTACCGCGGGATCGGGCGGTGAACACGATGGCTGGGCCAGTCGTCGTTACTGGAGGATCCGGCTTCCTCGGAAGCAACCTGGTGGAGGCGCTGGTTCGGGAGGGGCGCGAAGTCATCGTGTACGACCGCGCGCCCTTGCCGCCCGACATGCGTTGCGACACTTCCGCTATCCGCCACGTCGTCGCGGACATCCGGGATGGCGAAGCGCTCGGCTCGGTGGTAACGCCAGAGGTAGACACTGTGTTTCATCTGTCGGCGCTGGTCGGAGTGGACAAGTATCTGAACGACCCGCTAGACGTCATCGAGATTTCGGTCATCGGCATGAAGAACGTCCTGCAGGCCGCGCTCGCAGCGGAGGCGAAGGTCGTGGTCGCCAGCACCAGCGAAATCTACGGCCGCAACCCAGCTCCCCCCTGGTCGGAGGACGATGACAGGGTCCTCGGCAGCACGTCGGCCGACCGGTGGTCGTATGCGACCAGCAAGGCCGCCGCCGAGCACATGACCTTTGCTTACACGCGCCATCGCGGGCTGCGCGCGTCGATCCTGCGCTACTTCAATTTGTATGGACCGCGCCAGCGGCCTGCCTATGTGCTCAGCAGAACCATCCACCGCGTCGTGAGCGGACAGCCGCCGCTCCTCTACGACGGGGGTGCGCAGACGCGGTGCTTCACCTTCGTCGACGACGCGGTTGAGGCGACGCTGCGGGCGGCCGCGACCGCCGCGGCGGACGGACAGAGCTTCAACATCGGCAGTGACTGCGAGACGTCTGTAATCGACGCTGTGCGGCTCGTATCGAAGCTCGCCGGCTCCGACCTGCAACCGACGGCGCTGGACACCAGTATCGCGCTGGGTGATGCCTACGAGGACGTACGCCGCCGCGTACCGAACATATCGAAGGCGAAGACGCTGCTGGACTGGAAAAGCAAGACCACCTTGGAGGAAGGGCTGACCACCACCATCGCCTGGGCCCGATGCAGCTCGTGGTGGCTGGGCAAGATGCCGGCGCAGGGCTGACACGGCGGCCACCAGCCCACAGCGGAAAGGCGGTGCGAGACAGTGGATTCGACACCTCGGTATGGCGGCACGCTCCGATATTTCGGGCCGGGTGGCATGGACCACGTCGATCCCGCCGCGGCATACTATGCCGTCTCGCACCAGTTGATCCGCCTGTTCACCCGGCAGCTGTTCAGCTACCCGACCGCGCTCGACGAGTCTGGCCTGCGACCGATACCCGACTTGGCGGTCGAGATGCCGACGGAGGAGAATGGCGGGCTCAGCGTGGACGGCCGTCGGTACACGATCCGGATGCGCACTGGGACGTTATGGGACACGGCGCCACCGCGAGAGGTCACTGCTCACGACGTCATCCGCGGATTCAAACGGATGTGCAACCCCGTAGCGGGGGCGGGAGCGATCAGCTTCTTTACGAGCACGATCCAAGGCATGGCCGAGTTCGCCGAGGGATACCGTGCCGCATTCGAGGGCGTGACGCCGACCGCCACCGCGTTGGCGGACTATCAAATTGCCAATGAGATCCCCGGTCTGTGTGCCTTGGATGAAAAGACTCTCGTCGTCGAGCTGATCCGGCCGGCTAACGACATGCTGAACATACTTTCGATGATGTTCGCATCTCCGGCGCCGGCGGAGTACGACGAGTTCGTCCCGGACAGTGCCGAGTGGATCTACAACGTCCGGTCGTGCGGGCCTTACCGGCTCACCGACTACCGACCGGGACAGTTCATCCGGATGGAGCGAAACCCTTTCTGGCGTAAGGAAACTGATGAGATCCGCCACCAATACGTCGACGCGATCGAGGTGGTGATGGCCAAGGTCAGCGACGCAGAGGTGAAACGGACGCTGGAGAGCGGTGAAGCGGATCTTTCGTGGGGAGCACCCGTCATCAGCAAGGACCGCCGGGTACTGGACGTCGGCCGCCACGTCGGGTATGCGCTGAACCCCTACCTAGCGTTCAACATGCACAGCCCGAACAAGGGTGGGGCGATACGCGACCTCGCCGTGCGCCGCGCTATCGCGTACGCGATTGATAAGGCGGGCATGGCCAAGTTCCTAGACGACATGAACATCGGGACCGTGACCGTTCCGGCCCACACTGTGATCCCGCCAGGCAACACTGGGCACCGGGACTACGACCTCTACTCGACGCCGGGCGATCGTGGGGATCGTGACCGCAGCCGTGCGTTGCTGGCGGAGGCGGGCTACGCCGACGGGCTCAGCCTCAAGGTGCTTTGCCGTCAGGACTCGCCACACGACTCGCTCGCCGAGGCGCTCGCCGGCGATCTCGCCGCAGTTGGAATCACCGTGGAGCTGGTGTTCCCCGGCGCTGCGGACGAGTACTACCGCGTACTGCAAGACCCCGCACGAGCCGAGGCGGGTGACTGGGACATCACGGCTGCCGCCTGGACCCCCGACTGGTTTGGCAACAACGGTCGGGCCTACGTCCAACCGATGTTTCAGTCCGGTTTCGAACCTGGCACCAGCAACTACGGCGGTTATCACAATCCCGAGGTTGACGCGCTGATACTGCGCGCATTGTCCGAACCGGACGCCGACCGCGCCTGGGATCTGTGGCACGAAGTCGATCGGCTCGTCCTCGCCGACGCGGCCATCGTGCCGATTTTGGCCTGCGAACCGACGATCACGCACATGACCAGCGCCCGCGTGCGCAACGCTTTGCCGATGCCGCAGATCGACCGCTGGCTGGACGCGGCCAACTTGTGGCTCGACCCGCCCAGGTAACTCACTGCCGGATACAGGCGGCGTCGGATCACCAACATCGCACGGTCGTCAAGTGGCCCAACGCAGGTACACAACTGGGGGATCGCGGGGAGTCGCCAGTTTGCGCAGTGCCACGTCGGCGAGCCCGGCAACCTCCCGCACGGCGATGGTCTCGCCGGGCCACCGCGGGTAGCCGATCTCGTCGAAGGCGACGATGCTGCCGCAAGTGAGGTACGGCCGGATCGCGTCCAGCACGACGCGTGTCGGCGTGTACACGTCTAGGTCGAAGTAAGCGAGGGCGATCACCGTCTCCGGGTGCGCGGATAGGTACTCTGGTACCGTTTCGCGCACATCGCCCTCGACGACGAGGTTGCGACGGATATGCCCGCTGGGCTCGACCCCTTCGTGAGCTTCTAGGACCGCGCGCAGGTGGGCCGGGTAACCCGTCGGTGTGGCGAACCGACCGGCGACGGCGCTAGGGCTGACGCGGTCGACATCCGAGACGTCGGGGAACCCGGTGAACGAATCGAAGCCGACGATGCATCGCGTGGTGTCGTAGGGCTCGTACATACCGCGCAGGGCAGTCAGCGTGCCGAGATGGCGGCCGTGCAGGACGCCGAACTCCATGATCACGCCAGGCACGTCAAGGATCATCTTGTACAGTTCGGCCATCGAAAGCAGGTCGCTCAGCTGGTGCCGGCGCAGATAAAGGGCGAGGTTGTCGATCAGATACTCGGGGAGGATCGGACTGGTCGCAAGCAGGTGGCTGAGCCTTTCGCGGGCGTCGCGCTCCCGCTCCGACTCGTGTGGCAGAGCTAGTGGATTCCGGTAACCATTGATGGTCATCGACTCCTCCCACCGGTCCGCGCATTGGGTTCCCGGTACTTTCAAACAAAGACTTTAAGGTCATATAGCCTTGTTGTCATGGGTCTTCGTGAGGTGCGTGTGCTGTTGCTTTCCCCACCGGTACAAACGGCCCAGGGACAGTCGTGCAAGCCGAATGCGTCGCTTGCCTACCCCAATCTGGCTGGCGCGGTGCGGGCACACGGCGTGGACGTGCGGATCTTCGATGCCTGCGTCGGTGACGGCGACGATCCGCTCGACGATTTGTTCGCCAATCCCACACCGCTGGCCAGCGGTTTTCTGCGCGTGGGCGTCGACGACGAGCGGATCGTGGCGGTGGCGGCGGACTACGACGTCATCGGTATCTCGAACATCTTCACCGACCAGGAGACGATGGCGCTGCACTGCGCGCGGCTGATCCGGGCGGCTTTTCCCGAGAAGGTGCTCGTCACAGGTGGGGTTAACGCGCGGTCACGGCTGCCGCAGTTCTTCGCCGCCGGATTCGATGCCATCGCTCTCTCCGAGGGCGAACAGACGATCATCGAGATCGTCGAAGCCGTGCGGCGGTCGCCCCGGCCGGATTTCGCAGCGATTCACGGGGTGGCGTTCGTTGACTCCAGCGGGGTTGAGCGGGTCAACCCTGCCCGGGCTCAGGATGTGGTGTGGGATCTCGACACATTGCCGATGCCGGCCTGGGACCTCCAGCCCAACCAGCGGTATTGGGAGATGGCCCGGCCGCACTCCGGGCTGTTCGAGCCCGGTGTCGAGCTGCGGTACGCGCAGATGATGACGTCGCTCGGGTGCCCGTTCCACTGCGCGTACTGCCACATCTCCGGTGAGCAGGAGGGCAGCCTCAGCGGGCCGATCGGCAAATTCCGCATCAAGTCGGACGAGCGGGTGCTGGCCGAGCTCGACGTGCTCAAGGACGTCGGCGTGCAGGACATTTTCATCGAGGACGACTCGCTGCTGGGCGACAAGCGGCGGGCCCTTCGCCTGCTCCGCAAGATCCAGGGGTCGGGTTTCCGGATCTGTGACCTGAACGGCATTAACGTCATTCACCTGCTCAAACGCTGGAAGCCGGACCATGAGGTGCTGGAGGCGCTTGCCGCGGCTGGCTTCACCCAGATCAACCTGAGTTTCGAGTCAGGCAGCCTACGGATCATTCGCAAGTACGCCAGCAACAAGCTCAATATCGAGAAGGCCGACATACGGTCACTGATAATGGTGATGAAGGAGTACGGCTTCATGATCTACGGCAACTACATGCTCGGGTACCCGGACGAGACGACGGAGGAGATTGAAACTACCCTGCAGCTAGCCCGAGACCACATGTCCTACGGCCTGGACGCGGCCAACTTCTTCTGCGTGGTGCCAATGCCCGGTTCTCCCCTATACGACTTGGCGGTCGCCGAGGGGCACTTCAGCGAGGACTTCGACCCGGACATGATGAACATCTACCGGGCCAACATGACCAACACGCTCGTACCTGGGGATGTCCTGGAAGAGATCCGTAACCGCGCATGGCAAGAGATAAACAACTCGGCGTATCAGAACAAGAAGAAGGAATGGGCCGCGGTCGGCTGACAGTGTCGGTCGCTGCGCACGCTCACTGGGCCGCGGCGTGCAGGCAGAGGAGCAAGCTGCGAGCCTCGATGTCGACCTGATAGCTGTTGCGGATCAGTTCACCAAGCTGGGACACGGTAAGCCAGACGAAGTCCGGAGGAACCGCCAGCGGAAAGTCCTCGCCGACCTCAACAACGAGGTGCCGGGTGAGCGCATGGTGGAATCGCCCGCCCTCCTCGGAGTGCACAACGTCGACGCAGCGCCGGACCCCATCGGACATAATGAGATCCAGATAGGCCGGACGCTCGCCGGCCGACCGGCCGGCATAGTTGTCCGGTGTACACTGCACTGTCGGCCCCACTTCGACCACGTCCCGGTAGCCGGGCCGCAGGTCGGCCCGGGCCAGCACGTGCGGTGTGCCGCCGATCCGCCGGAGCACGAACGCCGCCAGCCCAATGCTGCACGGCGCCAGCAGCGGCTGGCACCAGCCGCGCACCTCCCGGTTGCTGGCCGCCACCCGCACTCCGATGACCGTGAAGTAGCGCCGCTCGGCATGTACAATCTCGTCGGCCGTGCGCCGCCAGCCGGCGACCGACGCCAGTGGCAGATAGTCGGTGTTCAGCGAGTAGGCGGACTTGCGCTCGGTGAGCCAGCTGCGCACCTCCGGCATGGTCAACAATGGGCCCCCGCCGGCTCCCGGCGGTTCCATTGGCAGGCACGCCAGCACGGTGCGCGCGTCCATGTTGACCAGGTGTGGCAGGCGCAGAAGCGCCAAGATCTCGCCGAGTGTGAGCCAGATGAAGTCGTCGTGCGGCTCTACCCAGCCGACCGCTTCCACCACGACGTTGCGGTTGCGCTTACCGACGAACCAGGAGCCCTGCTCGGACTGCAAGACGTCCACCAACACCCGTGCACGTGTCCGGTCGACGAAGTACTCCACGTACCGCGACGGGGCACCCTTGTGCGCACGCAGGTAGTTGCTCGACGTGGCCTGGACCGTGGGCGACAACTGCACCAGCTTGACGTTGCCCGGCTCCATCTTCGCCTGCATCAGGAAATGCAGCACCCCGTCGAACTCCCGCACGACGATCCCGAGGATTGCGACGTCCTCCTGATTGATGATCGGTTGCTCCCACTCCATCCGATAGCCGTAATTGGTGCGCACCCGCAGCCCATGCACACCGAAGAACCGCCCGGTGGCGTGCACGAGGTCGCCGGTGCCACGTGTGAAGCCCCACCCGTGGAGCTCCTCGAAAGGCACCCGTTCGACCGTCGACGGGTTGCTACGGCGGCGCTCGTCCAGCCAGTTGGCGATGTCGGCAGCGCTCCGCGTGGCATGCGCCGCCGACGCAGCCAGCCGGCGGGGGAGGTCGGCCGCGTCGAGCCACGCCGGGCTGTGCCAAGTACTCGCCTTCACGCTCGTCATGGTGCCTCTCCAGTAGCTTTACGAACGACCCGCGGTCAGGCTAAACGGCGGGAGCTGCACCACATGGCGTCGAGTTCCGCCTCTGGCGCGCAGGTGGGAAGTACATCGCCAAATCATCGGCAGCTGAAATCACTTTATTTGTCCGTAGGACTGTATCTTAGTTCAGCCTCAGAGGAAGAAGTTTTACTATATGTTATAGTAGCTGATCTCACCGGGATCAGGGCACAGACGATGACAAGCACCGTTCACGGACCTCCAATGGCTCCCGACCGGACGTACGACCGGTCGGCCGATGTGGACCACGGCGCGCTGGTGTCCCTGGCCGCGTTCCACGACTGGTGGGCTGAGCGGCACCGTCACGGCCGGTTCGCCGTAGACCGGATCGCCTTCTCCGCGCTGGACGCGTGGTCGTTCGAACGCCGCACCGGCAACCTGCGGCACACCAGCGGGCGTTTCTTCGCGGTGGAGGGCCTGCAGGTCCGCGACGGGAGCGCGGACACCTGGTGCCAGCCGGTCATCAATCAGCCGGAGATCGGGATCCTCGGCATCCTGGTCAAGGAGTTCGACGGGGTGCTGCATTTCCTGATGCAGGCGAAGATGGAGCCGGGCAACGTCAACTTGGTGCAGTTGTCTCCCACGGTGCAGGCCACCCGGAGCAACTACACCGAGGTGCATCAGGGGACGAGCACCCGCTACCTGGAGTACTTCGTCGACCGGGCGCTGGGACGGGTGTTAGTGGACGTCCTTCAGTCCGAGCAGGGCGCCTGGTTCTGGCGCAAGCGCAACCGCAACATGGTGGTATGGGTGAGCGATGACGTGCCGGTGCACGAAGACTACTGCTGGCTCACGCTGGCCCAGATCAGGGAACTCACCCGGGTCGACAACCTGGTCAACATGGATGCGCGGACGGTGCTATCGTGCCTGCCGTTCGCGCTACCGGACGAGGGAGTGGCGACGCAGGACCCGTTCCGGGCCGCGCTCGTCCACTCGTACCGGTCGCGAGGTCGGCCCGCGGCGCTGTACACGTCGGGGGAGATTCTCAGCTGGTTCACGGAGGCGAAGACCCGGTGCGACTGGACGGCACGCCTGGTCCCGCTCGGCGAAGTCAACGGCTGGTCGATCTCCGATGAGGAGATCTCCGAACAGGCGTGCCGGCACTTCCAGATCATCGCGGTCGGCGTCGAGGCGAGTACCCGCGAGGTACAGCGGTGGACGCAGCCGATGCTGTACCCGCAGGGAGTCGGGTACGCCGTGTTCGTGGTACGGCCGATTGATGGGGTGATGCACCTGCTGGTACAGGCGCAGCCCGAATTCGGTCTCACAGACCTGGTGGAGCTGGCCCCGACCCTGCATCTCCGGCCCGGTACGGAGTTGTCCGGGGCACCGGACCCGCTCCTGTACCAGGCGCTCGCTAGCCCAGGGGCACGGACCCGTTACGATGCCGTGCTCTCGGAGGAGGGTGGCCGGTTCTACCAGGCCCTGACTCGATACCAGATCGTGGAGGTCGGCGAGGAGGTTCCGGTCAGGGTGCCGCCGAATTACTGCTGGCTGACCGTACGCCAGCTGATGGATCTTCTCGCCCATCCCTATTACATCAACATCCAGGCGCGGAGCCTGCTCGCGTGCCTGCACAGCCTGTGGTGACCGACGTTGTCCTGTCGTTCCCAGATCAACGAGATGGAACTGAACAGCACCCAGCAACTCCCGCGGGCGCGGCGAGCATCAGGATGCGGCGTTCGATCGGCAGGCCCCAGATACAGAATGCTGAGCGAGGCACAGCCCATGCCCACGCTCTGGATCGCGAAGTTGAAGATTCTCGCCTGATTGGCCGTCATCTTCGGGATCTAGGAGGCCGCTGAACAAGGCGGTTTCTGGGGACAGGGAGCCGCGCGAGCCAAGGAGCGAATATCGCGCGCAGGCGCTGGCGAAGGCGGATCGTGCGGGAACGGCTGTCGGGTCGGTGACAGAGG
>Ga0335069_10001179_pt1 | contig 42286 bp, 39 predicted proteins | sample Lox_Sample_11_FD_206714 | JGI IMG/M metagenome (GOLD analysis project Ga0335069, IMG submission 206714) | Soil microbial communities from Loxahatchee National Wildlife Refuge, Florida, United States - Lox_Sample_1.1 | ecosystem: Environmental > Terrestrial > Soil > Wetlands | place: USA...
GTCGGTCGGCCTGGGCGTCGCCCTGCTCGCCGCCGTGGTGCTGATCCAGTCAGCCCTGCTGGCTCAGGTGCGCGAGGTTGCGCCCAAGACCGCCCCCGCCCTGGTCCTGACCGAGATTCCGGCGGATCGGCCGGGCGCGTTCGACGCCGCGGTGGCCCAGGTGCTGGGCCCGCTCGGCCCGGCCAACTACCTGCGCATGCCGATGTTCACCGGACGCATCACCGCCCTCAACGGCCAGGCGGTCGAGCGCGACAGGATCGACCCTTCGCAGCGCTGGGCGTTCGACAACGATATCTCGATGAGCGCCGCCCCCTCCGAGCCCACGAACGCCGGCCGCGGCAAGGGCCGCTGGTGGACCGCCGCCTACGCCGGCCAGCCTTTGGTCGCCATCAGCGACGACATGGCCCGCGCCGGCCGTCTGAAGCTGGGGGACCGCATGACCGTTCAAGCGCTCGGCCGCCCGATCGACGCGAGCGTCGCGGTGATCCGCCCGGTCGACGTGGGGGGTTTCGGTCCTGGTTTCGAGGTGATCCTCGACCAGCAGGCCCTGTCTGGCGCCGCCCTGCGCCAGGTGGCGATCGTCAAGACCGACAAGGCCGGCGAGGCGCGACTGACGGCGGCGCTGGGCCATGCCTATCCCGGCGTCAATGTGATCAGCGTGCGCGAGCAGCTCGAGCAGGCCGCCGCCTTGTTCGACAAGCTGGCTCTGGCGGTGCGCAGCGCGGCGGCGGTGGCGGGGCTGGCCGGGGTCCTGGTTCTGGCCGGGGCCATCGCGGCCGGCGCCAGCACGCGCGCGCGCGAGGCGGCCCTGCTCAAGGTGCTCGGCGCCGCCCGGGTTCAGGTGCTGGGCGCCTACGCCCTGGAATACGGCGCGGTGGGCCTTATCGCGGGCACGGCGGGGGTGGCCCTGGGCGCGGCGGCGGCGTGGCCGGTGGTGGTCAAGGTGTTCCAGGCGCGCTGGAGCGTGGACTGGGGCGGGGTGTTCGCCCTGGTCGGGGCCGCCATGCTCCTGGCGTGCGGCGGCGGCCTGGTCGCCGCGGCCCTGGCCCTGGCCCAGCGACCCGCGCCGGCCCTGAGGTCCGAGTAGCTAGCGCTTGTTGTCGCGGGTGGAATAGACGCTGGCGGCGAAGTTCGGGATCGTGCCGTAGCGCTTGAGCTGTTCGCCCGCCGCCAGCGCCAGCCAGCCCGAGCGGTTGCCCCCCGAGACGGCGTCGATACGGCGCACCAGGCCCTCGGGCAGGGTCACGTTGAGCCGTACATAGGCGACCTTGGCGTCGGGCGCATCCACCTCGACCAGGAACACATAGCTCAGCACATCATGCGGCAGCTCGACGGCTTCTGAGGGGGTGGGCGCGGGGATCGGCTCGCCATCATCGGCCATGCGCTCTACATGGCGGGCCAAGACGCTCTGCGCGGCCTGGGCGGCGGTGAGCGGATCGTCTCCTAGGGCCACGCAGCCGGGAAAGTCGGGAAACCATACGCCAAAGCCGCGGGCGTCGGTATGCTCTATGACGGCGGCGTACTTGACGCTCATGACGGCCTGCAGCCTCCGCGAGGACCGCCGGAGCGGCGCTTATCGGGCAGTGCGCATCCAATACACATCAGTTTTATTAAAATCAATAAAGAAATGCGCATCCAATGTGTATTGGACGGTGAGTTTTTTGTTGTTTCGGCGTTTTGGGGCCGGTTTTTCGCCTTTGACGGTTGCCGCCCCCGGCGCCCCTGACTATAAGGCCCCAGCCATCACGCCGAGGTGATCGACCGGTCAATCGCGACCGGCCCCTTCGCCCCGCTCCGCCAGTCGCGACGGGAACCGATGAACGTCCACGAATATCAAGCCAAGGCCGTCCTCAAAGAGTACGGTGTTCCAGTGCCGCGCGGCGTGCCCGCGTTCTCCGTAGAAGACGCGGTTCAGGCCGCCCGCGAGCTCGGCGGCCCGGTGTGGGTGGTCAAGGCCCAGATCCACGCCGGCGGGCGCGGCAAGGGCGGCGGCGTCAAGGTGGTCAAGAGCCTGGACGATGTGCGCGCCGAGGCGCAGCGCATGCTGGGCATGACCCTGGTCACCCACCAGACCGGCCCCAAGGGGCGGCTGGTGCGGCGGCTCTATATCGAAGAGGGTGCGGCGATCGCCCGCGAGCTGTACCTGTCCTTGCTGGTCGACCGCGAAACCTCGCGCGTCGCGGTGGTCGCCTCCACCGAAGGCGGCATGGACATCGAGGACGTGGCCCACGCCACGCCCGAAAAGATCATCACCTTCTCGATCGACCCGGCCACCGGGGTGTTCCCGCACCATGGCCGCCATCTGGTCGAATCGCTGAAGCTGGAAGGGCCGGCGGCCAAGCAGGCGTTCGCCCTGCTCAAGTCGCTCTACGCCGCCTTCGTCGAGAAGGACATGGCGATGCTCGAGATCAACCCGCTGATCGTGACCGGCGCGGGCGACCTGAAGGTGCTCGACGCCAAGGTCTCGTTCGACTCCAACTCGCTCTATCGCCACGACGACATGCGCGCCCTGCGCGACATCACCGAGGAAGACGAGAAGGAAATCGAGGCCTCCAACTACGATCTCAGCTACATCGCCCTGGACGGCGAAATTGGCTGCATGGTCAACGGCGCGGGCCTGGCCATGGCCACCATGGACATCATCAAGCTGTACGGCGCCGAGCCGGCCAACTTCCTCGACGTGGGCGGCGGCGCCAACAAGGAAAAGGTCACCGCGGCGTTCAAGATCATCACCTCGGACCCGAACGTGAAGGGCATCCTGGTGAACATCTTCGGTGGCATCATGCGCTGCGACATCATCGCCGAGGGCGTGATCGCCGCAGTCAAGGAAGTGGGCCTGAAGGTGCCGCTGGTGGTGCGCCTCGAGGGCACCAACGTCGAGCAGGGCAAGCAGATCATTTCCGCGTCCGGCCTGAACGTCATCGCCGCGAACGATCTCTCTGACGCCGCCGAAAAGGTGGTCAAGGCCGTGAAGGAGGCCAAGTAACCATGGCCGTCCTGATCGACAGCAACACCAAGGTCATCTGCCAGGGCTTCACCGGCGCCCAGGGGACCTTCCACTCCGAACAGGCCATCGCCTACGGCACCAAGATGGTCGGCGGCGTGACCCCCGGCAAGGGCGGCCAGACGCACCTGGGCCTGCCGGTGTTCGACACCGTGGGCGAGGCCATCGAGCGCACCGGCGCCGATGCCTCGGTCATCTACGTTCCGCCGCCCTACGCGGCCGACTCGATCCTGGAAGCGATCGACGCCGAAGTGCCCCTGATCGTGTGCATCACCGAGGGCATTCCGGTGGAAGACATGGTCAAGGTAAAGCGCTCGCTGTCGGGCTCCAAGTCGCGCCTGATCGGGCCGAACTGCCCGGGCGTGCTGACCCCCAACCAGTGCAAGATCGGCATCATGCCGGGGAATATCTTCAAGGCCGGCTCTGTCGGCGTTGTATCGCGCTCCGGCACGCTTACCTATGAAGCGGTGTTCCAGACCTCCAACGTCGGACTCGGCCAGACCACGGCCGTGGGCATCGGCGGGGATCCGGTCAAGGGGACGGAGTTCATCGACGTGCTCGAGATGTTCCTGGCCGACCCCAAGACCGAGTCGATCATCATGATCGGTGAAATCGGCGGCTCGGCCGAGGAAGACGCGGCCGAGTTCATCAAGAAGTCCAAGATCAAGAAGCCGATGGTGGGCTTCATCGCGGGCCGCACGGCGCCTCCGGGACGCCGCATGGGCCACGCTGGGGCGATCATCTCCGGCGGCAAGGGCGGGGCGGAAGACAAGATCGCGGCGATGGAAGCCGCGGGCATTCGCGTATCTCCCTCTCCGGCCACGCTGGGGCAAACTCTGCTTGAGGTGCTGAAGGGCGCCTGACCAACAGGGCGGGCCGTGAGACTTTGGTCAGACCCGCCGAAGGATCAATATCATGGCTGACGATTCCAGCGGTCTGAACCAAATCCTGAGCGAAACCTCGTTCCTGTACGGCGGCAACGCCGACTTCGTGGAAGAGCTCTACGCCAAGTGGGCGTCGGACCCCGGTTCGGTCGAACCCTCGTGGCAGGCGTTCTTCTCGACCCTGCGCGAGCGAGCCGACGAGGTCGAGCGCGCGGCCCAGCCGCCAGCCTGGACGCCCAAGCCCGCCTATCAGGTGCGTCCCGAGTGGCTGTCGGCCATGGACGGCCTGTGGCCGGCCGTCGAAGCCAAGCTCGGCAAGGCGATCGCCGCGGCCAAGCCCGCCGCCTCGACCGAGGACGTGCGCAAGGCCACCCTGGATTCGCTGCGCGCGGTGATGATGATCCGCGCCTTTCGCATGCGCGGCCACCTGGCCGCCAAGCTCGACCCCCTGGGCCTAGAGCAGAAACCCGATACGTCCGAGCTCGATCCGGCGACCTACGGCTTTGGTCCCGAGGACCTCGACCGGCCCATCTTCCTGGACTTCGTCCTGGGCCTGGAAACCGCAACGGTGCGCGAGATTGTCTCGATCCTGCGCCGCACCTACTGCGGCACCCTGGGCGTGCAGTACATGCACATCTCCGATCCCCAGGAGAAGGCGTGGCTGCAACAGCGGATCGAAGGCAAGGACAAGGAGATCCAGTTCACCCGCGAGGGTAAGATCGCCATCCTCAAGAAGCTGACCGAGGCCGAGACCTTCGAGAAGTTCCTGCACAAGCGCTTCCCCGGCACCAAGCGTTTCGGCCTGGACGGCGGCGAGTCGCTCGTGCCGGCCATGGAGCAGATCATCAAGCGCGGCGGCTCGCTCGGCGTGCAGGACATCGTGCTCGGCATGCCCCACCGCGGGCGTTTGACCGTGCTGGCCGCGGTGATGGGCAAGCCCTATCACGTGATCCTGCATGAGTTCCAAGGCGGCTCGTCCCTGCCGTCCGACATCGAAGGCTCCGGCGACGTCAAGTACCACCTGGGCGCCTCGTCGGACCGCGCGTTCGACGGCAACAACGTGCACCTGTCGCTGACCGCCAACCCCAGCCACCTGGAGATCGTCAATCCGGTGGTGCTGGGCAAGGCGCGCGCGAAACAGGCCTTCACCCTGCGCGAGCAGCCCGACGCGGGCCGCGGCCATGTGCTGCCGATCCTGATGCATGGCGACGCGGCCTTCGCCGGCCAGGGCGTGGTGGCCGAATGCTTCGCCCTGTCGGGGCTGAAGGGTTTCCGCACCGGCGGCACGCTGCACCTGATCGTCAACAACCAGATCGGCTTCACCACCGACCCGCGCTACTCGCGCTCCTCGCCCTATCCGTCCGATACGGCATTGATGGTTGAGGCCCCCATCTTCCACGCCAACGGCGACGATCCCGAGGCGGTGACCTTCGCCGCCAAGGTGGCGACCGAGTTCCGCCAGAAGTTCGGCAAGGACGTGGTCATCGACATGTTCTGCTACCGGCGGTTCGGCCACAACGAAGGCGACGACCCGACCTTCACCCAGCCGAATATGTATCGGAAGATCAAGGATCAGCCGTCGACCCGCGAGATCTACGCCAGCCGCCTGGCGGCCGAGGGCGTAATGACCGCCGAGCAGTCGCAGGCCATGGTCACCGAGTTCGAGGCCTTCCTCGACAGCGAGTTCGACGCCGGCAAGGCCTACAAGGCCAACAAGGCCGACTGGCTCGACGGAAAGTGGTCGCACCTGGGCTTGCCCAAGCTGGAAGAGCGCGGCGAGACCGCCGTCCCGCTGCAGCGCCTGCGCGACATCGGCCAGAAGCTGACCGCCATCCCCGAAGGGGTGAACGTCCACAAGACCCTGCAGCGCGTGCTGGAAGGCCGCCGCGAGGCGATCGTCTCGGGCAAGGGCCTGGATTGGGCCACGGCCGAAAGCCTGGCCCTGGGCAGCCTGCTGGTCGAAGGCTTCCCGGTGCGTCTGTCGGGCCAGGACTCCAACCGCGGCACCTTCTCGCAGCGCCACGCCGACATCGTCGACCAGGTGAGCGAGGAGCGCTACACCCCGCTCAACCACATCAGCCTCGACCAGGCCAACTTCGAAGGCATCGACTCGGCCCTGTCGGAAGAAGCGGTGCTGGGCTTCGAGTACGGCTTCTCGCTGACCGATCCCAACACCCTGGTCCTGTGGGAAGCGCAGTTCGGCGACTTCGCCAACGGCGCCCAGGTGGTGTTCGACCAGTTCATCTCGTCCGCCGAACGCAAGTGGCTGCGGATGAGCGGCCTGACCTGCCTCTTGCCGCACGGCTATGAGGGCCAGGGACCGGAGCACTCGTCCGCCCGTCTGGAGCGATATCTGCAGATGTGCGCCGAGGACAACCTGATCGTGGCCAACTGCTCGACCCCGGCCAACTATTTCCACATCCTGCGCCGCCAGCTGCACCGGGAATTCCGCAAGCCGCTGATCCTGATGACCCCCAAGTCGCTGCTGCGGCACAAGAAGGCGGTCTCGAGCCTGTCGGAACTGGCGGAGGGCTCGTCCTTCCACCGCGTGCTGTGGGACGACGCCCAGCGCGGCTCGGGCCTGACCACCGTTCAGCTCAAGCCCGACGAAGAGATCCGCCGGGTGGTGCTGTGCTCGGGCAAGGTCTATTACGACCTGCTGGAAGATCGCGAGAAGCGCGGCATCGACGACGTCTACCTGCTGCGCCTCGAACAGTTCTATCCCTGGCCGATGAAGTCGCTGTCGAGCGAGCTGTCGCGGTTCAAGACCGCCGATCTGGTGTGGTGTCAGGAAGAGCCCAAGAACATGGGCGGCTGGTCGTTCGTCGATCCTTGGCTTGAGCTGACCTTGGCCAAGCTGAAGATCAAGGCCAAGCGCGCCCGCTACGTCGGCCGTCCCGCCTCGGCGTCCACCGCCGCGGGTCAGATGAGCCGGCACCTCAAGGAACTGGCCGCGTTCCTCAACGACGCTTTCGCCCCGAACTGAACCCAAGGCCCGGCCGGACCGGGCCTAAAGACGATACGACCTCCGGAGCTCGAACATGACCGACATCCTGACCCCGACCCTCGGCGAATCCATCGCCGAGGCCACCGTCGCCCGTTGGACCAAGAAGCCGGGCGACGCGGTCAAGAAGGACGAGGTCCTGGTCGAGCTGGAGACCGATAAGGTCTCGCTCGAAGTCTCGGCTCCCGCCGACGGCGTGCTGCAGGACATCGCCGCCGCCGAGGGCGCGACCGTGACCCCCGGCCAGGTGCTGGGCGTGGTGGCCGCCGGCGCGGCCGGCGCCGCGCCCGCCAAGGCCGCTCCCGCTCCGGCCAAGGCGCCTGAGCCGCCCAAGGCCGAAGCGCCCAAGCCCGCCCCCGCGCCGGCCCCCGCCGCCCAACCGCTCGCGCCCTCGGTGCAACGCATCGCCACCGAGACCGGGCTGGACGCCAGTTCGGTCGCCGGCACCGGCAAGGACGGCCGCGTCACCAAGGGCGACGCCCTGGCCGCGCTGGAAGCCCGCGCCGCCGCCCCGGCGCCCGCGCCGGTAGCCGCCGCGCCCCGTCCGCCGGCCGAGCGCGAAGAGCGCGTGCGCATGACGCGTCTGCGCCAGACCATCGCGCGCCGCCTGAAGGAGGCGCAGAACACCGCCGCCATGCTGACCACCTTCAACGAGGTGGACATGAGCACGGTCATGGCCCTGCGCAATTCCTACAAGGACGCGTTCGAGAAGCGCCACGGGGTCAAGCTCGGCTTCATGGGCTTCTTCGTGAAGGCCACCATCGCCGCGCTCAAGGAAGTGCCGGCGGTCAACGCCGAGATCGACGGTCAGGACCTGGTCTACAAGAACCACTACGATATCGGCGTGGCCGTGGGCACCGAGAAGGGCCTGGTGGTGCCGGTGGTGCGCGACGCCGACGCGATGAGCCTGGCCGAGATCGAAAAGACCATCGCCGCCTACGGCAAGAAGGCGCGCGACGGCCAGTTGGCGATCGAGGACCTGCAGGGCGGCACCTTCACCATCTCCAATGGCGGCGTCTATGGCTCGCTGATGTCGACGCCGATCCTCAACGCGCCACAGTCGGGCATCCTGGGCATGCACAAGATCCAGGACCGTCCGGTGGTGGTGAACGGCCAGATCGTGATCCGTCCGATGATGTACCTGGCGGTCAGCTACGACCACCGCGTGATCGACGGCAAGGAAGCGGTGACCTTCCTTGTGCGCATCAAGGAAGCCCTGGAAGATCCCCAGCGCCTGCTGCTGGAAGTCTAAGGGCCCCATCCCCGGCCTGCTTTAATTTGGCCACACTCGCCGTGCTTGTGCCGCCGGTCCATCAAGAAGAAGCGAAAGCCGCCCATGCGAACCTTCGGCCTCATCCTGCGCCCGGCCGGCGCCCTCCTCGCCTTCGCGTTCAGCGGCGGCGTCGCACTGGCCCAGACCCCGGCGGCCGCGCCCGCCGCCGCGGCGCCGGCGGCCAATATGCCGACCTACGGCCCGCCCCTCACCGGCGTGTGCGTGTTCTCGCGCGACATGGCGCTGAACACTTCGGCGGCGGGGGTTTCGGTCAACACCCAGCTGCAACAGATGGAGCAGAGCGCCAACGCCACGCTCGCGCCCCAGCGGGACGCCCTCGCCGCTGAGGACAAAGCCCTGTCGGCGGAAAAGGCCAAGCTGACCCCCGCCAAGTTCCAAGAGCGCGTCGCCGCCCTGCAGCAACGCGCCCAGGCCTATTCGCAAACGGTCCAGAGCCGCAACGCCCAGTTCAGCCAAGCGCACGACAAGGCGCAGGACCAGATCGCCCAGGCCGTGACTCCGCTCCTGGTGGCGTCGATCACCGCCCACGCCTGCAGCCTGATCGTCGAGCGAAACAGCATCTACGGCGCAAACCCCGCCATGGACCTGACGCCCGAAGTGATCCAGAAGCTGAACGCAGCCCTTCCGACCGTCACGGTCGTGCTGGGTCCGGCGCCGACCGGGCAGCCGTAATCTAGAGCCGAAAGGCGCGCACGCCGGCCTCGGTCAGGGCGGCCATCTCTTCGGCCGGGTCCACCGCGCCGGTGATGCGCGCCACCTGCAGCCCCTCATCCGCCAGTGCGGCCAGCGCCAGGGCGTCTACACCTGACGCCAGACGGCGCGCGTCGCGCCGGGCCAGGCGCACCACCTCCGGATCGGCGTCATCGTCGGCCGCCAGCACATCGGCCTCGGCCAGGGCGCGCGCGGCCGCCAGGCTCAGGGCCTCAGCGGGCCCTCGGCCGTCGATATACCGCACCTGGCCGATGGGCGGCGCGTCGGTGGTGAGCGAGGCGCGCAGCAGGTCTTCCGCCTCTTCCATTTCACCCGCCATGGCCGCGTCGGCCGCCGGGCTCGATAGGGCGGCCCTTAGGAAAGCCCGGCGCCGGGCCTGCTCGGGAAAGGCCGCACGCACCTCCGCCTGCATCCGCCCGAGCAAGGCGGCCAGCCGCCCCGCCCCCTTGGGCACACGCGCCTCGATGTCGCTGCGCAGGAGCGACGCCAGGATCGGCGCCGTTCCGCTGGTGCCGACCGCGGCCACCACCTCGCCCCGGTCGATTACCGCGGGGGTGAAGAAGTCGCTCAGCGCCGGTCGGTCCACCACATTGACCGGAGCGCCCGCCGCCCGCGCCGCCGCCGCCGCCCGGGCGGCCAACCCATCGTCAGCCACGCAGACGAAAACCAGCACGCAGCCGTCATAGGCCTCGACGCGGGCCGCGCCCTCGTCGGCCGCGATCCGGCGGATGTCAGCCGGCGAGCCCTCGAACAGCCGCGCCTTAGCCTCGGCGGCCTCGCCCTCGCCCACGATCGCCACGGTGCGGCCGGACAAGGGGAAGAAGGCGGGAAAGGCGTGCATGGCGCCAGTCTAGCGAAATAATCCGCCGTTCGCCCGCCTCGCTTGAGCGGCGGTTGGTGTGATTTCGTTACCGATACCGCTTCGTTAAGCTATTTGCGCCACCGTGAGCTTCCTTCGAGCGATCGAAAGGGCCGCGAGACGGGCCAAGGCCGCCGCGGCGTTGTCACATCGGTGGGTGGCGCATGAACTATCCGACGACGTTTCCCGCTCCGGCCCGGCCGGGCCAGCCGGCGACCAGGACCAAAGCGCCCCAGGACAAGCTGGGCCTGGGCGCCACGCAGTTTGGCCTGGACCACAACGCCACCTATCGCGGCCGTTCGCCCGAGAAGGAAAGCGCCGAGATCCTGTCGATCGCCGCGCGCTCGGGCATCTCCGTGCTCGACGCCCAGGTGTCGTTTCCCCACGCCGAGACCACGATCGGCCGGATCATGCCGCGGCCGTGCCCGTTCCGCATGACGATCAAGACGGGCCGCTTCGACCGCGGGCCCGATTTCATCGAGGACGAGGCCCGCGCCGCGCTCAAACGCCTGCGTCTGGACAAGGCCGACGCGATCATCGCGCCCTCGGCCGGCGAGCTGTGCGGCCCCTATGGCCAGGCGGTGTGGGACCGGTTGCGCACCCTGCGCGACGAGGGGCTGTTCCGGGCGATCGGCGTGTCGTGCTTCGCCTCGGACGATCCGGTCGGCCTGACCCGCCGCTTCAGGCCCGATATCGTTCAGGCCCCCGTGTCGCTGCTTGACCAGCGGCTGATCGTGTCGGGCGCCCTGGCCGAGATCGCCAGCCTGGGCGTGGAGGTGCACCTGCGCTCGATCTTCCTGCAAGGGTTGCTGTTCCTGCCGCCCGACCGCATGCCCACCGCGCTCAAGGGCGTGTCCGGCCCGCTGTCGCGCGTCCGCCGCCTGATCGCCGAGGGCCGCAGCGATCCGCTGCAGGCGGCTCTGGGTTTCGCCCTGTCGCGGCCCGAGGCCTCCAGCGTGATCGTGGGCGTGGCCTCGGCCGCCGAGTTGCAGGCGGTGATCGCCGCCGCCAAGAGCCCGCCGCCCGATCTCGACTGGGACGAGATGGCCCTGGAGAATCCGCCGGCCGTCGGCGAGTCCGACGGTTGGGCCGCCGCCTAATCCACCACCTTGAAGCGGCCCTTGTCGAACAGCTTGAGCACCGGGCCCAGCTCGTGCCCGCGCTTGAGCACATGGCCGCCGCGGCCGAACACCGCCCAGGCGCCCTGGCGGCGCGCCAGATCCGGGCGCTTCTCGATCCAGTAGAGCGGCGATTCAGACGCGTGCCGGAACACCGAGAACACGGCGTGGTCCTTCAGGCCCGCGATGGCGTAGTCGCGCCACTCCCCTGCCGCGACCATGCGGCCGTAAACGCGCAGGAGCTGGTCCAGTTCGCGTCGCTCGAAGAACACCGTCCCGCTCGCGGGGCCGACGACATGGGCGTCCATGGCCTTAAGTCTAAGGCCAGCCGGGAAAATCGGGCAACCGGGGTGTGTCAAAATCAGCACAAGGGCCGAGAAAATGAACTCGAAATTGCCTTATTCCGGTCTCTCCACGGCCCTTATGGGACGCGATTGTCTGATCGTCGGTCAGCCGGAAGTTCGGTTCCGGACCCTGAACAGCCCCCCCAGCCCCCTGGGATCTAGCCTTTGGCTGGCCGACATGCCTCCCCGCTAAAGGCCCGCGCGAGCGGGCTTTTTTTATGCTCAGCGGTGCGAAGGGCCGGGCTGGCGCTCAGTCGACGGCGAGCGACAGGATGCGGCCGCCGCCCTTGGCCTGAACCAGGACCAGACGCTTGAGACCGCCCGCCACGGCCTGGGGTTCGGCATAGCTGCGGGCGCGCCCGGTCCAGCCGCCCAGCCGCTCAAGTTCGCGCACCACGTTGTGGTAGCGCACCGTCTTGCCGCGGTTCTCTCCGGCGGTGACGGGGGTGTCGGCGGGCGTCGCCTGATAGAGCACCAGCCACACGTCAGCGCCGCCGCGTGGGGCCAGGCCCGCGCCCACGCGCACCGTCCGCGCGCCCTTGAAGGCGACGGCCGGACCGGGGCGGGCGCGCATCTTGGCCGCCGCCTGGATCAGGTCCTCGGTCGCCTGGTCCAGGGTTTGTCCGGGCGCCGGCCGCCCGGCCTGGGCCGCGCCCTCGACCACCACCTGGGGCGTGAACACCTCGCGCACGCCCATGGCCTTGGCGTAGGCCTTCTGGCGCTCGCTGAACGCTGGCTGCGCGTAGGTGTCGCGCCAGCCAAGGTAATCCCAGTAATCGACTGGAAACGTCAGGGCCAGGACATCCGGGCGGGCCGACAGGGCGGCGGGCAGGGAGTCCGCGGCCTCGCAGGCCGCGCAGCCCTGGCTGGTGAACAGTTCGGCCACGATCGGGGCGCGGCCGTGCGCCTGAGCCCCGCCGCCGAGAAGCGACGCGGCGGCTATCGACGCCGCGATGGTATGACGGGAGACGACGAGGCGCAGCATTGGCCGCAATTAACCGGACTTGCCGGCTAGGCGCCTGTCACATTTTTGTATGCGCCAACGGCCTGGCGACCTGCTTGAGCGCCCCCAAGGTCTTTTCACGCCCGGGCGGACCACAAGATGATCCAAACGAAAACGGGCGCGGGGCCGAAGCCGCCGCGCCCGCCGCATCTCTAGCGTGGAGGGGCGAGGTTACTCGGCCGCCTCGGTCACGCGCGCCAGGTTGCGCAGCACATAGGGCAGCACGCCCCCGTTGCGGTAGTACTCCAGCTCGGTCGGCGTATCGATGCGGCACACCACCGGGAAGCGGGCGATGCGGCCGTCCGAGGGACGGTAGAGCTCGACCGTAAGGGTGGCGCGCGGCGACAGGTTCTCCAGGCCGCGGATCGAGACCAGCTCGTCGCCGTTCAGGCCCAGCTTCTGCCAGCCTTCTTCCTTGAACTGCAGCGGCAGCACGCCCATGCCGACCAGGTTGGAGCGGTGGATGCGCTCGAAGCTTTCCGAGATCACCGCCCGCACGCCCAGGAGCTTGGTGCCCTTGGCCGCCCAGTCGCGCGACGAGCCGGTGCCGTATTCCTTGCCGGCGAAGATCACCAGCGGCCGGCCCTCGTTCTGGTAGCGCATGGCGGCGTCGTAGATCGCCATCACATCGCCCGAGGGGTAGTGCTTGGTCACGCCGCCTTCGATCTCGGGCGTCATCTTGTTGCGGATGCGGATGTTGGCGAAAGTGCCGCGCATCATCACTTCATGGTTCCCGCGGCGCGCGCCGTAGGAGTTGAAGTCCAGCGGATCGACGCCATTGGCCATCAGATAGACGCCCGCGGGCGAGGTCTTCTTGATCGAGCCGGCCGGCGAGATGTGGTCGGTGGTGATCGAGTCGCCGAAGATGCCCAGGATGCGCGCCTCGATCACGTCGGTGACCGGGACGGGGGTCATGCCCATGCCGTCGAAGTAGGGCGGGTTTTTCACATAGGTGGAATCGCCCTGCCAGTCGTAGGTCTGGCCGCCCTTCACCGCGATGCCCTGCCAGTTCACGTCGCCCTTGAACACGTCGGCGTAGCGGCTGGCGAACAGGGCGTTGGTGACGTTGGCGTTCTGGATTTCGGCCACTTCCGCCGAAGTCGGCCACACGTCCTTCAGATAGACGTCCTGGCCGTCCTTGCCCTGACCCAGAGGTTCGGTGGTCAGGTTCTTGCGCATGGTGCCGGCCAGGGCGTAGGCCACGACCAGCGGCGGCGAGGCCAGGTAGTTGGCGCGCACGTCGGGGTTCACCCGGCCCTCGAAGTTGCGGTTTCCCGACAGGACGCTGACGGCGACCAGGTCGGCGTCGTTGACTGTCTTGGACACCGCGTCAGGCAGGGGACCGGAGTTGCCGATGCAGGTGGTGCAGCCATAGCCGACCAGGTTGAAGCCCAGGGCGTCGAGCGGGCCCGACAGGCCGGACTTTTCCAGATACTCGGTCACGACCTGCGAACCCGGGGCCAGCGAAGTCTTGACCCACGGCTTGACGGTCAGGCCGAGTTCGGTCGCCTTCTTGGCCACCAGGCCCGCGGCGATCAGCACCGAGGGGTTGGAGGTGTTGGTGCAGGAGGTGATCGCGGCGATCACCACGTCGCCGCTGCCCAGGTCGAAGCTTTCGCCGCCGACCGCCGAGCGCGCCGCGCCGAGGTCCTTGCCGAAGTCGCCGCCCAGGGCCTCTTCGAACTTGCCCGCCGCTTCGGTCAGCAGCACGCGGTCCTGGGGACGCTTGGGGCCGGCCAGGGACGGCACGACCGAGCCCAGGTCCAGATCAAGAGTGTCGGTGAACACCGGCTCGGGCGCGCCGGCGTCATGCCACATGCCCTGCGCCTTGGCGTAGGCCTCGACCAGCGCCACGCGCTCGGCGTCGCGGTTGGACTTGGCCAGATAGTCGATAGTCGCCTGGCTGATGGGGAAGAAGCCGCAGGTGGCGCCGTATTCGGGGGCCATGTTGGCGATGGTCGCCTGGTCCTCGATGGTCATGTGGGCCAGGCCGTCGCCGTAGAATTCGACGAACTTGCCCACCACGCCCTTCTTGCGCAGCATCTGGGTCACGGTCAGCACCAGGTCGGTGGCCGTGGCGCCCTCCGGCATGGCGCCGGTCAGCTTGAAGCCGATCACCTCGGGAATCAGCATGGGAATGGGCTGGCCGAGCATCACGGCCTCGGCCTCGATCCCGCCCACGCCCCAGCCCAGCACGGCCAGGCCGTTGATCATGGTGGTATGGCTGTCGGTGCCGACCACGGTGTCGGGATAGGCGACGTCCTCGTTGGTCCAGACGGTCTGGGCCAGGTATTCCAGGTTCACCTGGTGGCAGATGCCGGTGCCGGGGGGCACCACGCGGAAGTTGTTGAAGGCCGACGAGCCCCAACGCAGGAAGTTGTAGCGCTCCAGGTTGCGCTCATATTCCTTGTCGACGTTCTTTTCGAAGGCGTTGGCCGTGCCGAAGAAGTCAACCATCACCGAGTGGTCGATCACCAGATCGACGGGGTTGAGCGGATTGATCTTCTTGGGGTCGGCGCCCAGGTTGCTCATGGCGTCGCGCATGGCGGCCAAGTCGACCACCGCCGGCACGCCGGTGAAGTCCTGCATCAGCACGCGCGCCGGGCGGAAGGCGATCTCGTGCTCGGTCTTGCCCTTGTTGTCGAGCCAAGCGCACACCGCCTTGAGGTCGTCGGCGGTGACGGTGTCGTTGTCTTCGTTGCGCAGAAGGTTCTCGAGCAGCACCTTCATCGAGACCGGCAGGCGCGACACGCCTTCCAGGCCGCCCGCTTCGGCGGCGGGCAGGCTATAGTAATAATAAGTCTTTTCCCCAACCTTCAGCTCTTTGCGGGTATTGAGGCTGTCTATAGACGGCATGGAATGATGATCCTCTTTCTGCTCAGCCGGGCCGCCCTAAATCCAGTCGCGGGATCGCGCGCATATCGGAGCGGACACACAGCGTCCGACCCGGCGCGGCGTTTAGCCCGCGCGGCCGCGCTCGTCATAGACCTGCCAGCCCGTCGCGTCCATGCAGGGCGTGGCCGGGCCACGGCCAAAACCCGCTCTGCGCGCAGGCCGGCGAGGAGGCTGTCCGTTTTTCCGTCATGGTCGAGCTTGCGAGGGCTTCGGCCGTGTTGATCCGCAGGCTCAGGGTCGAGGGCCTGGCCCTGGCGCGGGGCGACCGGCTGCTGTTCAAGGACTTGAATCTTCAGCTCGCCGCCGGCCAGGCCGTCGCCCTGCGCGGGCGCAACGGCGCGGGCAAGACCAGTCTCCTGCGCGCCATCGCCGGCTTCATCCGGCCCCTGGCTGGCGAGGTTGCGTTCGACGGAGAAGGCGGCCCGGTGGAGGCGGACGAGGCGCGGGCCCTGGGCGTGCACCTGACCGGCCACCACGACGGGCTGAAGCCCGGCCGTCTGGCGCGCGAGGAGTTCATGTTCCAGGCGCGCTGGTGCGGCGCCGACGCGGCGGGGATGGCCCGCGCGGCCGAGGCGCTGGACCTGGAGCGCCTGTTCGGCCTGGAGGTGCGCAAGCTGTCGGCGGGCCAGCGGCGGCGGTTGGCGCTCGGCCGGCTGGCGGCGGCGCGTCGCCCGGTATGGCTGCTCGACGAGCCGTTCGCGCCGCTCGACGCCGAGCATCGCGCGCGCTTCGGCGACCTGATGAACGCCCACCTCGCCGAGGGCGGCATGATCCTGGCGGCGGTGCACGATCCCCTGCCGATCGCCGCCGACAGCGTGGAGATCGCCGGATGAACGCGCTGGCGATCCTGTTCCGGCGCGAACTGGCCCTGGCCTGGGGCCGCGGCGGCGGCCCGCTGGTGGCCCTGGCTTTTTACGCCTGCGTGGCGGCGCTGTTGCCCCTGTCGGCGGGCGCGGTCCCGCAAAGGCTGGCGGCCGTGGCGCCCGGCGCGGCGTGGCTGGCCCTGGCGCTCTCGAGCCTGCTGTCGCTGGAGCGGCTGTTCGAGCGCGACTACGAGGACGGGGCGCTGGACCTGCTGGCGCTCGGTCCCCTGCCGCTGGAGGCGACGGCGGCGATCAAGTGCCTGGCGCAGTGGGTCTCCACCGGCCTGCCCCTGGCGCTGTTCACCCCCGTGGCGGCCACGGCCCTGGGCGCCGAGCCGCGCCTGATCCCCCTGACCTTCGTCGCGGCGCTGCTCGGCGGCCTGGGCTTCGCCTTCGTTGGCGGCATCGGCGCAGCGCTCAGCCTGGGCAGCCGGCGCGGCGGGGTTCTGGTGGCGGTGATCGTGCTGCCGCTGTTCGCGCCGCCGGTTATCTTCGGCGCCGGCGCCCTGGACGCGCTGGCCGGCGGGCTGAACTGGACGCCCGGCCTGCTGCTGCTGGGCGGCTATTGCCTGGGCGCGGTCGCGCTCGGCCCCTTCGCCATGGCCGCGGCGTGCCGGAACGCTCTGTCTTAAGGGTCAGCCGACCACGTCGTCGGTCCCTTCGCCCGGCTCGGCCACCGGCTCGGGGTGCACATGAGCCTTGCGCAGCGGGATGTTGGGGATGGAGATGATGGCCACGAGCCCAAGCGCCACAATCGTGAGCGAGGCGAGGAACAGGCTCGACATGGCGGCCGAGAACGCCGCCTTGACCACCGGATCGACCTGCGCGGCGCCCGCCCCGACCACGCCGGCGCGGTCGCCGCCAAGCGCGAGGGCCTGCAGCTTGGCCAGGCTTTCCCGGGCGCCGGCGGGGCCGGGCGTCTCCATCGCCAGGCGCGCGGTCAGCAGGGCGCCGAACACGGCCACCCCCACGGTAGAGCCGATCTGACGGAAAAACTGAGCGGCGCTGGTGACCACGCCCAGTTGGCCCGGCGGGGCCGCGTTCTGGGCCACGGTCGAGAACAGGCTCTGCGAAGGCCCGAGGCCCAGGCCCATGACGAACATGCGCCACGCCACCTGGCCCACCGTGGCGTGCGGGCCCATGGTGGCCAGCAGCGCCAGGCCGACCAGCATGGTGATGGCGCCGCCGATCATGAACGGCTTGTAGTGGCCCGTCTTGCTGACCATCCGTCCGGCGGTGGTCGAGGTCAGCACCAAGCCGAACATCAGCGGCAGGATGGCCGCGCCGCTGAGAGTGGCGGGCGCGCCCAGGCCCACCTGCAGATAGAGCGGCATGAAGGTGATCACGCCCATGAACGACATCGACAGCAGGAACGAGGCGCAGGTGTTGGTGGTGAAAGCGCGGATGCGGAACAGGCCGAGCGGCAGCACCGGCTCGGGCGCGCGCGCCTCGACCGCGACTAGGGCGGCCACGCCGGCGACGAAGCCGCCCAGAAGACCCAGGATCACGGGCGAGGACCAGGCGTAGGTCTGGCCGCCCCAGCTCAGCGCCAGCATCAGCGCGCCCGCCGAAAGGATCACCAGGGCCGAACCCAGCAGGTCGATGCGCGCGCCCGGCCGGCGGCGGGTGGCGGGCATGCGCGTGGCGATCATGAACAGGGCCAGGGCCGACAGCGGCAGATTGACATAGAAGATCCAGCGCCAGCCCGACATGTGCAGGCCGCCCAGATCGACCGTGCCGTGCTCGGTGAAGAAGCCGCCGACCACGGGCCCGATCACGCTGGCCAGGCCGAACACCGCGCCGACCAGGCCGGCGTAGCGGCCCCGCTCGCGCGGCGCGAACAGGTCGCCCAGCACGGCGAAGGAGCTGGTGAACAGCGCCCCGCCGCCAGCGCCCTGCAGGCCGCGAAACACGATGAGCTGGGTCATGCCGCCGCCCAGCACCGGCATGGCCCCGAACTCGCCGGCCAGGCCGCACAGCCATGAGCCGAACACGAAGATGCCCACTCCGGTCATCATGATGGTCTTACGCCCGTAGAGGTCGCCGAGCTTGCCCCAGATCGGCACCATGGCCGTGGACGCGAGCAGATAGATGCTCGTGACCCAGGGATAGAGCTGCAGGCCCTTCATCTCGGCCACGATGCGCGGCATGGCGGTGGAGACGATCGTCGAATCCAGGGCGCTAAGCAGCAGCACCAGCATCAGGGCGATCAAGGTGGTGCGCTTCTGCGCGGGGGTGACCTCAGACGGAGGGACGAACGGCGTATCCTTCATGGCTCTCCCATCCACGGTCTTGTCGCTGTTGGCGGCCGCCCGCGGTGCGGGGCGGCCGAAAATCCATGGCGGGGTACATATAGCCTCCGGCCCGGTCAAAGCCGAAGCGCTCGGATTCGATATTCTTCAGCGCGGGTAACGCCTAAACGCCGCCGCGCCGCCCGAGGTGCGCCGCTTTGGTTGCGAGGCCGAAAATCGCGTGCTATCACCCCGGCGGCTGTGGGCGAGGGGGCGGAAATCAACCTCCGATCCCGAGCGCAATCCTGGCGATTTTCAAGCCTTTGAGTCGCTGCGGGATGTGTTCCGCAGGTGGCCTACGAACGCACCGGGCGGGTTTAATTTGGCTGACGATTTCAAGCAGACCGACGTGGGCGCGCGCTACGCGAAAGCCCTGTTCGATTTAGCCCTCGAAACCGAGGCGCTCGGCGCCGTGGAAGCGGATGTCGCCGCCCTTAGGGCGACGTTGGCGGACAGCGCCGAACTGCGCCGGTTCCTGGCCTCGCCGATCTTTGCGGCCGACACCAAGGCCAAGGTCCTGGCGGACATCGCCGGGAAGGCCGAGCTCAGCCCGACGAGCGCCAAGTTCCTGGGCGTGCTCGGCGCCAATCATCGCGCCGCGGCCTTGCCCGCCGCCCTGGCCGGCTTCCAGGCCCTGGCCGCCGCCCATCGCGGCGTGGTCGCCGCCGAGGTGACCAGCGCGGTCAAGCTCAGCGCCGCCCAAGCCAAGGCCATCAAGGCCCAGCTGGCCAAGACCCTCGGCCAGGAGCCCGAAATCACCGCCCATGTGGATCCCACGATCCTCGGCGGCCTGAAGATCAAGGTGGGCTCGCGTCTGTTCGACGCCTCCCTCCGCACCAAGCTTGATTCCCTGAAGTTCGCCCTGAAGAGAGCGTAGAGACCATGGACATCCGCGCCGCCGAAATCTCGGCGATCCTCAAGTCGCAAATCGCTGGCTTCGGCGAGCAGGCCGATGTGTCAGACGTCGGCCAGGTGCTGTCGGTCGGCGACGGCATCGCCCGCATCTACGGGCTGGACAAGGTCCAGGCCGGCGAACTGGTCGAATTCCCCTCCGCCGGGGTCAAGGGCATGGCCCTGAACCTTGAGCGTGACAACGTCGGGGTCGTGATCTTCGGCGAAGACCGCGAAATCCGCGAAGGCGACGAAGCCCGCCGCCTGGGCGAGATCGTGGACGTGCCGGTGGGCAAGGGCCTGCTGGGCCGCGTGGTCAACCCGCTGGGCGAGCCGATCGACGGCAAGGGCCCGCTGGTCGGTGTGACCGAGCGCCGCCGCGTGGACGTCAAGGCCCCCGGCATCATTCCGCGCAAGTCGGTGCACGAGCCGGTGCAGACCGGCCTGAAGGCGATCGACACCCTGATCCCCGTCGGCCGCGGCCAACGCGAGCTGATCATCGGCGACCGCCAGACCGGCAAGACCGCCGTGGCGATCGACACCATTCTCAATCAGAAGTCGGTCAACGCCGGCGATGACGAGAAGGCCAAGCTCTATTGCATCTACGTCGTGATCGGGCAGAAGCGCTCGACCGTGGCGCAGATCGTCAAGACGCTCGAGGAGCACGGCGCCCTGGACTACACCATCGTGGTCTCGGCCACGGCGTCCGAGCCGGCCCCGTTGCAGTTCCTGTCCCCCTTCTCGGGCTGCGCCATGGGCGAGTGGTTCCGCGACAACGGCATGCACGCCCTGATCATCTATGACGACCTGTCCAAGCAGGCCGTCGCCTATCGTCAGATGTCGCTGCTCCTGCGCCGTCCACCGGGCCGCGAAGCCTATCCTGGCGACGTGTTCTATCTTCACTCGCGCCTGCTCGAGCGCGCCGCGAAGCTCAACGACGACAACGGCTCGGGTTCGCTGACGGCCCTGCCGATCATCGAGACCCAGGCCAACGACGTGTCGGCCTACATCCCGACCAACGTGATCTCGATCACCGACGGCCAGATCTTCCTGGAAACCGACCTGTTCTATCAGGGCATCCGCCCGGCGGTGAACGTCGGCATCTCGGTGTCGCGCGTGGGCTCTTCGGCCCAGATCAAGGCGATGAAGCAGGTGGCCGGTCCGATCAAGGGCGAGCTGGCCCAGTACCGGGAAATGGCCGCCTTCGCCAAGTTCGGTTCGGATCTCGACGCCTCGACCCAGCGCCTGCTGGCCCGCGGCGAACGCCTGACCGAGCTGCTCAAGCAGCCCCAGTATTCGCCCCTGGCCGTGGAAGAGCAGGTCTGCTCGATCTACGCCGGCACGCGCGGCTACCTGGACAAGATCGCCACCAAGGACGTGGGCCGCTTCGAGAAGGGCATGCTGGCGTATATCCACGCCAAGCACGCTGGCCTGCTCGAAACCATCCGCACCAAGAAGGCGCTCGACGACAAGAGCGAAGGCGAGCTGAAGAGCGCGCTGGAAGCCTTCTCGGCCACCTTCGCCTAAAGCTGGAGCAAGGGTAGCCCCCGATGGCCAGCCTCAAGGATATGCGCAATCGGATCTCGAGCGTGAAGGCCACGCAGAAGATCACGAAGGCGATGCAGATGGTGGCGGCGGCCAAGCTGCGCCGCGCCCAGGACGCGGCGATCAACGCCCGCCCCTACGCCGAGCGCATGGCCTCGGTCATCGCCAATCTGGCGGCCGGCGTGTCCGGCGCGGGCGCGCCCCGGCTGCTGGCCGGCACGGGCAAGGACCAGCGCCATCTGGTGGTGGTGGCGGCGGCCGACCGGGGTCTGGCCGGCGGCTTCACCTCTTCGATCGTGCGGGCCGCGCGCGAGCACATCAACGGCCTGATCGCTCAGGGCAAGGACGTGCGCATCGTGTGCGTGGGCAAGAAGAGCCGCGATCCGATGCGCCGCCTGTACGGCGACCGTGTGGTGGAATCCTTCGATCTGTCGGCCTATCGCCAGCTGACCCTGGCGGTGGCCCAGCCGATCGCCGACCTGGTGCTGGCCCTGTTCGACGCCGGCGACGTGGACGTGGTCACCTTGTTCTACAGCCGCTTCAAGTCGGTGGTGTCGCAGACGCCCACGGCCAAGCAGCTGATCCCCGCCGCCGTGGCCGACGCCGGCGCCCGGCCCGATCTGGGCGGCGCGTGCTACGAGTACGAGCCGTCGGAAGAGGGTATCCTGGAGACCCTGCTGCCGCGCAACATCGCCGTGCAGATCCTGGGCGCCCTGCTCGAGAACATGGCCGGCTTCTACGCCAGCCAGATGAGCGCGATGGATAACGCCACGCGCAACGCCGGCGACATGATCGCCGCCCTGAACCTTCAATATAACCGCCAACGCCAGGCGCAGATCACCACGGAGCTGATCGAGATCATCTCCGGCGCTTCGGCCCTCTGACCTAAGGACAAGAGTCCCATGACCGCCAATCCGAAGAACCTCCCCGGCCAGGGCGCCGTGTCCAAGGGCCGCATCGCGCAAGTGATCGGCGCCGTCGTCGACGTGGAGTTCGACGGCTACCTGCCGGCGATCCTCAACGCCCTGGAAACCACCAACACCGATCAGCGGACCGGCCAGCCCTTCCGCCTGGTGCTCGAAGTGGCCCAGCACCTGGGCGAGAACGCCGTGCGCACCATCGCCATGGACACCACCGAGGGCCTGGTCCGTGGTCAGGACGTGATCGACACGGGCAAGGCGATCACCGTGCCGGTGGGCCCGGGCACGCTCGGCCGCATCATGAACGTGATCGGCGAGCCGATCGACGAAGCGGGCCCGATCAACACCACCACCTTCTCGGAAATCCACCGCGAGGCCCCGTCCTTCGCCGAGCAGGCGACGTCGGCCGAGGTCCTGGTCACCGGCATCAAGGTGATCGACCTGATGTGCCCCTACACCAAGGGCGGCAAGATCGGCCTGTTCGGCGGCGCCGGCGTGGGCAAGACCGTGACCATGCAGGAGCTGATCAACAACATCGCCAAGGCCTACGGCGGCTATTCGGTGCTGGCCGGCGTCGGCGAGCGCACCCGCGAAGGCAACGACCTCTATCACGAGATGATCGAGTCCAACGTCAACGTGGACCCGAAGAAGACCGGCTCGACCGAAGGCTCCAAGTGCGCCCTGGTCTACGGCCAGATGAACGAGCCGCCGGGCGCCCGCGCCCGCGTCGCCCTGACCGGCCTGACCCAGGCCGAGTACTTCCGCGACGTGGAAGGCAAGGACGTGCTGCTGTTCATCGACAACATCTTCCGCTTCACCCAGGCGGGTTCGGAAGTGTCGGCGCTGCTCGGCCGCATTCCCTCGGCGGTGGGCTATCAGCCGACCCTGGCGACCGAGATGGGCAATCTGCAAGAGCGCATCACCTCGACCAACAAGGGCTCGATCACCTCGGTGCAGGCCATTTACGTGCCAGCCGACGACCTGACCGACCCGGCCCCGGCCACCTCCTTCGCCCACCTGGACGCGACCACGGTGCTGAGCCGCGACATCGCCGCCCAGGCGATCTTCCCGGCCGTGGACCCGCTCGACTCCACCTCGCGCATCATGGACCCCCTGGTGATCGGCGAGGAGCACTACGCGGTGGCGCGTCAGACCCAGGAAATCCTCCAGCAGTACAAGGCGCTGAAGGACATCATCGCCATCCTGGGCATGGACGAGCTGTCGGAAGACGACAAGCTGACCGTGTCGCGCGCGCGCAAGATCCAGCGCTTCCTGTCGCAGCCGTTCTTCGTGGCCGAGCAGTTCACCAACTCGCCCGGCAAGTTCGTCGAGCTGAAGGACACCATCCGCTCGTTCAAGGCGATCTGCGACGGCGAGTACGACCACCTGCCCGAAGCGGCCTTCTACATGGTGGGCGCGATCGAGGAAGCCGTGGCCAAGGCCGAGAAGCTGGCCGCGGAAGCCTGATCATGGCCAAGTTCCACTTCTCGCTGGTGTCGCCCGAGCGTGAGCTCTATTCGGCCGAGGTCGATCAGGTCGACGCCTCGGGCGTGGAAGGCGATTTCGGCGTGCTGGCCGGCCACGCGCCGTTCATGACCGCGCTCAAGCCCAGCCGGGTGTCGGTGCGCGACGGCCAGACCCTGCGCGTGTTCCAGATCGAGGGCGGTTTCGCCGACGTGACCCCGCAAGGCTTCACCCTGCTGGCGGAAAGCGCGACCGAGGTCGTTTAAGGCCTCCGCCTAGAACGCCGGCTGCCAGCCCTCGCCAAGGATCTGTTCGGGCGCCATCACACCGGCCGAGGTCTGGACCCAAGGGCGACGGTCGGCGCTGGCCAGCACCTGGGCATGGCGGACGGCTTCGGATACGCTTGGCCACAGGTCGGCCTTTTCGAAATCCGATGCGGCGGGCGCCTGCCCTGGGGGCATCCATAGCAGCAGGCACGGGAAAAGACTGATAGAAGCCAAAGCCTTTTGCTCTGTGTTATTCAGCATCACAGTGCTTGGACGCCGCGGGCGCGCCCGTTCCCCCATGGCGAATCAAGCTTTGCCGTTTCGACATCTGATACGGCCGTTTGATTGATGTCGGCGAAGAGCCGGGCGTTTGGCAATTGGGCCCGCGAGCGCTCAGCGCTCGGTCTTGCGACCCCGAAACACCACCACATGGCATTTCTCGGCGCGCCCGCGCCCGCCGCGCAGCTTGTCAAAGCCGGCCGCGGTGAAGGCCGGCCCGGCCAGGTCCATGAACCGGCGCACCGAGCCGAAGCGCTTTTCGATCGTCGGGCCGTGGGTCACGGTGACGAAACGCCCGCCGGGCCGCAAGAGACGGCCCAAGGCGCCGGCCAGGGAATCCAGCGGCAGACAGCTTTGCAGGCAATGCACCGCCATGGCGCCATCGAACGCCCCTTCGTCGGCGCCGCTCCTGTTGGCCAAGGCCGCCAGGGTAGCGGTTTCCAGGCGCAGCCGACCGCTGTCGATCAGGGCTTTGTTGCGCGCGCTCGCCGCTTTGGTCATGGCGGCTGAGGGATCCACCCCCACGATGCTGATGTTGGGCTTGGCCTGCGCCAGTTCGGCAATGCCCAGTCCCTGGCCGAAGCCGATGATCAGAATATGTTCGCCGGCCTGCGGTGCGAGCAGTTCAACCGCCTCGGCCTCGGAATCCGCCGTGGACGGGGGAATCACCCGCGACGCCAGCCAGCCCACTGGCCCGCTCAAGCTTGTTGGCGCCATTGGATTTTGACCTTTCAGTCCCCATCCCGAAAAAGTCGGCCCAGCCAATTGATCGAGGCGCGCCGGCTCGGCTCGATTGTCGATCCTGACGCCGATCCATCTTCCGGCCCGGCGAAGCGACGGAAGGCCGAGATCACGTGCTCGTAGGCGGCGCGTTTGAAGGGAACCACCAGATCGATGGTGCTTTCAATCGCCTCCCAGCGCCAAGCGTCGAATTCCGGCGGACTGTGCAGATTCAGATCGATTTCGCCGTCCTCGCCTTCGAATCTGAACGCGAACCAGATCTGCTTCTGGCCGCGCCAGCCCTTGATCGCCTTGGTTCCCGACCAGCCCTTGGGGAAGTCGTAGGTCATCCAGTCCTGCGTGCGGTCCAGCAGCCGGGCCGATCGCACGCCGGTCTCCTCGTGCAGTTCGCGCAGAGCGGCGTCGTACAGGTCTTCGCCCGGGTCGACCCCGCCCTGGGGAAACTGCCAGTTGTGCGGCGCGTCGGTCTTGGCGCGTCGGCCGATCCACACCAGGCCGTGGGCGTTGAACAGCACCACCCCGACGTTGGGGCGATAGAGCGAAAGGTCGGGAAGGGCGGGATCTGACATCGCCGGCACTATAACCGCGATTTTTAACGGCCCGTCATCACCGCCGACGCCGGCGCCAGGGCGTAGCCGCGCTGGCCGACCGAAGCGGCCCACTTTTGCACCTGGGCGATGGTCAGGGGGTAGGCGAAGCCCGAACCGAGCGCCGCACCGTTCTGCAGGGCCGAGGCTTCCAGCGTCAGCAACTGGCGATCGATCGCGTCGCTGTCGAGTTGCTCATCGACGATCTGGCCGGCCGAGGCGCGGGGAATGCCCTGGGCGCGCTTGGCCGCCGACCCGTCATCGATGAAAGCCACGCCCCGCTGCCGCAGCGCCTGGGCGAAGGCGGTCATACCCTTGTCCGATTGCACGAACCGCCCGCCGAGATAGTTGGTCACGCCGAAATAGCCGGTCGCGCGCGACATCAGCCATTCCAGTCGCTGCACGGTCTGTGTGGGAGGATCGCTGGCCATCAAGGTGTAGGGGCCCGGATCGTTCTCGGGGAAGTCCAGCGGCTCCATCGGGATTTCCAGCAGCACCTCGTGGCCGTTGGCCCGGGCCAGGTCGATCCAGCCCTGCAGGCCATCGGCGTAGGGGACGAACGACAAGGTGATCTCCGGCGGCAGGCGCTCAATGGCGTCGCGGGTGGACTTGGCGTTGAGCCCCAGGCCGCCGATGACCAGGGCCACCTTGGGCCGGCCATTGTCGGCGAAGGGACGCGCATAGGCTTTCCACGGCGTGCGCCCGTCCGGGGCGATGATCGGCAGGAGGCCGCCGGGGCCGGGAGACGTCAGGCCGGCGATGGGAGCCTGGGGCAGGGGCTGGGCGTGGCCCTGGCCGTCGCCGGGCATCAGGATCACGGCCTCGCCGCTCATCCCGTCCTGGCCGGCCATGTCGGCCATGGCGGCGTCGGGCGGCAGGGACGAGGCGGCGGGGTCGTCGGGCGACAGCGAGGCGCGCCAGTCGGCGGCGTTGACGCCCTTGGGGAAGGCGATCGGCGTGCGCACGACCGGGTCGCCGTCGCGCGGATTGCCCATCACCGCCACCAGACCGGCCCCGGCGGCGACCAGTAGGACCACTGCGCCGGCCAGGGCGGTGTAGCGATTGGTCGGCAGGTTCGCCAGGAAGCCTTCGCGCTCGGACTCAGAGGCGGGCAAGGCGGGATGGGTTGAAAGCTTTTTCGAGAACATGGCCTAGGCGCGCGCGGGCGGATTCCCCGCCCTGAGCCTGCGGACTTATGGTTAACAAACGGTGCTTCGGCGCATCGCGCGCGTTCAGAATTGCAGCTCCGGGTAGCCCGCGTTGGGCAGGGCCGACTCCGGCAGATGGCAGGTGAAGGTCGCCCCCGCGCCTGGCTCGCTCTGCAACGCCACCCAGCCTCCGTGCAACTCGACCAGCGCCTTGACCAGGGCCAGGCCCAGACCCGGCCCCCCCCGGTCACGGCCGATGAAGCGGTCGAAGATGTGGGCCTGGACGTGGAAGGGGATGCCGCGGCCCACGTCGCGCACCTGGATTTGCACTTCGCCGAGCGCACGCTGGGCCGACAGGGTGATCACCCCGCCCGGCGGCGATTGGCGCACGGCGTTCTCCATCAGATGGTCGAGGGTCTGGCCCAGCCGGCGCGCGTCGGCGCGGATCATGCCGATGTCGGGCGGCGCCGCGACCGTGATGCTGACGCCGGCCTCGGTGGCTTCGCGCGTCCAGCGCTCCTGGGCCGCGTGCAGCAGTCCGTCGATCGGCACGTCGCCCAGGTCGAGCGCCATTTCGCCCGCGTCGACCTGCGCCATGTCGAGCACGTCGTCGATCGATCGGGCCAGTTGGCTGGCGGCCTGGCGCACCGAGCCCACATGCACGCGCGCGCGGTCCGACAGGGCCGAGCCCATGTGATCGAGCAGTTCCGAATAGCCGATGATGGTGGTGAGCGGGGTGCGCAGCTCATAGGAGACGTTGCCCACGAAGTCGCGCTTGAGCCGTTCGGCTTCCTCCAGGGCGTGCGACCGGTCGGCCAGGGCGCCCTGCAGGTCGCGGGTGTCGGTCACGTCGGTGAAGGCGAGCAGGGTGGCGCCGTCGGGCAGGGGCCGCGATTGGTAGGCGATCACCCGCCCGGCCGACGTCTTGATCTCGCCCGCCACAGGCGCGCGCGCCTGGGGATCGGTGTCTGTCACGCGGGCCTTCAGGTCGCGCCAGAAGCTCAGGTCGTGCACGCGCGGCACGCAAAGTTCGACCACGCCGTCGAAGTCGGCCACCGTGTCCATCTGCTGGGGGTGCAGGCCCCACAAGCCGGCGAAGGCCTCGTTATGCAGGCGCAGACGTCCGTCAGAGCCAAACACCGTCACCGCGTCCGACAGCTTGTCCAAGGTGGCCTGCTGCACCTGGATCAGGCCGTTGTACTGCGCCTTGAGCTTCAACTCGCCGGTGATGTCGGAGAACAGCAGCAACAGGCCGCCCAGGGGGTGCGGCTGGCGCACCACGCGCAGGGAGCGCCCGTCGGGCAGGGTCCAGGTCTCGTCGGCGATCGGGCCCGCGCTTTCGTAGCGCTTGAGCTCGGCGGCCTTGAATGCGGCGTAGTCGACCGTCTCGGGCAGGCGGCGGCGCTGGCGCAGGCGGTCGAGCACCTCGCCATGGGTCGGCCGCTCTTCCAGCCAGGCGGGCTCCAGGCCCCACAGCTGGGCGAAGGCGGTGTTGTGGAACAGCAGGCGGCGCGCGCCGGTGAAGATCGCCACTGCTTCGCTGATGTGGTTGAGCGTTTCGTCGTGCGCCTCGACGTGGCGGCGCAGCGTCTCGCGCGTTTCCTCCAGCTCGGTCACCTCATGCGCCCACACCGCGACCGCGGCGCCGTAGAGCGGCCGGGCGACGACCTGATAGGCGCGGCGGCGTCCGCCCACCGTGGTCCAGCGCACGCTGCTCGCGGGTTGGCCCGAGCGGGCCGCCTCGAGAATCAGAGCGGTGGCACCGTCGTCCAGACTCGCGCCCTGCCGGCTGGCTTCCTCGACCGAGGCGGCCTCGACCGCGGCCAGCCAGGCCTTGTTGGCCCACAGCAGGGCGCCCGTGGGCGAGGACAGCCAGATCGGATCGGCCTGGGCGTCCAGGAACTCGCCCAGCATCGGCGCGCCGGGCAGGCCGGTCTCGGCCTCTTTGCGCAGAGACAGTCGCAGCCAGCACACCGCGCCGGCCGCCCGGCCTTCGACCTCGACCGCGCCGGCCGACCCCAGCACCTGGCCGATGAAGGCCTCGCCGCGCTCGGTCAGGGCCGCGATGCGCGGGGCGAGCGGCGCCTGGGGCTGGGTCAGGGCGGTGAGGATGGCGGCGGGGGTCTCGGCGGCGCCCAGAAGGGCGGCGATCGCGGGCAGGGCGTCCTCGCCGGCGGCCAGGCGCACGGTGTCGCCCTCGATCGACAGGACCGCGCCCTCGAACGCCTCGATCGCGCCGCGGGCGGCCTCGCCTTGCTGTTCGGCGCGGGCCAGGCGGTGCTGCAGGGCGGCGATGCGCGCATCGGCGACGCGACGAGCCGCCGCCGCCCAGAGGGCGGCGGCCAGAGCCAGCAGGACCGCGCCGGCGGCCGCCGCCAGGACGAGGTGCAGGGCGTCCATCAAGCCTTCAGTCTTGGCGCGGAGGCGCGCCCTTGGCGAATCACCCACTTAGGATAGGGCGGCGGGGCGGCCGACGGAATTGGTCGTGCAAGCCCCTCCCTAAGCCTGTGTAATTCGCGCACAATAGAACAATGAGCGTGCTCTACCCCGTCGCGGACAACGCCCAGGCCGCCCTCGCCGCGCCCAAGGGCCGGGTCGCGCGCGAACGCGACGCGGAAAGGATGGCGGGCGAGGCGGTGATGTTTGTCAGCGAGTTCGTCGGCCCCACCTTCAAGAGCGAGGAGGCCGCGCTCGACGCCCACGCGGGCTTGCTCGACGACGACCGTCCCGGCCGCCGCCGCATGATCGGGCCCGAGGACCGGTACTGCGAGCTCAAGCCGATCGTCGATCGCGGCATGAACCCGTTCGCCGGCCGGCGAACGGCGTGGCGCCTGTCGGTCAGCTATTGGCGCACCTTGTCGGGCATGAGCGACCGGCCGCACATGGAACAGGCGCGCAAGGCCCGCAAGAAGGCCGAGGCCGCGGAACTGGACCCTCAGGCCCTGGCCGTCCTGGCGGAGCAACCCTTGCAGCCGCTGCACCCGCAGAAGGCCTTGGACATCGGCCTGTTCGAGGTGCGCCTGCCGGAAAATCCGGCGATCATTGTCGCCGACGAATAGGCCCCCCTTATGCGCATCGGCGTTCCCAAGGAGATCAAGCCTGGCGAGTTCCGGGTAGGCCTGACCCCCACGGCGGCGCGCGAATATGTGGCGCGTGGCCACGCGGTGGCCGTGGAGGCTGGCGCGGGCGAGGGAGCGGGTTACGACGACGTGGCCTATCGCCGGGCCGGAGCCAAGATCGCGCCGACAGCGCAGGAGGCCTTCGAGGAGGCCGACCTGATCGTCAAAGTCAAGGAGCCGCAGCGGGCCGAGTGGGCGCGGCTGAAGCCTCGCCACATCCTGTTCACCTATCTGCATCTGGCAGCGGACCCGCATCAGGCCGCCGGCCTGATGGCTTCGCGCTGCGCGGCGATCGCCTATGAAACCGTGACAGACAAACAGGGGCGGCTGCCGCTGCTGGCGCCGATGTCCGAGGTGGCGGGGCGGATCGCTGTGTTTTCGGCCGCGGAGACCCTGCTCAAGCACAATGGGGGCATGGGGCTTCTGTTGTGCGGCGCCCCGGGCGTGCCGCCCGCGCGGGTGTGCATCCTCGGCGGCGGGGTCGTGGGCGCCAACGCGGCGCGGATGGCGGCGGGCCTTGGGGCCGAGGTGGTTGTGATCGAGCGCTCGGTCCCGCGCATGCGTGAGCTGGACGACCAGTTCCAGGGCCGCATCCGCACCCGCTATTCCACCCTCGACGCCATCGAGGAGGAGATATTGCTGGCCGACGTGGTGATCGGCGCGGCCCTGGCGCCGGGCGCGGCGGCGCCGAAGCTGGTGCGGCGCGACCATCTGGCCCGCATGAAGCGCGGCTCGGTTCTGGTCGACGTGGCGATCGACCAGGGCGGCTGCTTCGAGACCTCACGCCCTACGACCCATGCCGAGCCGACCTATGTGATCGACGGGGTGGTGCACTATTGCGTGGCCAACATGCCGGGCGCGGCCCCCCGCACCTCGTCTGAGGCGCTGGTCCACGCCACCTTGCCCTACGGCTTGGCCCTGGCGGATCACGGGCTGGACGCGCTCAAGCACGACCGCGGCCTGGCGCACGGGCTGAATGTGCTGGACGGCGACATCACCCACCCAGGCGTGGCCCAGGCCCTTCGCCGGCCCCTGCTCGATCCGTTCAAGGTCTGGCCGGGCGATAACGCCGACGGCGTCTCGTAAGGCCGCCGAACTTGGCCTATGATCGGCCTCTCGCTCGGCAGGGGATGCGCCGATGAAGCAGACCTATCGACCTCAAGCTGGCCTCAAACGCCGGCCCGTCGGCGGCTTCAACCGCGAACACGCCGCCTTCATCGGCGGCTTGCTGATCCTCGCCGCCTTTGAGGTGCTACTGGCGGCCAAGGGCTGGGCGTTCTAGCCAGAACTCGGCGAAGTACGGCGTCCACCAACTGTCGCAAGACGCGCCTAGGTTGAGAGGCTGTGGCGCAGCACGGAGGAACATCACATGCCCACCATCACCACGCAGGACGGCGCGAACATCTTCTACAAGGACTGGGGCGCGGGCCAGCCGATCGTGTTCCACCACGGCTGGCCGCTTAGCTCGGACGACTGGGACAGCCAGATGATGTTCTTCCTGGAGAAGGGGTATCGGGTCATCGCCCACGACCGACGTGGGCACGGTCGCTCCTCCCAGACCTCCGGCGGCCATGACATGGACACCTATGTGGCGGATGCGGCCGCGGTGGCGGACGCGCTTGATCTGAAGAACGCCGTGCACGTCGGGCACTCGACCGGCGGCGGCGAGGTGGCGCGCTACGTCGCCAGGGCCGCGCCCGGCCGTGTGGCCAAGGCGGTGCTGATCAGCGCGGTGTGCCCAATCATGCTCAAGAGCGAGACCAACCCCGCGGGCACGCCGATGGAGGTGTTCGACGGCCTGCGCCAGCAGACGGCGTCCAATCGCGCCCAGTTCTACCTGGACATCACTTTGCCGTTCTACGGCTACAACCGCGAGGGCGCCGAAGTGAAGGAAGGCGTACGCCGCAACTGGTGGCGCCAGGGCATGATGGGCGGCGCCAACGCGCACTACTACGGCATCGCCGCCTTTTCCGAGACCGACTTCACCGAGGATCTCAAGGCCATCACCGTGCCCACCCTGGTAATGCACGGCGAGGACGATCAGATCGTCCCGTTCGCCGACGCCGGACTTCTGTCGGCCAAGCTGGTCTCGGGCGCGGTGCTCAAGAGCTACCCGGGCTTTCCACACGGCATGCCCACCACCCACGCCGACGTGATCAACGCCGACCTGCTCGCTTTCATTGAGAGTTGACTGAGGCGCGCCCGCCCTGCTCGGTGCGTGTGACCTAGTAGGGCGGCGCTTTCCTGGCGCGCTGGGCCGACGCCGCCTCTGTCCACCACGCCAGGTCGTCGGCGAAGCGGGAAAAGGCGCGGACAAGGGCGGCGCCGGGCTCGCCGACCGGCTGGGCGTCGGGACTGAGGGTCTGGCCGATCGGGCCGACGGTGAGGGTGCTGGACACCACCACCATGCCCATCTCAGACAGGGTGCAATGCCACGCGCTGTTGGACCGCGCGCCCGACAGGCGTCCGGCGGAATAGCTGGCGATCGCGGCCGGGCGCCAGAACCACTCTTCCAGAAAATGATCGGTCAGGTTTTTCAGCCCGGGCTGGACGCCCCAGTTGTATTCGCCGGTGACGAACACGAAGGCGTCGGCCGTGCGGATCTTGCCCGCCAGAGCTTCCATCGCCGGCGGCGCCGCGCCGGGCGGATATTCCTTGTGCATCCGGTCGAGCATCGGCAGGTCCACCGCCTTGGCGTCGATCAGTTCGGCGGCCTCTCCGCGCGCCTTCAAGCCGGCGACGATGAAGTCCGCCAGCCTTATGCCCATGCGGTCCGACCGGTACGACCCGTAGAACACCAGTATGTTGGCCATGGCTTTCCCTGCGTCGTCCCCAAAGGAAGGGATTACCGGCCCTTCTCGTATCCCGGGTTGACCCGCACCACCATGTAGGTGACGTGGCCGTCCAGCTTGACGAAGCCGTGCGCCACATTGGGCGGCAGCATGACGACGTCGCCGGCGGAAACATGGCGAACCATGCCGCCCGTGGCCTTGGTCGAGCTTTGGCTGGGTCCGATGCTGGCCGGGTTGGTCGGTTGGCCGTCCGTCATCATCGGTCGCGGATCGACCAGGGTACCGCCGGTGGCGAAGTCGCCGCCGCCTTCCAGGATGTAATAGATCTCGGTCACGACATCGTGGGTCAACTGCGACGGATCGGGCGTGTCGCGGCGCAGGACATCGACGTTGATGCGATCATCGCCCGCGCGCACCGCCCCCACCACGCCCGGCCCCTGGCCGCCCGCCCGCGCGGCCAGGGCCTTGGCGAAGTCGTCCTTTGTGATGAACACCGCGCCGCGCTGGGCCGGCAGAACGGGCGCCTGGGTCTCGGCCAGGGCCGATCCGGCCGTCAAGGCGAGCCAGAGGGCGCCAAGCGCGATCGTCGTGCGGGTCATGCCTGCGCTCCCTATCCGTGGCTTGTCGTTCGCTGGCGGCTCAGCGTGGGCGGGCTTGCGACACTAGGCCTGCCTCGATCGGGTCTTCAACCGCCCAAACGCCCGGGATGTGGCCTTTTTCACACGCTCCCACGTCGTCTGCGTCGGTCCCTTGCCCGGGCCGCCGGCTTGCGCCACAACCGCGGGGTCGGCGGTTCCCCCCTCACCGGGGGGCCAAGAGGGAATGCGGTCAGGGGCCTGCCCCGAATCCGCAGCTGTGCCCGCAACTGTACGCGGCGAGGATCAGGCCTGTTTGCGCGAGCGACGCCACTGGCGCCCTTAAGGGCCGCCGGGAAGGCGAGGACCCGATCTGATGACCCGCGAGCCAGGAGACCTGCCGCCGACGCGTCGCTCGTCCGCAAGCCCGGGACCAGGCTTGAGGCGCGGATCTTCCGTGTAGGCGACTGACCAAGCCCGGCGGCGCTCCGTTTCCAAGACGGGAGCCGCGGTCATTCGCTCGTTCACGGCCCGCCTCTCGGCGCAGGGCGGCCCTAGGGAGACCCGCGCCATGACGCGCCTGACCATCCTCGCCACCTCCGCCCTCGGCGGCCTTCTATTCCTGTCTGGACCCGCCTTCGCGCAGTCCGGTTCGACCTGGGCCAGCGACGCGCCTCCAGCCAACCCCTCCGGCGTGGTGGTCACCGCCTCGCGCCTGCCGGGCGCCTTGGCCGACACCCCCGACGCCTACGTCATCGACCGCGCCCAGATCGAAAGCCGCGGCGCGGTGTTCGCCGCCGACCTGTTGGCCGCCGTGCCCGGCGCGGTGGTGGGTGAGAACGGCTTCGGCGGGCCATCGTCGCTCAGCCTGCGCGGCGCCTCGTCCGACAAGACCCTGGTGCTGATCGACGGCGTGCCGGTCAACGATCCATCCCAACCCCAGGCTGGGTTCGACTTCTCCAGTCTGGACCTGGCCTCGACCCAGAGGATCGAGGTGCTGAGCGGGCCGCAGGGCGCGCTGTGGGGTTCGGACGCCATTGGCGGGGTGGTGTCGATCACCAGCCTCGAGCCGAACGGCGTGAGCCTGGCGGGCGAGGCTGGATCGCTCGCCACCTACCGCGAGGTTGCGTCCGCCGGGGTGTCGGCCTCGGCCTACGCGGCGGGCGTCGCCTATTCGGGCTTTCGCACCGCGGGCGTGCCCAACGCCGACGAGAAGTTCGGCAATACCCAGCCGGACGGCTTCAACGACGCCACGGTGGCGCTCAACGTCCGCTTCGACCCTACCGACCGGATCAGCCTGGATGCGCGCGCCCGCTATGTGCACTCCAGCGATGAGTACGACCTGTTTTCCAATCCGCGCTACGTCTCCGACCCCACCGCCTCCAGCGTGACCAAGAGCGAAACCGGCTACGCGCGCGCGCGCGTCAAGGACATGCTGGGCTTCGACCAGGAGTTGCGCGTCGATCTGATGGGCATCGACCGCGATTATTATGGCCGCTACCCCTTCGGCGCGCGCGGCGACCAACAGGCGGTTCGATGGTCCTCCACGCGGCAGACGCCCCTGTGGGGACTGCAGTGGGGATTGGAGTACAAGCGGTCGGCTGAGAACACCGGCGGTGGGCCAGTTTCGCGCACCGACGACGGGGCGTTCCTGATCGGCCGCTTCAGCCCGTCCGACCGGTTGAGTGTGACCGCCAGCGTTCGCCAGGACCAGTACCAGGGGTTTTCAGGCCAGACGACCGGGCGCGGCCAGGTTTCCTATAAGCTTGGCGCCGGCTTTTCCATTCTGGCGTCAGCGAGTCAGGGGTTCAATGCGCCATCGGTCTACGAGATCACCTATCCCTGTCGGGAGTGCGTCTTGCCTGGGCCGCCCAAGGGCCTGAAAGCCGAGCAGGCGCTGGGTGAGGACGCCGCGCTTGACTGGCGCTCAGCGGACGGGGCCTTCGGCGGACGCGTGACCGCCTTCGGTCTGAGCGTGGCCAACCAGATCGATTACGTCTACCCGCGGGGCTATGTGAATCTGTCCAGCGCCGATAGCGCGGGGCTGGAGTTCAGCGGCGACGCCAGGCTGGGCCACGGCCTCTCGCTGCGCGTCTCCTACAGCCACATCGAGGGCGTGGAGGGCACCGGTCCCGCCGAGCTGCTGCGCATTCCGCGCGATTCCGGCGCCGGGTCGGCGGACTGGCAGGGCGAGCTTTGGGGCCACAAGGCGCAGGGGGAGATCGGCTTCCGCGGCCAGGACCAGGCCGAGGACTACTATGGCGCGCTGGCGCCCTACATGATCGCCTACGCGAACCTGCGCTATGAGGTCATGCCGCACCTGGCCGTGACCGCCCGGGTCGAGAACCTCGGCAACACCCACTACGAGCAGTCCTACGGCTATGGCGAGGCGGGCCGGATGGCGCTGATCGGGCTGAGCTGGCGGTGATGCCGGCGGGCCTACTCCGCCACGTCCACGACCAGGCCGCTGGACAAGGAGGCGAGCAGGTAGGCGCCGTCGAGCGAGAACCAGCCATAGCCATCGGGCGGGCGGCGCAGGCGCTGGGCGGCATAGTTGACGTTGGGGCCCGCGCGTAGAACCTCGGCCGGCAGGACGTCGCCGCGCTGCCAGTGATGGCGCGCCTGGGCGGCGGCGGACGCCGGAGCGCACAGGACCGCGCTCAAACCCAGGCCCACGCATAGAGGGGCGCCCCCGCTCGCCAGGGCCAGCGCGGCCAACATGCTGGGCCGGAATGTCTTGGACCAAGACCTCATGGGAGGATCCTACAGCGGCAAAGCTGACGGCAATCTGAAAGCTGTCGCCGGCGTGTCTCGATTTTTGGTCTAAAGGCCAAAGGTGTGTCGAAGATTGCAGGCGCCGCCTTAGTTTAGCCTTCGCCGGTGAGGTCGCGGTGGGCCTTCTCGAGCTCCTCGGCGTAGCGTCGGGTGGCGTAGGCCTCCGACAGCACGCCCATGGGCGCGCCCGACCCGTCGACCACCACCAGCTCATCGGCCTCGCTGCGGTCGAAGGCCTCCATGATCTCCTTGATGGTCATGTCCGGCGATAGAACGTCGCGCGCGTTGATCGCCAGGCTGGACGCGGGGGCGGAGGCGCGCGCCGGATCGAGCGCCTGATCGGCGAAGGCCGCGTCCAGCGGCGCCGCGCCGACGTAGCGGCCCGCCGGGTCCAGTATCGCCACCAGCTTGGCCGATCCCAGGGGATGGCGCGCGCGCAGCTCGGCCAGGGTCGCGGCCGCCGCGATGCTCGCCACTCCCGGATGCATCATTGCGCCCGCCGTGAGGGTGCGCGTCCAGCTGACGTCATGGGCGCTGCGGATGGTCTCGCCGCGCAGATGCAACCGCCAGGTGGAGAATGAATAGCCGAAGGTCTCGCGCACCACGACCGAGGCGAACAGGCTGGCGGTGAGGGCCGCGGCGGTGATGCCAAAATCGCCGGTGGTCTCCAGCGCCAGGAACGACATGGTCAGGGGCGCGCCGATGATGGCCGACGCCAACGCGCTCATGCCCACCAGCGAGGCCACGGTCGGGTCGATCAAACCCGGAGTCCAGTTGCCCCACATCACGCCATAGGCCCGCCCCACGAGCGAACCCAGAAACAGCGAGGCGAAGAACAGCCCGCCGCGAAAGCCGAAGCCCATGGAGATGATCGAGGCGGCGGCCTTGAGCACGATCAGCGCCAGGATCAGGCGAAAGCCGAGCCCTTCGCTGAGATCCGCGCGCAGGGCGCCGTGGCCGGAGGACAAGGTCTGGGGCGATAGCATGGCCAGGCCGGCCAGCAGGATCGCGCCGATCACCGGGCGCAGCCAGCGCCGCCCGATCAGGCGCGCGGCGAGGCCCTCGGCCACGGCCGACAACCGCATCACCGCCACGCCGAAGCCCGCCGCCGCCAGGCCCAGCAGAGCGTAAAGGCCGTAGGCCTGCGGCGTCAGGGCGCCGCCGAACGCTTCCGGCGCCATGCCGTAGACCGACTCGCCCGCCGCGCGCGCCACCAGCGCCGCCGCGAGCGAGGCCACGGCCACGGGCGCCATGCTGGCCACGGTATAGGATCCGATGATCACTTCGAAGCCGTAGAAGGCGCCCGTGAGCGGCGCGCCGAAGGCGGCGGCGATGGCCGCGCCCGCGCCCGCCCCGACCATGATGCGCAGGTCCGCCCGGCGCAGGTTGAGTTGGGCGCCGACGCGCGAGCCCAGGCCCGCGCCCAGCTGGGCGTAGGCCGCCTCCAGGCCGACCGAGGCGCCGAAGCCGTTGGAAATTAGGGTCTGCAAGGCCACGAACAGGCTGTCGCGCGCCGACAGGCGTCCGCCGCGCAGGGCGTTGGCCTCGACCGGGTCGACCGGCGGCTTGGGATTGCGCCGGGCCCAGATCGCGCCGGTCAGGCCGAGCAGCACGCCGCCCGCCGGCAGGGCCAGGATCAGGCGGATCGGGGCCACGCGGACGGCGGCGCTCAGGCGTACCTCCGGCTCGATGCCGAACATCAACACCTGCATGGCGTGGGCGGCCTGACCCAGGCCCACCGCCATGGCGCCCGCCGCGGCCCCGATCGCCGCGGCCACCAGCACCAGCCACAGCGCGCTGGAGCGGATCAGGCGCCGGGCGGCGCGCCAGGATACGCCGCCCGTGGGTACGGCCGATGCGGCGGACGGTTCGGCGGGCTCGATCATGGGCCTTTTTCGACCGAGATCGCACCTCCGCGCCAGCCCCAATTGAGGCCCGCGCCCAGCCGCCTCGCCCGCCAGACTCGCCCGGCGCGCCCCGCGTGACGACTCGATATTGTCCTCGTCGTCACGCACGCGGTTGCATTTATCGCCGATCCGTACATATTCCCCGACATCGAATTCTGTCCGGTTCGGCCGCTATTCTACGCTCGATTTCGGTTGAGCCCGGACCTGCCCACCGATCCCCTGAATTTGATGCGCAGGCCAGGACTGACTCCTGCGTGGTCTTTTTTTACGAGGTACGCCTGATGGCGACAGGAACTGTGAAGTGGTTTAACACCACGAAAGGCTATGGCTTCATTCAACCGGACGACGGCGGCTCGGATGTGTTCGTGCATATCACGGCGGTCGAACGCGCCGGCATCGGCAGCCTGCGGGATGGCCAAAAGCTGAGCTATGAGCTTGAGCGCGACCGTAAGAGCGGCAAGCTCTCCGCGGGCGGTTTGCGCGCGCTGTAGGATCTGAGGAGCCGATGGCCGAGAAAGAAGAGTTCCTGGAGTTCGAAGGAACCGTCACCGAACTTCTCCCTGAAGGTCGGTACCGCGTGAAGCTCGACAATGACCACATGGTCCTGGCTTACACCGCCGGGAAAATGCGGAGGAACAAGATCAAGACCCTGGTGGGAGACCGCGTCACGGTCGAAATGACTCCGTACGACCTCTCCAAGGGGCGGATCACTTTCCGGCATCGGACCGAAGGCGGGGGCGGCGGTCCGCCGCGCGCTCCTGGCGCACGGCCCCAGTTTCGCAGACGATAAAGCAAAGCCTTCCCGGACATCCGGGAAGGCTTTTGTTTTCGCGGCGGGCCCCCGCGAACGGGACCTGCTGTCCCTCGACGCCGGTGATCAGCGGCCGCCGATCAACCCCTTGACGGTGACGGCGCACAGCACCACCAAGCCGCTGAGCGCTGCGATGTCGGCAAAGATGTTCATGAATAATCCAATACTCGATGTGCAGGCCAAGCTTACCGGCCAGGGCTGATATAGGAATTAACGCGGGCGTCCCAAGACCGTCACAAAAGAAATCGGCCCGACTATTGCGGTCACGCCTAGTGAACACGTCCGCCTAGCTGAGGTTCCCGTCGCGCCGCGGCCCCGTCCGGGCTCAGGATGAGGCTTAGCGCCCGTCCATTCCCGGCATGGCCATGCCGCGCATGTTCATCCCGGCGGCGGGGGAGGGCGCGTCCGTCGTAGCGCCGCGCAAGGCTTTGACGGGCGCGGCGTCGGGCTTTTGCACGACGAGCTCCGCGCCAACCTTGCCGGCGTGCTCGAATGTCAGGGTCACTGGAATGCGCTCGCCCGGCCGAAACGGCCGCTTGAGTCCGACGAACATCAGATGCTTGCCGTCCGGACCGAGGGTGATCGGCGCCGTCGCCGGAATCGGCAGCCCGCCTGCGACCGGCCGCATACGCATCACCCCGCCGGCCATCGACATGGTGTGGACGCTCACCTGGGTCGCGGCTGAGCTCGACACGGCGATCAGCCGGTCCGGAGCGCCTGAGCGGTTGACGATGGTCAGATAGCCCACAGCCGTGGGCGCCTGGGGCGGGGTTGGGCGCGACCAGGGGTGTTCTATGGCGATGGTGCGGCCCGGGTCGTGGTCGGCGGCGCGCGCGCCTGACGCCAAGGCGAGAACGGCGAGCATGGGGGCGCAGAGCGTTGCGGCGATCGAACGATGGACGGTCATGGGCGCGCCTTTCTATGTCAGTTGGCCTATACACCCCGCCCAACGCCGCCTCAATCAGCGCCGCTTCGCCCAATGGGGATGGAGCCGGACGGCCGGTTATGCGCTAAACTTCAGCGCGTTGGTCGCCGCCACGGAGAGAGGCTTGAGGATGAGTTGGAAACCGATCGATTTGGCGCCGCGCGATGGGTCGTTGCTGGTTGTGGCGTTCCGGTCTCCCATCAACAGCCAGGTGTCGGTATTTGTCGCGCGATGGACCCAGGAGGGCTGGGTTCTGGAATCCACGGCTGGCGAGGCGCTGGTAAACGGCGACGTGGCCTTTGCCTGGACCAACTTGCCGGACGCGGAGGTGTGAAGGCGGCGACGGGCCCGAAGCTGGCCCTAAGCGCTTAGAATAACGACGCGGTCAGCGGCGGCGGTCTGGGCAGGTCTGCCGAATCCCATCCTCCGCCCAGGGCCTTGATCAGATTGACGCTGGCCTGCAGTCGGCGCGCCTGCACCGACAGGGCGGCCTGTTTGGACTGCAGATTGGCCTCTTGGGCGGTGGTCACCTCCAAATAGTTGACCGCGCCTTCGCGGTAGCGCGTCAGGGCCAGGGCCTCGGTCTGGCTGGCGGCCTGAACGGCCAGCGCCTGCTGGTCGGCTTCGTCGGCCAGGGTGTGCAGCAAGGCCAGATTGTCTTCCACGTCCTGGATCGCCTGCAGCACCTGGGCGCGATAGGCGGCGCTGGCCTGCTGGAACTGGGCGTTGGCGGCGGCGTCGACCGCGCGGCGATAGCCGCCATTGAACAGGGTCAGGGCCGCGTTTGGACCCAGGGTCCAATAGGTGTTGCCGGCGCTGAACAGGCCCGCCTGGCCGGCGTTCTGGTAGCCCAGCAGGGCCCCGATGCTGATGGTCGGGAAGAAGGCGGCGCGCGCCACCCCGATCTGGGCGTTGGCGGCCGCGGCGCGGCGTTCGGCGGCCGCAATGTCGGGCCGGCGCTGGAGCAGGGTCGCCGGCACCCCGGCCGGCATGGTCGGCAAGGTCAGGCGCAGGGACGCGGCCGGGATCGACAGGCCCGATGCGGCTTGTCCGGCCAAGGTGGCGATCGCGTGCTCGTAAAGCGCCCTCTGACCGGCGATGTCGGCGGCCTGGGCCTTGGCGGAGGCGAGCTGGGTCTGCGCCCGGGTGAGGTCGAGCTTGGTGCCGGCACCCCCCTCGTAGCGGTCGCGAGTCAACTGCTCGGCCCGCCCGTAGGCGGTGACGCTGTCGTTGAGGACCGCCGCCTCGTCGTCCAGGCTGCGCAACTGGATGTAGTCGTCGGCCAGAGTCGCCTCAAGGCTCAGCCGAAGAGTGGCCAGATCGGCGGCGCCGGCCTGGGCCTGGGCCTGGCCCGACGCCACCAGGTTGCGGATGCGGCCCCAGAAATCGAGCTCGTAGGAACCGCTCAGATAGGCGGCGTTGGCGTCGTATTGGTCGGCGCCGCTTCCGGGAGGGCGCAGGGGTCGCTCGTTGGATTGGCGATTGGTCGTGGGCTGGGCGACCGCGCCGATGGTGGGAAATAGCGATGCGGCGGCCTCGCCAACCAAGTCTTTCGCCTGGTCATAGCGCGCCAGCGCCTGGGCCAGAGTCGGATTGGAGGCGTCAATTTGGCCTTCCAGGCTGTCGAGCAGGGGATCGCCGTAGGATTTCCACCAAGCCCCTCGTTGCAACACGTCGTCGGCGGGTTTGGCGGGGGCCCAGGCGCCGGCTGAGGCGGGCGCCTCTTTGAAGGCTGGCGGCAGGGTCAGGTCCGGCTTGTGATAGGCCGGCGCCAGCGAGCAGGCGCCGAGCGCCGCACACGCGGCGGCCGCCACGCTCCAGGCGAGGGCGCGGCGCACGCTCAGCCTTCCTGCTTGCTGGTCGAGGCGGAGGCCGGCTGCGAGAGGCGCACCGGTTCGCCGTCCTCCAGGGAATCGGGCGGGTTGTTGATCACGCGGTCGCTGCCGTCCACGCCGCTGGCGATCTCGACCGTGGAGCCCATGTCGCGCTGGACCTTGACGGTCTTGAGCCGGACGTAGCCCTGCGGATCGAGCACCGCCACGGTCATGCCGCCCGGCCGCAGCAACAAGGCGCTCGCGGGCAGGCGCACCACGCCCTTTTCTGGCGGCAAGGCGAAGGCGACCTGGGTGTATTCGCCCGGCTTCAGCGCATTGTCAGCGTTGTCCATCTGCAGTTCGACCAGCACCGCGCCCGACTGGACGCCGATGGCGCCGGAGGTGGTCGCGACCTTGGCCTGGAACGTCCGGCCCGGATATTCCGGCACGCTGAGCTCGGCGGTCTGGCCGACCTTGATCTGAGCCGAGTAGGCCTGCGGCACGTGCACATAGATGCGCAGGCGCTTGACCTTGGCCACGGTGAACAGGCCGGGGTCGGCCGGATTGCCGGCGGCGATCAACTGGCCGATGTCGGTGTTGCGCGCGGTGACCACGCCGTCGAACGGCGCCACGATGCGCTTGAAGGATTCCAGGGCGTTCAGGCGGTCGACCTCGGCCTTGGCCGCCTGGACCAGGGCGGTCTTGGCGGCGTAATCGCCGGTCTTCTCATCGGTCTCCTGCTTGGACACCGCGTCGCGGGCCAGAAGGTTGGTCCAGCGCTCAGCGGTGGTCTTGGCCAGTCCCTGGTTGGCCGCCGCCGTAGCCATATTGGCCTTAGCCTGTTCCAACTGCTGGTCCAGTTCGGGAGTGTCGATGTCGGCCAGCAGCTGGCCGGTCTTCACCTGGGCGCCGATGTCCACGTACCAGTGCTTGAGGTAGCCGGACACGCGCGCGTGGATCACCGCGTTGTCGTCGGCCTGAACCTGGCCGGGCAGGGTCAATCCGTCGTCTTGCCGGGTGGTCTTGGGCGAGATCACATCCACCACAGGGGTGGCGTCGGCGACGGTCTGCTGCGCCAGTTGGCGGCTGGCCAGTCCGCGGCTGATCAACCCGGCGGCCACGATCGTCACCGCGATAGCCAGGGCGATGATCCCCGCGCGCTTGAGCCCCTTTTGCGGGCGATGGCGCAGGGCTTCATGGCTGCTATGCATAGACTTCTCCCACAGGGGCGGACTCCGGTTCGGGCGCGCGGGCCTTACGCCCATGCACCAGGCTGAACACTACCGGCACGAACACCAGGGTGGCGACGGTGGCGAACAGCAGACCGCCGATGACCGCCCGGCCCAAGGGGGCGTTCTGCTCGCCCCCTTCGCCCAGGCCCAGCGCCATGGGCGCCATGCCGATGATCATGGCCAGGGCGGTCATCAGCACCGGGCGGAACCGGGTAAAGCCGGCCT
>Ga0335069_10001180_pt1 | contig 42255 bp, 27 predicted proteins | sample Lox_Sample_11_FD_206714 | JGI IMG/M metagenome (GOLD analysis project Ga0335069, IMG submission 206714) | Soil microbial communities from Loxahatchee National Wildlife Refuge, Florida, United States - Lox_Sample_1.1 | ecosystem: Environmental > Terrestrial > Soil > Wetlands | place: USA...
CACTCCCCGCAGGCAACCGGCAATGGCACGCTCCTGCTCTATTTCTCGATGTCTGAACGTTATCCCACTTCCGAGTTGTCCGCGGCGGAGATGGTCGAGAAGCTGGTGCACCGCGGTTTCACGGTGGCGGTGCCACAGGTGCGCGGAACCGGTCCGACGAAAGTGAATGATACCGCCAGCGCCGCGCTGTACTCGATGGCGCTCGGCAAGCACCTATTCTCCACGCGCCTCTTTGACCTGCAGCGGGTGATGGACTTTCTCGGAAGCCAACCAGCGTACAAACCGCTGCGGCTGATGGTGTGGGGAGAAGGTCCGCGCGAGGGCATCATGGGGCTGTACCTGGCCGCGATCGACTCGCGCGTGCAGACCGTAGTCAGTTCACACGGGCTGGTCAGCTACCAGAACATTGTCGATGAAGACGGGCTGCCGGACTTCGACTACTACCTTCCGGGCATCCTGCGCTATGCCGACGTGGGGGATTTCCTTGGGGCGCTAGCGCCGCGGCGGGTGATCGTGAGCGGCGCGGTGGACATCAACAACCAACTGCTCAGCCGGGAGCAGACGACGCAGGCGTACGCGGCCGCGCGCAACATCTATCGCTTCCTCGGCCACGAAGACCACCTCGTCTTCGCTCCACCTTCCGACCTCCTCGAGGCCATCTCGCAGCGGTAGCTGGAAGTCCTCATCACATCCGAGAAGGGCGGGGCTTCGGCCTCGCCCTTCTTCAACCTCCCAGCGCGGCGGTAACCGCTCGATGTCACACGCAGCGCAAACCGCAGACCGTCAAACCAGACGTGCAAAGCGGAGTGACGCAACTAGGCCGGACTTGCACAAGTTTCTCTCCCCAGGAGGTGCTGGGACGACTGGGTCCAGGCGCCACTGAGCCTCGCGAGGCCGTTCCACGACACTCCTGATTTGTTGCTAAGTACCTTTATTTTCATGAACATCGTTGGATAGCCAACGCTTAAGTACCTTATTTTTCATCAACATCGTTGGACTTGTCAAAATGTCACTTTTAAGTCGTTTGTTTTGTTCAACATCGTAGGACTATCCTGCATTTTCACGGTGCGACGCACTTCGCGCCAAATTAAATTAGGCATTATTTTCAAGGACTTAGAAGTACGAGAATCTTGCCCCGAACGGCTCGTCTCGCGATTAAGTGGCTTATTTTTCATAAACATCGTTGGATTCACCTATCCCTGTACGAGCGTTCACCGACAGTCTTAATCCAGTGCCGCGGCCACGCTAAGTGCACGAATGTACATACCATAAGTAGTAATCTGTGTCAAGCAAAACCGGAACGTTGCTTTCTGGCCGGCTCCTCCCCCCAAGTAGGATGGCGCAGACCCCGGATGTGTGGGGTCTGCGACGTTCCCAAACCAGACAGATGGCACGTTCCGAGATTGCGGCCACCCGCTATGGGCGCGGCGCAGCCCGATCGCAGACCTCCCCAAGCAGAGGTCCGCGCCAGCCAGATTCTGCCGAGAGGCGTACCCGGCCCGGACTATTCGTGAATTTTTTGGGGCGATGCAGGAAGGGCAAGCTTTCACACAGAGGCCACCGAGTTCAGTCAGAACAAAGAGCGAGCGCAGAGGTGGGCGTAGTAGGCCCTCCTCTGCGGTTCTGCATTTGATAAACGTTCACCCCTTGCTATAGCCTCACACCGCACTCGGTGATGCAGTCACGGAAGAACCGCAGAGGAACGCAAACTGCGCCACTACACTCCACCAGCAACACCGCACCAGTCGTAGACAAACAGGAGCAGCGATTTGGCGACCGCCACGGCGCTGTCGAGTTCCAGGTATTCATCGGCCCCGTGCGTGTTCCCGCCGCTGGGGCCCCAAACCACCGCCGGGATGCCAAACCCCTGGTGAAACACGTACATGTCGCAGGGGCCTTCAAATCCTCCGACGGGAGGGTTGCAGCCGAGCACCTTGCCGGCACAGGCCGCTAGCTTAGAGACCAACGGCTCCGGGCTTGGGCTCACCGATGCGGGAAGCCACCTGATGGGGAATGACACCTCGGGGGGCGCGGGGAAAAGGTCCGGCACGCCAGCGACCACACGATCAAGCCAATCGAAGAACTCGCGTTCCACCGCTTCCTGACCCTCGCCCGGCATCAGTTGCCAGTACATCTCGAGCTTGCAGATTTCAGGAATCGCGATGGGCTCATCGGTTCCCCACGGAGAGGTGAAAACCTTGGTGACGGAAACCGGAACGGGATCAGCGCTACGGCCGAAGAGCGCATGCTCCGGCGCCACCTGCCGGCGGTGCGCGGCAAAATCTTTGAGTGCATTCAAAAAGTACGTGAGCTGATCCAAGACGCCGGCGGGCAACTTCCCTTCCTGAAGAATGCCACCCGGGGCTTTCAGCGTGATGTGCGCCGTCCGCCCGCCGCGATGCCCGGCACAAATCTTGAGGAAAGAGGGCTCGGTAATCACGGCGGCATCTCCATTGAACCCCCGCAAGCGACCCGCCAGCGTGCCGTTGACACCTCCGAATTCCTCGTCCACGACCGACTCGAATATCAGATCGCCCGCGAGGGGTCGGCCTATTTTCTCGATCGCTTCCGCAATGAACAGGTTGATGCCGATCCCGGCCTTCATGTCGTTGGAGCCACGCCCGAACAGGTGGTTGCCCTCCACCTCGCCGCCGAAAGGATCGCGCGTCCACGGCAACGTCCCAACCGGGACGGTGTCAATGTGCCCGGAGAGAACCAGCGAGCGTCCGCCGCCGGCGCCCTTTCGCCGTGAACCTACATTGGGCCTGTTCTTATAGTCCCTGCCGCTGCAATAAAGGGGATGCTCAAATAGCCCCGGCGCCTCGCTCAATTCGTAAAGGTCAGCATCCCATCCCTGAGCGCGGAGGAAATTGGCCGCATACTCCTGGCACTTCCTCTCGTCGCCGTGAGGCGGCTTGTTCTCGGAGGGAATTCGGACCAAGTCACGGATAATCTCCGTCAGCCGATCCTGGTGGGTATCAACATAGTCGCAAATGGTCCTTGCGATTGCCGGGTTCGCGTCCATATCAAATGCTCCTGTAACCTCTGCCGGATGCTGTCCTGCCTTGGCTGTAGCGCCGCCCTTTAGCCGGGGTTATTCCTGACCTGCTGGGGCGATGGAGGTAGGGAAAGGGTCCACACAGAGACCACAGAGTTAGGGCACAGAGAGCGCGGAGACGTCTTCGCTGCTCTCTCTGTGCACTCTGTGACCCGAAGCTGCGGTGACTCCAATGCTGATCGGCTCCGTGCCCTCTCGGTGAGACTTCGCTCCGGCCACCCTCCCTTACCGCTCTCACGAATGGTCCGGGCTTAGGGCGGCAGGCGCCGGGCTGAGGCGGTCGCGGACGCTTCCGGCTTCCACGTACATCGCCACGATATTGGCGGGGGGCGTATCCACCTGGATGTTGTGAGTTGGCGCCAGGATGTACCCGCCAGCGCGCCCGAGGACGTCGATCCGTTCCCTCGTGACTCGCCGCACGTCGCTTTCCGAGCCCAGGGGAAGCGTGCTCTGCACGTCCACTCCGCCGTGGAAGCACAACTTCTCGCCAAATTGCGTCTTGATCTCGCCCGGGTCCATCTGGTCGGCGCTGAATTGCAGAACATCCAGCACGTCAACCCCGATTTCCACCAAGCCGGGAATGAAAGGCCGCACGGAACCGCAACAGTGGTACATGACCCGCGTGCCCAGTTCGTGAATTCGCCGGTTCAGCCGCGTGTGATGAGGTGCAATGAGCTCGCGCCACGCCCGCTGGGAGATGAGCATGCCGTGCTGGTGCGCGATGTCGTCACTGGTCCAGACCAGGTCAACCAGCTCGCCCGCCGCGGCCATGACGCGCTCCAGCATGCCCAAATAGAAGTCCGTCACATGGCGCATGATTTCATGGGCGAGTTCCGGTTGCGTGACCATGTCCAGCATGAACTGCTCCATGCCGCGCAGATACCAGGCGATTTCGAAAATGCCTCCCGGATCGCCGAACTCTTCCAGAGCAATGGCATAGTCGCCGTGTGTCCTGAGATGGCGAATCTCCTCCCCCAGTGCCGCGGCGTCCCACCATTCAGGGCGGGGCCAGGCGTACTGCGCCAGCTCGCTCGCATCCTGGATGCCCGCCAGGGGATGCTGGACAATCTCTTCGTAAGCACCGCCATTGTGATGCACCCTGCGGCGCCGCACTCCCCAAGCATCAACCCACGTTCCATCGGGATCGTGAACCAGCGCAGGGCCAACGTAGGGCTGCCGGGGATGACGAACGTCGATGCCGAGGTGGCGCAGGATAGCCTCCGCATCGTTGATGCCAAGGTGCTTCTGCAACCGCCCCCAAGCCTCGGGCGTCGCCATGATGTCGACAGGAACCCTGTCGGTCTCCCGGTGCGAAAGCGCGAGGAGTACTCGCTCACGCGGTGTCAGTTCGTTGACTTGCATCGACTCATCTCCACGAGGAACTTGCGTCCTACACGGCGAACAACCTGACAGCTAGTGATGTGCTCAAGCGCTCGGTAAATTCTCATGTCAAATCGCACTCGTCTCCACACAAGCAAGCCCACTCACCCGCCCTCCTTCGTCAGGCACCCTCTCCCGCAAAGCGGGAGAGCTGGGCAGACACATGAGTCTGCCCCTACGGCTCTGAGCGCGCTGGCCGCAATCACGCCGGGCGACCGGCCTATGCTTCCAGCGCGAAGGCCGGCTTTCGCGTCTGCCACTTGCCGTGGGTGAAATCCGGGCATTCAACGGTCATCCCACCCTGGGCAATGGAGTTCTCCGAAAGCGGGTAGATCACGCTCATGATCACGGAGTCATAAACGTCAAGCGGGGGCTGAGCTTTCGCACGCACCGCTTTCAGGAACTGATTCAACTCCTGGTAATCAGCGCCGCCGTGGCCGAGCGCCAACTGGTGACCCGCCTCATTCTTTCCGCCCCGATTCGCACTTGCCGCCTGCACGGCCTTCCACCAGGCGTGATCGTACTTTTCCTGGTAGGGGTCGAACGATTCCCACTCCTCGTACTTGGGGCTACGGCCTGACAGATAAACCGCGTTGCGCTGCTCGTTGTACAAGCCCTCAGTGCCCTGAACCTCCCAGCGATTGTCGTAGGGCCGCGGCAACTGCATGTCGTAGTTGATGACGATCGTGTTGCCCTTCTTCGTTTTCACCAGTGTGGTGACGATATCCCCCTGCGCATACTTCCGCACGGCGTTGGGGTGGTGCGGGCCGAACTTCGTCGCGAAGTAGTGGTTGATCCCGAGCGAGCGGTTCGCGAAAGAGACGACCTTATCGAAGTAATCGCCACAACCGATGTCCATCCAACTGAGCACCGGGCCGAGCGCGTGCGTTGTGTACTGGCTGGCGTTGTGTTTCACCAGGTATTCGCCGCTCCAGCGCATGTTCCCCTGCGGGTCGAAGAACCAGTGATCGATGCAGTTGTGCGAGTGGGCACAATGGCAGTGCACGATCTCCCCCAGTAGTCCCGCGCGAATCATGTTCAATACCGCCAGGTTGTCCCGCCGGAAGCTCCAATTCTCCAGCATCATGCAGGGGACACCGGTCGCCTCGTAAGTGTTAACGAGATCCCAGCACTCGTCCAGAGTGAGCGCCGCCGGCACTTCCACCGCCGCGTACTTGCCGGACTTCATCGCGCACACGGCCATGGGCGTGTGCCATTCCCAGTATGCGGCAATCAGCACCGCGTCCAGATCCTCGCGGTAGACCAGGCGCTGGAAATCTTCCTCGTCGCGACTGTAGCCTTCCGGCCGCTTTTGCCCGGCTTTCTCCACCAACCCCTGAGCGTGCTCCAGATGCTCCTGATTGATGTCGCAAAGCGCGGGGACCTGCACGCCCATCTCCAGCAGCAGTTGCACGTGCAGGGTGCCGCGGCCTCCTACGCCGATCACGCCGACCCGCAAAGGCTTGCTTTCTTCCGCAACCCCGAAGTTAAAAGAGGTTCCCAGGGCGCTCGCCCCTACCGTCGCCACCGAACCAATCTTCAGGAACTCCCGCCGATCAAGCTTGCTGCTCGTCATAAGATCACCCCCAAGCAAGTGTTGCCTGCCCACAGCCACTCGACATCGAACGCAGTCTAGTACAACTGCCGGCCACTCTGCACGGGAAGCTGCGGGCCGGCAATACAGACCAACTCTTTGGCCTGGATTCCTCACCACTTTTGGACGTTAGCGGAAGCTCAGGGCTTCAGCCCCGCCCTTCCCAATACCGGTGACAAATCCGGGTTAGGCCGGCGGCTCTTCAGTTCGGTATAGACTGCGGACCTCAAAACCAGTTCGCACTGCTCACGCGGGAAGCCCCATGCGCTTCTGTCTAGTTGATTGCTCTGGGAAATTCCGGCGGGAGGCCCGCTCGGCCGACATCGATCAACGCCAGGACATTCTCATCCGGAGTGGCGGCGTCCATATTGATGCAACACAGTCCTGCCTTCCCAGGGTGCGCCTGGGCAAGCAGTTCGAGGGCGTCACGGCGGACTTGCTCCGCACTTTGCTGCAGCATCCTCACCGGGCTCACGCGAAGGTTGAGAAACGCTCGCGGCAATAGCTCGCGGCACTTTCTGACGTCCGATCCCCAGCCCACATCGCAAAACACCAGGGGAAGCCGGCCATAAATCCCCGCGAACCGATGCAAGTTGTTACCGCAATGATGGATGCCATACGGAGCAAGCCGCTGAGCCAACTGCTGCTCGTAAGGGAACAAGTAGCGTTCGTAGGTAGAAGGGGAGATCATTTGAACCGAGCAGTTCGGATGCAGGTAGATTCCCGGGTCCACGTGCACGATCCCGCGGTTGGCGGATATCGACGTCGTCCCCGTGCGCCGTCGCAGCAGTTCCGCAACACGCCACTGGGTTTCAGTGACCACGGACAGAAGGTGCTGCACCAATTCCGGGTCTTCCACCAAGTCAAGAAAGAGGGCTTGTCCCCGAAGACTCAGCGCGTTGTCGAGGATACCTTCCGTGTTCAGGTCTCCCACAACGTAACCGAACTCCCTCTCCAGCGAGTCCATGTCCCGGATGAGTTGGTTCAGGGGCCAGGTATTGGAGATGTCGGGCGGACGCAGAGCCAGAATCTGCTCCCGGCTCATGTCTTGCGTGACCGGCCACGGAGCAGCGGCTTTCGAAAATCGAATCTCGACCCCGAGCAGGGCCGCGGCCACGAAGCCACCCGCAACCTGCAGGGAACCGATGACAGGCCGCTTCTGTGGGTTCGCTTCGCCCAGCCCGAAACGCTTGTAGAGCGCGCGGCGCATGACCACGTCGTTTTCAATGCGCGCGTCCCTGTCAAAGTAGAAAGGCTCGTCGAATTCGACGCCGTAGTGGGCGTGCCACCAGTCCGGCGCGAAGACCACTTCGACGGGGACAGCGCACGGGGACTTTGTCTTAGCCATGACGGATCGGGAACTGATTCGGCCACACCCTACACGCGGCCACGCTTGCGCGCCGCAAAGTGGTGGGCCACCTTCCCGATACCGAAAGCGATTTCCCCGATGTCAGTATCGGTGTAGTGCTCATGCATATCCATGGTGATCCAACGCTCGAAGGCCGCTTCGGCAACCGGACAATCGCCCTGCTTGTAGACGCGGTCAACCGCCTTATCGGATGAGCTGAACGGCCACGTGCTGCCGGGAAACGCCGACCGCTTCTGAAAAATGTCATACAGGTACACGGGCCGCCCGCCGGTGATCTGGTGCGCTTTGGCCGGCACCCCCTCGGCGTTCAGGGCTTTGGCGAAATCGGCAGCCGTGCAACCGAGTTTCTCCAGGTCAAGCTTAAAGAGATACAGGAAGAAACTGTGCTTCAAACCCGCTGGCACAGTCTGGGGAGTAATCCCCGGCAGGGATTCAATCAGAGACGTCAGCTTGGTACCTAGATGGCGCCGATGCTCGACGAAGGAAGGCAAGCGCTCGAGTTGCGCCAAAGCCACGGCCCCTTGCAGTTCCGTCATTTGGTAATTGGGCGCAAGGAAGAACGGATTGCGGATCCCTTCCTCCCGCTGATAGCACTTATCGAGGTACAGCGATGCAAGGTAGCGTAGCCGGTCATCGTCGGTGAGCACCATTCCGCCCGAGCCACAGGTAATGTGTTTGAAGTGGTTCAGCGAAAACGAGCTGATGGGGCTGAAATTGCCGCCCAGCCGGCCGTGGTATTCGCACAGGTAGGCCTGGGCGCAATCCTCAATGACGGGGATGCCGAACTCCTTGCCGAGCGCAAGGAAGCCATCAATGTCGGCGGCCAGGCCACTGTGGTGAACGAGCAAGATGGCGCGCGTGCGGTCCGTGATCAGACGGCGGGCCGAAGCCGGATCCATGTTCAGCGTGTCCGGATCAACATCGGCAAATACCGGAACGAGCCCCTGATACAAGATGCCCGTCAGCGTCCCCATGTCGGTAATCGCCGACGTTATAACCTCGGATCCGGGCGGGATCTCAAGGGTCGCGAGGGCAATGTGAACCGCCGCCGTCCCGCTGGAACACGCAATGCAATATCGCCGCCCATACATCTGGGCAAACTTGCGTTGAAACTCAAATACCTTGGTCCCCAGGTAGAAGAACAGCATGTCGGAGTCAATGACTTCGTTTACGTACCGTTTTTCCAAATCGCCATGCCGTTTCCGCACGGGGAACGCTGTACGCTTCGCTCTCGGCCCCCCTTCGAGAGCCAGTTTCTCCGAAAAATCGAACATCCTCTCCTCCCTCTGTACCTACGCCCGGCAAATTGCGGAATTATCAATGGCGGCCGGGTTTGGCAGAGTCTGAGGTATGAATGAACTACGCCTGTACTATGCCCACTGCAATGATGTTCACAGCTCCCGGAAGCACGCGCCGGCCGGATTCGCTGGTTACCTCTCCGCGTCGCTCCGCGCTGCCCCGCCATCCGCTTCGGGAAACAAATGAGTATCGTTACCGGAAGCGTTTCCAACTCTATCCTACTCCTGCGCCGGCTGTCAATAGCGACGCGCAAAGCTCAGATGCAGCGGGGATGTTCAATACGGCGACTTCACAACCGGCTAACCTGCGGGTCTTGCTCGGCAGACTCGCTTCCCGGGGCCAACGGGATATCACTGTTCACACCGCCCGGCGGCGCCGTCGACTTGCGGATCATAAGTTCAGTCGGGATCACGGATCGCATGGGACGCGCCTTCGGGTTCGCGAGCCTCTCGAAAAGCATGCGGGCCAGTTCCTCACCCACCTGTTCCTTCAGGACCCGGAGCGTGGTAAGCGGAAGCGGCAGATAGTCGAACTGTTCGATATAGTCGAACCCGACGACGCTGACGTCGTCCGGCACCTTGCGGCCGCCGCGGTCGAGGCCCGCGAGAATGCCGAGGGCAATGTGGTCATCTCCCGCGAGGACAGCCGAGGCCGTGTCAGAGCCGGCGGCAATCTCAGCCCCGCAACGGGAGCCAAATTCGAAGAGCGATTCCGTCTTCTGTTTGTCCAGGGCCTTGGTCTCCAAGCCACTCTCCCGCATGGCGCTGGCATAACCTTGATGACAAGCGCGGCCCCACGGAAGACTCAGTTCGCCGGCAAACCAGATCTTCTTGTGCCCGAGTTTGATCAAATACTCAGTTGCCTGCTGTGCTCCACCCCGGTGATCCAACCATACGCTGTCGAGGTCATTCATCGCCAGCCTGCCGACAACGTTGCTGCCGAACAGGACAAACGGAATACCGAGGGCCTTAACGGCTCGCACGAAGTTCGGATAGTTCGTCCCCGCCAGCACCAAACCATCCACCGCCCCGCGCTCCCAGATGATGCGTGGAAGGACAAGCTCATCCGGCGGCACATGCGGAGGGTAATCAAACTCAAGGAAGATGACGCTGTGGGCGACGCTGCGCGCGTATTTCTCAACCCCGAAGAGAATGCGCGAGTGGAACGGGTTGATGACATCCCGGTTACTCATGATGAAACAGATCGTCTCGGAGGTTTCACGCACGAGCTGCCGGGCCCCACTATGCGGCCGGTACCCTAGCCGCTTGATGACTTTCAGCACCTTTTGCTTGGTCTCAGCCTTGACGTCCGGATGGTCATTGATGACCCGCGACACGGTTGAAACAGCTACCTTGGCAATTTTCGCAACTTCCTTGATGGTGGTCGAGTCCACGTTCCCCTTGCCCCTTCCTCACTCAATTCGCAGGAAAAAGCAATGATAAACATCGGCTTCGGCTCAGGCAACGTAATTCTTGGGTGCGGGTGTGCGACCCAGAAGTTGGGATATGAACCGTAGCGCGTCCCGCCCGCCGTGGCGCGGGTGCAGTCCCAATTCGAGATGTGGCGCCGGGCTTCAGCCCGGTACGTGCCGCCCCAAAAGACGGCGCTACGGGCGAATTAGGGCCGCATATCAACGTGCACTCGGTTGCAGCGCGGCAAGCACGAACTCCAACGCCGCGGTAGCGTCGGGGAGATCGGTGGCGTGGTCTCCATCCGGACGGTGGATCAAGAGGACCTGCCTCTTAAGCTTCTGGAGGATTGCGGCGAGCCGCAGAACGCTATCCGGTGGCACCGTCGTGTCGCGCCCGCCTGTTGTCACAGCAATGGGCATGGTTAGCCGCTCGGGCCAGTATTCCGCGCTGCGGGACTTATACTCCACCGGAATCCGGTCCCGGGAGCCGCCGAAGCTCGCGCTAACCGCGTCCTGATAAACGTCATACTCCAGAAGATTAGCTGTGCCGTTCATGGCCACGACGCCGTCGACCAGGTCAGGGTGCAAAACGACATAGGTCAGTGTGCCGGTCCCGCCCATGGAGGCGCCGCAGAGAATGGTCTTGTGGATCTTATAGCGCGACTTCACCTCGGTGATGATCTGCGTAAGGTCAGCCTCGGCAGCAGGCCCCATCCAGTTCGCGGGCGCACGGCAATCCGGGGTGACCAGAATGAGTTCGTGAGCTGCCGCAACCTCCAGGACAGCGCGTGTTTCGCCGCGCGATGGCTGCATGAATTGCCGCCGATCCGATCCCTGCCCGTGAAGAGCAATCAGCAGATGATGCGGCAGCCGGGCATCAAAACCTTTAGGAAGGAGTAACAGGTAGCGTTGGAGACTTCCGTCGTACGCCGCCGTGAAAGTGACTTCCTGGGCGCCCGGTACGACTTGTGAGCGCAGCGGCGCCGCCACCAGGAAAAAAGCAAGGAACGTTGCGATCCCTCTCCCGGTCTTGCGCGTGATGCTCGTTTGGGGCACGGCGGTCTTCCCAACCAGCACGAAGAACGGAATTGACATCGCAATCACAGCCAACATAAGGGGTATCAACATAGAACGTGTAAACAGCTTCCCTTTCTGGACCAGTCAGCAGCGAGGCCATTTCGCGGGCGCCGCGGGGCAAGCCTAATGCTGAAGGTGTATCACGAGCACATTAACCGTATTCCCGACGGCGCTGCTCCCAATCAGATCTGCGTAATAGCAACCCAGGTCCCGGTTACGTGGGTAACGATAGCGCTCCACCGGCAATGCGACCCCGTTCAACCAAGCATGGATAGCTTTCACCCGGTTCTGCCGGATTAGAGGGAGCACCAACATGGGGTGCTCGTCAAAAGGAGGCTCGGAACCTATCGTGTTGATGAAAGGGAGGCCAAAACTCGCTTGCACCCACCATTGCCCTCTTTCGTCTTTCGCCAAGGGGCTCAGAGGTTTCACTACCGGCGCCGCCTCCTGAGTCACCAGCCGGCCTTTCGGAAGCTGGGTTTCGCCCGTTTTCAGTTCCAGGCGCGTCGGCTGGATTTCACTGAACGCGTTGTCGATATACGCGCCACAAAAATCGGCGAGCGGACCGAACCCGAGATTGTCCGCCTGATCGTCAGACATGGGCAGCGTCAGCCCGGGTTCCCGAACGTCGATGAAGAGCGGGAACCTGAGCGTCGTACTGTCCGGGAGACCGGCATTCCACTTCCCCGAAACTCCCTCATCAAGTTCACCGGGGAGGACCTTCCATTCCCGCAATTCTGTCGGTGCGGCTGGGCGTCGAAAGGCCATCTCAAAGAGCGTTCCCTGATCATCCGCCGCGAGCATCTTGAGCGGAGTGGGAGCCCAGGAACGTTTGGGCTGTTTCGGGAAGTCAGGGAGCACTTCCGCGCTACCGATGCGCGGCGCGGATGGCGGAAGCAAGACCGCGAACCGCTCGACACACCCCTGCTGTCCCTGCGTCTTCACGAGGTATCCGGCGTTCGACACCTCAACAGATCCCGGCAACCCATACAGCCGTGGCGCGTCAATCTTGTTGGGGGCCGGACGTACCTCGAGGACAAGAACCTGCTGAGGCTCGATATACAACGGCAACTTCGTGCCCAAGGAAACAAACGGTCCCTGGGCAGTTAGACGCAACCTCTCCTCGGGATAAAGCTCCCGTACTTCACAACTCCCGGTCGCGGCGAAACCCATGGTTTCACCAAGAGGCAGTTCCACGGTTCTGCCCCAATAGTGAGGATTAACGATAAATATGAACCCTCGCATTCCTTCCGCATGGCTATAGATCTCAATGGACCCCATTCCGGGGCTGTCGCCCACCACATAGGTCTTCTTCCAGAGGTCATAGTTATCTTGAAGAAAGCGAGTCCACCGGCTGTAGAACGCGCAAACGTGCTCACGGTCCGCAGCCGAGAGTTTGTCCACCCACGGGCGAATCTCCCCCACTGACAGGTTGGGAGTGACCGCGATTGTCGAGAGGGCGCCGTACTCAAAGTTCCGGATGTCCGGAACAACAGAATTCTGGGAGAAGAAGTACTGGCAGTTTGAGAAGAAACGGTAGGGAAGGAAGTGCGAGAAGTGGAGCGAGACCATCTGCTCCCGCCGGGCGTCATCCAGCAGGCGGGTCATGTTGAGCCCCTGCCAAGGTGTCCTGATAAAAGGATCCGTGAGGTACAAGTTGTGATTGACCCAAGCGATTTTGGGAAGCAACTCCTCCCAGTCACCTGAATTCGACCAAGTCATCATCTGGGGCGACACACTGTTGATCGCCTCCAGAACCTGGACTAACCCTCGCACTTGGTGGTAAAGGCCATCCGGTCCCGCGGGATGGCCGTGCTCAACCGCGTAACATGGAGCGAGATGCAAGAAGTCCAGGCAATGAACTTCGAAACCGTATCGCTTGCAGTTCGTAACAACGGTGTCAGTGTAATACCGTATGAACTCAGGAACGCCAAAGCAGAAGGGCTTTAGCTGAGATTTCCTCTCCGGCCGCTCTTGCATCAGCCACTCGGGCCGGTTCAGGCTGTTTCGGTATTCGTTGAAATGAGGACAGAACAAGTAGTTGGAGCCTGAGTAATCTCCTATCCTCACACCGTGGGACCGCCCGTACTTCACCAGTTCCTTGACGGTCTCGGGTGCGGGATCACCTTCCACCCAATCGAATACTCCGGGGAAGACCTGGTAGTACTCAATCCCCAGTTCGGACATCAGTGCCAGATCTCGTTTCAACAGGTCGATATTGAAACCGAGCGTGGGTTGGTCTCGCATCGTGTAGAAGACGACGTCGCCGCTGTTTTGCGTGTAGCGATTAACAATGCTGGAAGTGACGAACATGGGGCGTTCGAAGCGGGGTTTGGCGTGCCCTTGAATATAAGCATCGATTGCCTCAACTTCACCGACGTCATATCCGTAACGCTCTTTCCCGGTCAGAAGGTATGCGCCCATCGTCAACGAGTGAGCAACATAGGTTCGGCCCGCTTGTAGCGTCTCAAAGGGTGGATAGGTGACTTTTGTTAGCCCCTTTTCATAGAGAATCTTGGAAAAGGGGAAATCGAGGGACACAAAGAGCCCGCAGTTGCGATGACGATAAAACGCAGCGTTGTCTTGCAGCTTGGTGCGGGCGATTAGCGGCTCTTCGGTCGATGACGCATTCCAGAGGGAAACCTGCCGGAGCAAAATCTCCCTGCGCGGAGTCAGTGCCAAAGTTTTGGTGATACGGCCAGGACCGCTAACCTGGTACTTCAATGTCCAGTTTAGATCATCAGTCTCCCCTTCAAATGCTGCACTGCTGGCCGAGCGCTTGCCGCGCTCACCCGCAAACCGCACCGTGCTTCCGATCGAAGCGACCTCGCGGCCGGCGCATGAAATGAGCCAGGGAATCCCAGCAAGGCGGGGAATTTCCTGCGCTCCAACCCGGAACCGGCTCTCCCTCAAACCGCCTCGGCCGAACGTCAAGTCAATCTGGACTAGAGAATCCCCAACGGACACTGTCCCGCCAGCCGCCGACGCCTCTCCAGGCCACGAGTTACGAGTGCTAACCAAAGCCAAGCCGGACGAACTCAGCAGAAATCGGCGCCGGTCCATTGCTGACCTCCCGCCCCAAGTCCAAATTGAGCCGACGCCTCCACCACTTCTTCAGTGAGGAAGCTCGCCGGCACGCTTCCAAAACCTGCCAGGGTGACACGCTTTGCCGTAGCGCGGCCGTCTCGGCCGCTGTCACTGGGGCGTCCCGCCCCAGCCATGGCGCGGGCCGGATGCCCCCGCCACGCCGGGCGAGACGCCCGCGCTACCAACACCGGCGTCACCCTACTTTGCAATCCAGACTGCATTGACACACGTCACCTGCCATGACAGCGCTTGTGCTTCGAGGCGAGCGACGGGTTCAGGCTCCGTCACTTCGCCAGCACGTGCTGAAGCACCTTATTAATTCCCTGCGCTATGAGGTTGCAGTCCTCTTCGCTGTAATTGTGGTTAATCTCGATGTGAATCGAGCGGCCGAGAAGGTCCAGCGTGCGCGGACACATGTCCCGAGCGTATTTCGGCAGTTCATTTGCCGGTACAGCTTTCCAGGGCAAGCCGTCGTTGGCGACGCACTTCTTATCCAGAATGTGCTCCCAGTAAGTGAAGATGTGCCAGTCTCTGACCTTGGAGTCGTAGACACCTCCGGCAGGTACACCCTCAGCGTGCATCGCTTCAATAGCCTTCTTGGTAACCTCGGAGTTCGGCAAGAACATGATCAAGCAAATGGCCGTGTCTCCCGCCTCGTCGGTGAGGCGCCGGAAGGAAACCCCTGGGAAGGGTTCGATCCTCTCCTTGATCAGCTTTTTGGCACGACGGTATCCGGCCAGCATGTCGTCGGTTTTGCGAATCTGAGCCAAAGCCACGGCCCCTTCCAGTTCGCTCATCCGGTAGTTCTCTCCGGCGAAGAGTTCGCCTTCCCGCCGCTCTCGCGAGAATCGGTCCGGGCGCCAGCAGGCAGCCGTGTCATGCCAGCTTTGGGCGCGAGTGTACAGCCACTCGTCGTCGGTCGTGACGAACCCTCCCTCGCCGCTCACGATGACTTTGTAATAATCAAAACTGAAGCAGCCCATGGTGCCAATACTGCCCAGCCGCCGTCCGCCGAAGCTGCCGCCACCCGCCTGGGCCACGTCTTCAATCAGGGGAAGACCTTTGCGCTTCGCCACGTCCATGAGGGCGTCCATCTGTGCCGCTGCCCCTCGCATGTGGACTGCCGCGATGGCCTTGGTCCGCGGAGAAATGGCTTTCTCGACAGAAGCTGGATCCAGGGTCAGCGAATCATCAACTTCGGCGATCACGGGGATGGCATTTGACGCCACCACAGTAGCCGCCGTGGCAAAGAAGGTGTAGGCGGGAACAATCACCTCATCCCCCGCCCCGATTCCCAGCGCGCGATAGCTCGAAACCAACGCCGACGTGCAGGAGTTCACCGCCAAGCAATGCTTCACGCCGACGAGCGCACGCAGCGCCGCTTCCGCCGCCTCCACACGGCTCGGCTTCGGGTTGTAGTAACGAAACAAGTGCGGGCCGGCAATGTCCTTCTCTTCGTCCAGAATCTGTTTGATCCGAGCCTTGTTGGAGGGACTGAAGTCCCACATGTCGATCAGTTCCCAGAGCTCTTCCTTCCCAATCTTGGCGCGAAAGGGTCCCAGCTTCGGTACGGCCTTCGGACCACCCTCAATCGCCAACTGTGTTTTTCCACTTGCAGTGCTCATCAGCCTTCTCCCTTCGCAAACGCGATCCGTTCCGCGCGGTATTACGAATAGTAAGCAACAACCTTCAAAGTACTCGCCGCCACAGGGAGTCTGATCCACTCCTTAGCAGCATCAAAGTCTCTCCAAGAGCGGCCGTCCAGCGTGACGCGTTTCAGCAAAGCCCGCTGCGGGTGCCTTAAACGCAAGAAGATGTTCGCAGGCTGCTGGCGGCTGGGTGGCTGGACCGTCGCCTCGACGTAACCCTGGCTGGCATGCGACTTGATGCGATATCCGAGTTCGCCAAAGTGGCTGGGGGCCTGGCGCACGGCGATCTCTTTTCCGTCCTCCAGCCACTCGCGGGGAGTGCCTTTCGCCAGGAAAAGGTCTCCCCCCATCTCCATGACCAGCATGAATCTCAACTGATGGAAGAACCAACTCTCTTCATGCGTCTTGTGCGGCTGCGCGCCGGTGCGATCAAGCTCTTCCTGAAACGTCAACGTCATCGGGTCGGAAATCGAGGCCAGGGTATTGAAGAAACCGCGCAGGAAGTTCGGGATCTGGTCGCGTTGCAGATAAGCGTCTTGGTAATGAACGTAATAAGGCTGTAGCTTCTCGAAACCGCCCAGATTGAACCAGTCGTTCGCGAGATCGTCCAACTGTACGCGTGACACCAACGGACTGAACATAAAGAACCGGTCTTCGAGATAATTCAGCATCCAGGTCACTTCAGGATCATCAGGTTCGAGCACCTCGCCCTTCAACAAGTGGAAAGGACCGACGGTGGAATCATAGCCGTAACAATGCCTGGGGTCAGGGTCGACGGATTCCTTGGCGTCAGTGCTTAAGCCCCTTAGTCCGACGTAAGACGGGACGGAAGGCACGGAGGTACCGTCTCGGAGCCGAGTCACGGGAGATAGTGCGACACACTCCTTCAAGACACGCCGAATGGTCTGGAGGTAATCCTCGGCCTCCGCGGCGATGCGCCGCGCTTCCGCCTCGTTGACATCGCGCAAAACCTGAGCCGACTTCTTCAGACCCAGGTAGAAATACGCGTTGAGCATGAAGCTGTATTCCCAATCGCGCATGTCTGCAACACAACCCGCGGGAGCCAGTCCGTAGTAAAGGGGCCTGCGGCCGCCCGGGAGTTCCCGCATGGTGCGTTTCCGTTCGCGGATGAGAAAGTCGCATCCCGCAATGATCTGCGGTGCTACTTTTGCAAGCCAGCCCTTGTCGCGTGTATAAAGGTAATGCTCCGCCAACGCCCACAACACCCCGCCCTGGTCGCTCGTGTAGTTCGGCCAGAAGTGATAGAACCCCCCGTCTTTCGAAACGTAGTCACCCGTGGGCATGGAATCACTCTGGGTAGACAGCCAGGCCTGCAGACAACTTTCCGCGCGCTGGTGCAGACCGCGCATATCCAGACTTTGCATGATGGGGCTGCTCTCACTTCCAATGCTTCCATAAGCCACCATCGCGGCGTTGGGGTAGTGCTCCCCCCGCTTGCCATCCTTGGTAAGCGCCAACAGGAAATGATGGAGCGTGGCGTTGTAGAGGTTCTGGAGATGCCGGTCGGGAACCTCAATCTGCATATTTTCCGACAGGCGATCTTCCCAGTACTTCACAACGGAGTCGTGAAGATTCTCGTGAGGAAGGTCCCGGAGTTTGCCGCGTTCCTGGGCGGGAAGAGGCCGGCCCGGAATGGCGATGTGGACCACCTGTTCCTCTCCGGGTCCCAGTTTCAAGGAACACCGCAACGCCCCCAGTGGCGTGTCCAGTGATAGGGCGCCGCGGCCGTAAGTTTCAACCGAACAAATGGCAAGATCGCGGTCCCCTTCCTCAACCAGAAGACAGTTCCCTTCGAGCCGGGTCTCCCAGGCGTTCTTCGAATTCTCAGGTATAGGCCCGTAATCCAACCCTCCGCTGGCCGCTTTCCACGGCTTGATGTAATAGTTAACAACCTTAGAAACCGTCGAGTTGTTCCGGATCTTGAGCCTGGAAATCAAGAGCGCAAGTTCGTTTCCCGACGTCTGGGATTCATCGAACGGTGCAGCGGCGCGTTCGAGAGTCGCATAATCATGACGCTCGAAACTCACCTCGTTCCGGCTCCAACGTGAAACGACGATGGGCAGCCAGCCTTCTTCCAACTCTTGGCTCTTCTCTTCTTCGTGCGAGAAAAGTCTCTCCGGCTCCGTCACCGGTTCCTGAAACAGGATCGGCGCTTCTTCGGTGGCGAAATGCACAGCGAATTGTGCATAGACGGGCTGCCCGCAACTTGGGTCGTTATTGGCAACCACCAGATGGCCATCCGGCGCCACCCCAAATTTCTGGCTGCTGGAATCCACTCCGACAAACGAAAGAGTGACACGGCTGGCACGGATGGCCTGATAGGCGTTCGCAAGCGTCTGCTCGGGATGGCCGCGCACGGCGTCGATAATCCGCGCTCGGCCAGCATTCCTCTTGCGGTAAGAATCGCGGTTTAGGTCGAGCGCGTTATTGCGGATGTAGATGCCGTAATCGGGGACATCAATCGGCTGCTCCTCGATCGCTTCCCCGGGCAGAAAGGAGAAATCAAACGCCCGCGTCCGGACGGTGACGATGGACCGATCGGCATCGACGCCCGATGTGTAAAGAACCTTGGCAGTGACTCCCGCGGTCTTCCCGCTGCCAGCCGTCGAGGTCCAAGAAAACTTCTCCTTGGCCTGCGTGGCCCCAAACGGGCGCACGTCCAAGACCGCACCGTTATAGACGCTCAACGAACCGTCGTAGGGCTGCTCACCCGGTAAGTGTCCCCATTCGATGCAGAGTTCGCCGACCTTCCATTTCGAGGGACCATAAACTTCGAAACTCTCAATTTCCACTTGCCGCTGGTCCTGGAAGCGGAGCCGCACCTTGCAGGTTCTTCGCTGCGAAAAATTGAATGTCCACGTAGACCCTTCGGTCTCGATCGGAACTCCCAGGAGCGTGTTGTCTTCCAAGGTTCGCCACGTTCCCTGCCTCGGCGTTAGCCCGTCCCAGAATTCCACGAACTGCTTGCCGCGTTCGGGAGATTTTCCAACTGTGGAGAACCGGACGACCACTCGGTCAACCGTCCGGAACTCCGGCCATTCGACGCCCAGATCAAACTCCGTGCCCTTCCACGGCATCTCGGCCAATCTTAGAGGTTCACTGCTGCCCTGATCTACCTGCCGGCAGAGCAAAAGCGTCGCCTCGGGACTAAGCCAGGATTGCACCTCGCCAAACAAGGCCAAATTCGCTGGACGACCTACGGCCGACTCGTCGAGGGCGGCGCACAGGACACGGGTAAGTCCAGGGTCACAAATCCCCCCTGGGATCCATCGTTGTTTATCCCACATTCCCGCGACTGCACAACCCAAGAGAAAATCTCGTCTCTTCATTTCAACATTCCAGGGGTGGTGCGATCAGTGCTCAGCCACGCCGGAGAGCATACAGATAGAACTCGTTAATCCTCTGGGTATCGTCCAAACTACTCTGGGAAGCACACTCGATGAGGGTCTGCACTTACCCGGCCGATGAAGCGGACTCCTCTTGCATCTCCTGACAGCACGCTTTGAGCACTCCCTCGCCCGCAACCAGGGCCATTCCCACGGCTGCCGCCTCCTCACCGAAGTCAGAGATGACCACCCCCAAGTCTCTTACCGCCAGCGTCAGGGCACGCTGCCGCAGACTATATAGGAGAGGACCCAAGATGATGTCTCCCGCAGCCCTGGGCACGATCCCGGCCAGAATTACCTTTTCAGGATTGAACAAGTTGACGACCCCCGCCAGGGCCGTTCCCAAATGTGTGCCGGCATCGGACAGGACTCTCTCGGAAAGCCGATCGTGAACCTTTGCCGCAGCGACAATGTCGTCAAGCGAGAGCTTTTCCAGGTCTCGGGACCCATCACTCGTCAGACTCGAAGTGATTCCCTGCTCAAGTTCGGATCGCACTTTGCCCACAATCGCTGACGCCGAGGAAAAAAGTTCCAGGCAACCTCGATTGCCGCAACTGCACGGGTCACCATTCTCAGCAACCGTGGTGTGGCCGAGTTCACCCGCCAGTCCGTCACGCCCAAGATGCAAATGGCCGTCAGAGTAAATGGCGGAGCCGATTCCCCATCCGACGTTGACCAGCACAAAGTTGCTCACGCCTTTGCCGTGGCCGAAGCGCTCTTCCGTGATCGCCATGGCACGGACGCTGTCTCCCACGATGAAGGTCGGCAAACCGTGAGCATGTTCGACGATCTGGCGGAGAGGAGTATTGTCCCATCCTGCCACCATCGGCCAGAAGAGCACCTTTCCGGCCTGGGGATCAATCACGCCCGAATGAGTGATCCCAATTGCCGCCACGCCGGGGAACTTGGCAAGCTGAGCCTTCAACTCATTGCGCACCATGGCGAGCACGTGATCCTTGCCCTTGGAGGTCTCCGCGGGCAGTTTCTTGAAAGTGAGGACCGTGCCGACGAAATCGGTAACAGCGATCCGAAGGTAGGCTCGGCCAATATCGACTCCAATCAGTTGTGCGAACTTGGGATTAGCTCTCAGCAGAACTCTGCGCCGGCCGCCCTCCGATGGTGCAAATCCGTCCTCGATAAGATAGCCCTTGTTCAAAGCGCGGCGTATTAACGCGCCGACGTGGCTGGGCGCGATATCCATCATTTCGGCCAGGTCGGAACGGGAAAGAGGCCCCTTCGTGTACACCGGCCGCAACAGGGCAAAAGGATCTGATTTACGCATATTGGATCGAGCCTCTTACACGAAATGGACTCAGGCTAACATAAGCGAGCGATCCGCGGCATCAACTAACATCAGGGGCCACAACAGGTTCCCACACCTATCGACGGAAGCCAGCGCGGTGCCCCTTTCTCGGGTGCGATGAGCCTCAAAGCTCGCTTGACCACGAGGAGACCTGCCGCGTTCCGTGCCTACCCGGCCTCATTCGCACAGCAAAGTTAATGCGAGATTCGCAATGAGTCAAGAGAATTCAAGTTACGGCAACCGATATTGATAAGTCATAAGAAATAAGTGCTTGACTCTGCGAAGCTAAACATGCTACTGAGTACGCCGCAGTTCTGACTGGGCCTTTTCCAACCAGGATTCGGCCGCGACGACTCCCTAGTCTGGTTGATGGAACACGCAAGGAGGACATTAGCATGCGAGTATTGGCGGTTGGCGCACACCCCGACGATCTGGAGTTGCTATGTGGCGGCACCTTGGCGAAATATGCACAGCAAGGACACCACGTCACCATGGCAGTAGCCACAAACGGGGATGTGGGTTCGATGACACTTCCCAAAGAAGAGATTGCGGCCGTCCGCAAGGCGGAAGCAGAGGCAGCGGCCGCCGTCATTGGGGCCGACTTCGTGTGGATGGGCTACCCCGACGAATTCCTCTTTTCTCGCGAGGACACCCGGTTGGCCTTTATCAATCTGATGCGGCGGGCTCGGCCGGATGTCGTGATAACGCACGCTCCCGTGGACTATCACCCCGACCATCGGACGACTGGGGGAATCTGCTGGGACATTCGCGTGATGACCACAGTCCCGAACATTAAGACCGAGTATCCGGTTTGCGAGCAGATTCCCGAGGTCTTCTATATGGACACGATCGCCGGCATCGGTTTCCAGCCTGAGCAGTACGTGGACATCAGCGCGAGCTTTGAGTTGAAGCGGAAGATGTTGGCGGCGCATAAAAGCCAGAGTGGTTGGCTGGAAGCCCAGTACGGGATGACTTATCTCGAATTCGTGGAATATGTGGCGCGTTTTCGCGGGCTGCAATGCGGGGTCAAGTACGCAGAATGCTTCCAGACGTCACCAACCTGGCCCAAGTGGAGTAAACCGAGTCTACTCCCTTAACACGTTTCTGTAATTCGCGGAGGATCGTGAGCAATGGCTGAGGGAATACTTCTTTCCCTGTCGGCAGCGGTGGTCTATGCCTTCATGGGAATAAGCTTCGAGTCGGCAGGGAAGAGACGCCACAACGTCTGGGACGTCATCTTTTGGAAGCAGTTGATCGGATTTGGGATATGCCTCACTGCAGCAGCCTTCTTGCAGGATCGATGGTTCAGTTCACGCTTGCTATTCCTGGGTGTTCTGGCTGCCATTTCCTACATCCTGACCTTGGCAACCTATCTTGTGGCGACACGCGACCGCGAGATCTCCGCAAACTGGACCATTATCAACCTCTCCGTAGTCCTGCCGATTCTGGTTTCCATCTTCTGGTTCAAAGACCCGTTCAGTTGGACCAAGGGACTTGGCCTTGTCCTGACGCTCGTCTCTATCGTGCTGATCGGAGGGGGATTACAGGGCGCGGCAGGGGGCTCGGAGACTTCCAGGTGGCTGCTTTGTATTCTCGTTGCCTTCTTCTTCAACGGCTGGCTGGTTGCCATTCTGAGATTTGTTCCGCAGGAATCCTCAATGCTGTTCAACACCTATTTTCACGGAATCAGCCTGGTTCTGCTTCTGCCGTTTATGTGGGGAAAAGGGCGAAGCTGGAAACCTTCCGGCGGCGTTTTGGGCGTCAGTGCCGGGGCCGCCGTGACCCATCTGGCGGGAATGACGCTGACAATTGCCGCGCTGGCTTTGGTGGGACGGGCAAGCTCGCAAGCTGGCTTGGTGGTATTTCCCATCACCAACGGGTTAGTCATCCCCTTGGGTGTCGTGCTTGGCGCAGTCCTTCTGAAACAGAGAATTCGAGGCCGCAATTGGCTGGGCGTGGCGCTGGGCACAGTCGCGATGGTGTTCTTGTCTCTTCCCTGATTCACTTCGCGTGCGCAAAGGATCAGGCTCTGAGTCTGTATGACATCGCGCTGACGTTGCAGGGCAGGGAGACGCCGCATGCCGCAAATCACAGTTGACACGAGCGGGTCGCTGCACGGGTTACGAACCGTCGCACTGGAAAATGAATTCCTCCGCGTCGTGATCTTGCCCGAACTTGGTGCCAGGATTTTCGACATTATCTACAAGCCGCTTAATGTAAATATCCTCTGGCACAACCCGACCGTTCTTCCCCAGAAGCAGGGGCTCGGAGCCTCTTACGACGACGTTTGGTGTGGCGGATGGGATGAGTTGTTTCCCACCAATGAGGCCGGGCAAATCGGTGACAAGGCGTTCCCTGACCATGGCGAAATTTGGTCCTCCGCGTGGAATTTCGACGTCTTTTCCACTGCAAAAGAGGCCAGCGCGAGCCTATCCTGCCGCACCCCAATCAGCGATATCCAGATCACAAAGGCGATCACGCTTCGAGCCCGGGAACGGAAGATGCACGTTGCCTACAGCGTTTGCAACTGTTCCGCGACTCCCTTCCCGTTCCTCTGGAACCTTCACCCGGCCCTGGCAGTCTCTGAGTACCACCGCGTCAATTTCCCTTCGATGAAGGTCCACTTCCAACCCGGGCATCCGGGAACGCCCGAAGGAGTTCCCCTGGAATCATCGTGGCCGATGCTCGAAACCCGGGAAGGTCCGCTGGATCTTCGCGTTGTGCCTCCTCGTGAAGCGAAGCGGATGTATTTTCTCTATGGGGCTGACCTGCCGGAAGGCTGGTGCGGGTTGACCGATTCCCATTCCCGTCTGGCTTATGGGCTGGCATTCGACCGATCCGTTTTTCGTAGTTGCTGGCTGTTTGCCACCTACGGAGCGTGGCGCGGCCTCACCACTGTGGTGCTGGAACCGTCCACGGGATATTCCCGCTTGATCGAAACTGCAACCCAGGAAGCGACCTGCCCGCGCTTGACGCAGGACCGCATCCAGACGTCAGTTGTATTTGCAATTAGGGAAGATATCGCCAACATCACGTCAATTTCACCCGACGGGGACATTCACTGACGGCTTCCGGTTGGCGGAAACTACGTCGCTCCATACCAAGGGGCTCGCCGAAATCGGAACTTAGCAGGGGGGACTATTCACATGGTTACGCGTCGAGATTTCATAATCCAATCCGGCCTGGCTGTAGCGTCACTGACCGGGGGAAAACCATTCGCGGCGGGCTCGCAGTCAGGCAGCGCCTCACTTCGAGCGCAGTTGGCGGCTGACGTCCAGCGGCCACAGTACCATTTCCTCCCTGCTGCCAACTGGATGAACGATCCCAACGGCCCGATCTACTGGAAAGGCTATTACCACCTCTTCTATCAGCACAACCCGGACCGCGTGTACTGGGGCGACATGCGCTGGGGCCACGCACGCAGCAAAGATATGGTGCACTGGGAGCATCTGCCGGTAGCTCTGGCGCCTACTCCCGGCAGTCCGGATAAGGACGGTTGCTGGTCCGGGTCTGCGTTCATAAACCACGGCGTCCCGACACTGGTATACACGGGCGTGCGTCCCGAAGTGCAGTGCCTCGCAACCAGTGACGACTCGATGGTCACTTGGAAGAAGTTCAGCGGTAATCCCATTGTCAGTTCACCGCCAAGCGGGCTTCAGGTGAACGGTTTCCGTGACCCCACCATCTGGAGAGAATCGGACGCATGGCTGATGACGGTTGGCTCCGGCTTCAAGGACCAGGGTGGAGCAGTTCTACTTTATAGTTCACAAGATCTGGCAAGGTGGGAATACCTTCATCCCTTATTCACCGGCCGCCGCGTCGAGAAAGATCCTGAGCACACGGGCCAATACGATCCGGTCGGCGGTGGCGAGATGTGGGAATGCCCGGACTTCTTTCCACTAGATCGAAAGTACTGTCTGCTTGTTTCAACTGAAGGAAGGGTGTCCTACTTCACGGGCTGGTACTCTGGCCGCAAGTTTCAGCGCGAGTTTTCCGGCTTGGTCGATGGCAGCGACCTCTACTACGCGGCCAAGAGTTTTGCCGACCGCCGCGGCCGGAGAGTTCTGTGGGGCTGGATTAAAGAGGCGCGGAGCGACGCGGCTCAACGGCAGGCGGGCTGGGCGGGGGTCATGTCTTTGCCCCGCGTGCTATCGACCGATGCGGAGGGCAATCTCTGCATAAATCCCCTTCCCGAATTGGCAATGCTCCGCGGCAAACAGCATCGGCTCTCCGAAAGAAAACTCTCGGGTTTCATTCCCATCTCTGAGATCAAAGGGGACTGCGTGGAGATTCATTTGGAGCTGGAGGCAAGCGACGCGGGTGAAGTGGGAATTGCAGTCCGCCGGTCCGACGATTCGGCTGAAGAGACAACTATCACTTACGACGCCGAAGGTCAGAACATCGTCCTCGACACGAAACGTTCGAGCTTGAACCCGGACATTGACCGGAACATTTACAAGAGTCCGCTGACACTTCGGCCTGGCGAGCCGTTGCGGTTGACGGTCTTTGTGGATGCGTCTGTCGTCGAGGTTTTCGCCAACAGCCGGGCCTGCTTGACAGGAAGGATCTATCCTACGCGGAAGGACAGTGTGGGACTCGGGATCTTCACCAAAGGCAGCCAAGCCAAGCTGAAGTCAATGGAAGTCTTCGAAATCAAGGCGATCTCGCGAAACCGCCTGACAACCGGAGGCTGAGTGTCCAAGCAACAGACCTCTCGGATCGTTCGTGAGTTGGGGGGCACGCAGGGGCCCCTCCCAGGGGGCATTTGCGCCTCGGTTCCCCAACCGTTCCCGCGGAACCCTCCGCAGGCGCTTTCTGGACTAAGCGTCGCCGCAAAGCGGATCAACAGAATGCTGGAAGGGCCGCCTGATGGCCCGGAGAGGGAGCGAATGGTCAAGTTCATCTCAATCGCTCACCTTATCCTGATCCGAGAGGCTCGGGAGGCGTCTCCCAGCGGCTGAGGAGCATCTTCGCTCTGTCCCTCTGGGCCACCCACTCGCGAAGTTCGGCGTAGGTCTTGTGTCAGGCCACAAGGCTCGCGTCGTTCTGATTGCTACCCCTCACCCACAAGCGCTGCGGAATAGATTATAGAATGGGCCAGAGTTGAAATGGTAGAATTGCGCTAACGCGCTCGTAGCGAAGGGGAACTATGCCAATCCACAGCGCAAGCGAAAACTTCGACCTCAGCCGCGAGGAATTCGCCGGGCTGAAGGTCCCGACGGCTCCGGAGGCCGCCGCCGAAGCCATTCGGAAGGCCATCATCTCCGGGAAGCTCAAGGCGGGAGATCGTCTGCCCGAACAGAAGTGGGCCGCACGATTCGGAATCGGGCAGCCGACGCTGCGTGAAGCATTTAAGGAGTTGCAGTACCAGGGTTTCGTGGAAAAGATCGGCCAGCGCGGTACGTTCGTGGCCCGGCTTGACGACCAAGATTACCGCGCGATTCTGGAAGTCCGTCTGCCGCTTGAGGCTATGGCGTTCTGGCGAGCTGCTGCGCGCGTCACTCCCGCCGTCGAACACGAACTCAGCAGCCTGATCCTCTCCATGACCACAGCCTGTGAAGCCGCCGACGTTCCTGAGTTTCACCTTCATGATGTCAGTTTTCATCGCCGCGTCTGGGACTTGGCGGACAACCGATACCTCAAGGCATCGCTCGAAGCGTTGTGTTTTCGTCTGTTCGTGTTTTCCGTGGTGGGGCGTGACAAGAACTGGTTCCGGGCTGCCGTCCGGCAACACCAAACGATGCTGGAAGCGCTATGCTCCCGGAATCCGGAGCAGGCGCAGCGAGGATTCCTCAACGCAACCGTCGATTACTGGAACAACCTCTACAATCTTGGCTTGCGCATCGAGGACGCCATGAGTATTCCTCCCACTACACCGCGCTAGGGGCTGCCGCCCGGCAAAGCAAATTGCCACTCACAGTTTCTCAAGTCCAAGCTGGTCCTGTAATTCCTCAAGCGTTCGTCCCTTGGTCTCCGGGAAAAAGCGCAGGACCACAATGAACTGCACCAGCATCATGCACGCGAAGAAAGCAAAAGGCATCCACGTTGACGACGCCGCGAGCATGGGGAAAATGAGCGAGAGCACGGCGCAAGTGATCCAGTGAGTGAAGCTGCCCAGGCTTTGGCCCTTGGCTCGCACACTATTTGGAAAGACCTCGCTGATGTAGACCCAGATCACCGCGCCCGAAGAAAACGCAAAGGTGGCGATGAAACCAATCAGGGGGATCAGCAGGAACCGCTCAAATCTGCCTGTGTAGAGGAGGATCGCACAGGCACCCTGCCACCCCACCATGGCAAGGCTGCCGATAAGCAACAGGGTTCTGCGACCCACTTTGTCGATAATCGTCATCGCCAGGAAGGTCGCCGACAGGTTGGTGGCGCCGATCGCTATCGATTGCCAGTCACCCGAGAGGCTTGTGAAACCAGCTCGTTCGAAGATGTGGTTGGCGTAGTAGAGAATAGCGTTGATGCCCGAAACTTGATTGAAGAAAGCCACCAAGACGGCGAGCAAGATAGGTTTCTGGTGCTCGCGGCAGAAAAGCTTGCGTGTCCCTTGCTTGGCGGAAGCGACTGCCGCCACGATGGAATCCAGCGCACCCTCAACGTCCTCTTCGCCCAGCCGAACCAACACCGCCCGGGCCTCTTCATAACGTTGCTGTTGGACCAACCAACGAGGGCTGCGGGGGATGACATAAAGGAGCGGCAAGAATAGGGCTGCGGGGAGAGCCGAAATACCCAGCATCCAGCGCCACTCCACGGCCTGAAGATTGAGTGTCCGGATCACCCAATTGGATATGTAAGCCAGCAAGATGCCGAGAACGATGCTGAATTGGAAGAAGGCTACCAATCGGCCGCGCCATTTTGCCGGCGCGATCTCGGCAATGTACATGGGCCCGAGTACCGACGAACCACCAATCGCCAAACCCTCGATGAATCGAAATGTAATCAGTAAATTCCAGTTCCACGCGAAGGCGCATCCGATGGCGGACGCGGCGTAGATGATGGCGAGTCCGCGCAGGCTGTCGCGCCGGCCGAACCGGTCTCCCGGCATGCCGGCGAGCAAAGCCCCGAAGACCGTTCCCCAGACGGCACTGGCAACGGTCCAGCCGAGTGACCGGGGACTGAGGTGGAAGACCGTCGTTAGAGCCCGAATCGCTCCGGCAATTACGGCCGTGTCAAAACCAAACAGCAGGCCACCCACTGCGGCAACTAGGGTGCTTAAAACGATACAGCGGTTGAGATGCCTCGTCTGACTGCTAACCTGAGCGACTGAGATTTCCATAGACGATAGATTATAGATTGATACTTCATCGCCTGGAAGGTAAAATTGGGGTTTACGTGTGCCTCGCTAATCTATTATAGACGGCACAGAGGAAACGCTGTGGCTGACATGCGAAACAGCTCTTGTGCCAACGAACTGTCCCCTTTCCATAAGCTGGCGCGAGCAATGCCCGAAGTACTCGGAGCCGTCGCGCTCTTTCTATCTGTTGTGTGGCTGCTGCAACTCCCGGCCTTCTGTGCTTCCGAACCCGCTTCCTTGCCACTGACGTCCGGGACCTGGGCTGTGACATTCCATCCGCTCGCATCCGCACTGGAATGTGTACACACGCCCACGGGGACACGCGCGGTGGGGCGAATCTCGTTTTCAGTGCACCGAGCCGGCAGCACTGCCTCCTGGCGCATTGAGCAAGCACGAGATTCCATCCGCGGACGGCTGTCACTCGTTGATCCGGCAAACGATGTTCAGGGATATGTAACGATCATCGCCGACGGAAACCGCCTCTCTCTATCCGTGCTTCCGCGGCCACGCCAGTTCTACGAGGGCGAACTCCGATTTGCTCCTGCCCTCGACTTCGGAGCACGCGCTCTTGCTTGCCGCACGCGAGTGCCCGAACAAAGTCCGGTGGTACAGATGGCGTCAGGCGCGGCCGACAGCTCATTGAATGACTCGGTATTCGATCCGGAGCGTGACCTCATCCTGCGTTTCGCGGGGCAACACGTCTCCGTCGGCACGCAGGTGGCCGAGTCAGGCGGCGCACCGACATTCCAGATAGAACAAACCGCGGAAGGGCGAAAGGGAGAGCCTCCCGCAATCACCCTCGAAATCCTGCCGGATTACTACCGGACGCGTTATGTGCCGGATTACCGCTTGATTGACCGTCAGCGGTGCCCCTCGCCGCCAACCGGATGGATGTCGTGGAATACTTACTTCGACACAGCGGGCGAGGAGGAGAACCTCGCGGAGGCACGAATCGCCGCCCGATATCTCAAGCCATTTGGTTTGGAGATCTGGTCAATTGAATCGTGGCAAGAGAACTCGCCAAAGCTGCCGGTCAGTAATTTCTACAATCTGACCCTGCGCGCCTCACAAACGAAGTTTCCGCACGGGATGAAGTGGCTTGCCGATCAGATACGGTCACTCGGGTTCAAGCCCGGCATTTGGACCGTCCCGTTTGGGACCGGCGATGCAAGTTTCTATCAAGCGCACCGAGAGTGGTTCCTGCATGACTCCGAAGGGCAGCCCATGCAGAACTGGTGCGGCCGTTATGTACTCGATCTTTCCCAGCCCGACGTGCTCCGGCACATGGAAGAAACCCATCACACCATGTCGTCTGACTGGGGCTACGAGTTCTTCAAGATTGACGGCATGTCGGGAGCAGGTGCGTCCTATTCGGCCCATTTCTACGAGCGGCCGGAGGTACGGGCCGCATTCAACAGGCCCTGCGAAGACCCGTACCGGGGCGCGATAGAAGCGCTGCGGCGTGGAATCGGGCCAGACCGTATCTTGCTGGCTTGCCAAGGCCACTACACAGGACCGGAAGTGGCGTCCGCCGATGCCGCGCGCCTGGGATCCGACATCGTCAGCGCTAATGAACCGCCCCACTGGGAGAACTACCTAAGCCAGGCGCGAATGACTCTGGCTCAACTCTTCGTGAACAACCTGATCTGGTACAACGACCCCGACACGCTAATGGTGGGCGAGGCCGCACCGCTGTCAGTAGCGAGGGTCGCAGCAACTGTCGTCGCTTTGCCCGGCCAACTCACCTTCTTCGGCGACAAACTGGCGAAGCTTCCGCCGGAACGGATGCGCTTGTTGCAGCAGGTTCTGCCCGTAGCGGACGTGCATCCGCTGGATCTCGTTCCGGTGCCGGACCTCAAACCAGTCTGGGACCTGAAGGTCCGTCGCCCCTTCGGAAACTGGGACGTCGTTTCTGTCTTCAATTGGGGAGAGCAAGCTAGAGACTTCCCGCTTTCGCTCTCTGCTCTCGGCCTCAGTGAAGACAGGCAGTATGTGCTGTGGGAATTCTGGAATCGTAGGTTGCTAGGCATATATCGTGGAGGTACGACCCTCCACGTCGAAGCACGCTCAAATCTTCTACTCACGGTGCATGAACTGCTCCCCCGGCCGCAGTTTATGTCGACGGACAGGCATGTTGCGCAAGGGACTGTAGAGCTGGGAGACTTGGCCTGGAATCCAGAGCGGGACGAGCTTGCCTGCGACTTGAAACTCGTCGGCGACGACCCACTTACTGTATTTTTCCATGTCCCTGCTGGCTACGCCTTCCGAACCGCGAACGCTACTGGCGCGAGTGTCGAGAACGCCACCGGCACGGGTTCAGTTTTATCCGTCACGCTTCGCCGCACGCCCTCGGGTAGAGCCAAACTCCTGTTGAGTTTTAACCGGCAGGCCGGGAAGCCACATTAGGCGCACGAGGCCGAAGGGATCGAACCCGGCGTCGAGCCCATATTCTACTTACGGAGTTGGAGAGCGTCTGGTCCTCTCCAAATGATTCATGCTATCGGAAGCTTCAGATTCTAAAGTTCGCCCCGACTCCACCCGGATTGAGTTGTTAAAACAACGGGTTCGGGCGGGTGAGCATAAACGTCATCGCTCTGCTACTCCCCTCGACTTGCTTCCGGAGTTGGACGCGCGCAATGCCTCCTGGCCGCAGCGGGTCGCGCAACTCGTCTGCCAGATGTGCGACGCACAGAGACCCGTGATTGACTGCAACGAACGCATTGTCTTCACACGCACGGTCCCCAAGATTCCACCAATCTATACACCGGAGCAGTGGGAGCAGCGCACGGCCGGCCGTACGCTACACGAATTGGGGCCCATCAGCAATATCTGTCCCGATTGGGGCATGGCAATATCCCAAGGCCTGCTGGGCCGCAAGCAGGTGGCCCTGGAAACTCGGCAGCGGCTCGGTAACAAGGCGGGGGCAGTGGAGGTTCTGGACGCCGCAATCGAAACTATCAATGCAGTTCTCAGGCTGGCTGGCCGCTATCGGGAAGCGGCCCTTGAAGTGGGGCGGCAGGACATCGCGAACATCTTCTCCCAAGTGCCTGCATACGCCCCGCGAACCTTTCATGAAGCGCTCCAATCGCTGCGGTTGCTCCACGCCGTTGTTTGGATGGGCGGCAACTACCACGTCGGTCTCGGCCGTTTCGATCAGTACCTCTGGCCCTACCTCGAAGCGGATCTCGCCGCCGGCCGGTTAACGCCTACCACCGCAGAGGAACTAGTAGCGGAGTTCTTCATCTCCCTGAATAAAGACAGCGATCTCTACCCCGGCGTCCAGCAAGGCGACAACGGTCAGAGTCTCATGCTCGGCGGCGTACGGCCGGACGGCACGGACGGCGTAAATGAGCTCACGCGGATCGCTTTGCGTGCTGCGCTGCGGACGGACATGATTGATCCCAAGATCAACCTCCGCATCACACCGGAAACAGACCTCTCGTTGCTCCGCTTGGCGGCTGAACTTACACGGAAGGGTCTAGGATTCCCGCAGTACTCGAACGATGCGGTTGTCATTCCTGCCCTCGTAGCGCATGGCTACACTCTCGAAGACGCTCGCGACTACACGGTGGCAGCCTGCTGGGAATTCATCATTCCGGGTAAGGGCATGGAAGTGGTGAACATCGGAGCCGTCTCCTTGCCGGCCGCAGCGGACACCGCAATCCGCACCGGGCTGGAAGCTGAGGATAGCTTCGAAGGTATCCTCGGCCGTGTCGCAAAGGACATCCGTTTGCAGGTTCGTGGCTTGGTGGATACTTACTCGCGGCTGTTGTTGCCGCCCGCACCTTATCTCTCCGTGCTCATGGACGGCTGTCTGGAACGGGGCCAGGACGTCTCGGGCGGGCTCAAGTACAACAATTTCGGCATCCACGGGGCGGGTTCCGCCAACGCCGCAGACGCCCTTGCTGCGGTAGAGCGGCTAGTCTTCCAAGAGACGGTTGTTGACGCGCGGGAACTGATCGCCGCCCTGGGCACAAATTTCGAAGGGCACGAGCCGCTGCGACAGCAACTGCTTCATCGGGCGCCGCGGGTTGGCAATGACCCGGAGGCAGACCGCATCCTCGCCACGCTGTTCGACCTGTTCGCGGATGCTTGCGAAGCGATCGACGACAACGGCCGTGGCGGAAAGATCCGGCCCGGGTCAGGTTCGGCTATGTACTACGTATGGCTGGCGCGTGGCAAGCCGGGAGATGCGGAACCGCCCATTGGGGCTACGGCCGACGGACGGCACAAAGGTGACTTCTTCAGTGCTAACCTGGCGCCATCACCACAAACATTGGCCCGCGGCCCCATCAGTGTGTTGCAGGGATTCAGTGGGATTGATTATGCGCGCATTTGTAACGGTGGCCCCATCACCATGGAAATCGCGGACCTTGCCTTCGCAGATCCGGAAGCGCTCGAGAAATGTGCGATGCTGGTACGCACCTTCGCACAGCTTGGATGCCAACAGCTTCAACTCAACGCCGTGAATGCGGAGAAACTGTTGGAGGCCAAGAGCCACCCCGAACTGCACCGCAACTTGATCGTGCGGGTCTGGGGCTGGAGCGGCTATTTCTGTGAACTAGCTCCCGAGTACCAAGACCACGTGATCGCGCGCTGTCAATATGCACTCGGCGGGTGATACATGCCCCAGGGCAGGATTGCCGATATCAGGGAATTCACGGTGCATGACGGCCCCGGCATCCGTACAACGGTCTTCCTAAAGGGCTGTCCGCTGCGCTGCACCTGGTGCCACAACCCGGAGATGCAGTGCTTTGCGCCTCAGGAGATTCACGCCGCAGGCTCTGTGCGGATGATCGGCACCGACTACGAACCTGCCGCCTTAGCCGCAATTCTCAATCGCCAAGCACCCATACTCCGAGCGAACGACGGCGGTGTGACCTTCTCCGGCGGCGAGCCGCTGTCTCAAGCCCTGTTTGTAAGCGAAGTGATCGACCGTCTGCATGGTCTCCACGTCACCCTGGATACTTCCGGCCACGCTTCCGCAGAGGATTTCCAGTGCGTGGTTTCCAAATGCCAGTTGGTTTACTACGACCTTAAGCTGATTGATGCCGAGGAGCAGCGCCGCTTCACCGGGCTGGACAACACACTCATTCTGTCCAACCTGCGCCACTTGAGTCGTACCGGAGTGCCCTTTGTGATCCGGGTCCCACTGATACCCGGAGTAACGGACAGCAAAGCCAACCTCTCCGCAATCGCTCGCACCGCGCAAGGTCTCCCCGGCTTGCTTCGCGTGGATCTGTTGCCTTACAACCGGGCCGCCGGGGGAAAGTATGCAGCTTTTGGGATGACCTTCCACCCCGGTTTTGACGAGTCCGCTGAGCCCAACGCGGATATTGAGCCCTTCAGGATACTCGGCGTGCCCGTGCACGTGGCGCGAGGACGTTCCAGGCAGGCCGATGCCGGTGCCCACGCCAGATCGTAGAGAGCGAACCCCGCGAAGCCCCTTACGTGACGCGGTCCCTCCAGACGAAAGTCCAGAGCAAGGGTCTTCGCGGGGCCCCAGATGACGCGGTAAACGGACTGCCCCTGCGGCCGCGTTACCCCTGCTATACGATGCCCGGAAGATAGCACATCGGGATGTCCTTCGAGGTGCGCAGCCCCGGCTTTGCTTCCAGAATCGCGGGGACGCAGTTAACAGCCACAGCCGCAGTGGCATAGTCACCGTGAATCCCTCCGGGGACTTGGAGCTCCAATCCAGGCACACCGGTGATTTTGACAGCATCGATCGGATCGGGTGCGTCCAGGTACATCTGGAGTTCCAGGTGGATATTCGCCGCCTCGCTCGCCAGCCCGCGCGCCACCTGGTGCACGCCCACTACCCGTCCGGGAGGAACCTCAAAGAAGTCCGTCTTCACCATCGTTTTGGCGATCACCGGCTCGATGGTTTCTTCGATGCGATCAACCTGCAGGCCCAGCGAATCGGCAATCATCGCTGTGGATTCGGGAAGGCCATGATGTTTGATGATCCCCGCGTCGCGCTGCGCATAGAACTGATCCACGGTGAGTCCGGAACCCACCTTTTTTTGCAGCGGTTGCCGCCGTTTCGAGGCATTAACAATGCGGTGGACCTCGACTTTGTCAACACGGTGGCAGGCCGTGGCCAGCGTCAATACCAGCTTGTCCATGGCGAAGCCGGGATTCACTCCCGTGCCGAGCATTGCTACCTTGTTTTCGCGGGCACACTGGTCGAGGCGCGCGCTCAGCTCCGGATATTTCCGGAATGGGTAGGAGAGTTCCTCGCAAGTGGAAACCACATGGAGCCCCGCCTCCACGCACGCTATGAGCTGGTCCGCGACATGCCTCAGGTAAGACGACGTAGTATGAAGTACGACGTCGGCGCCGGAATGCAGCACCGACTTGGCGTCGGCGCTGACCAGCACTCCCGTGTTCCTATTAGCTCCGGCAACAGCGCCTAGATCCTTCCCCACCTTTTCCGGGTCTGTGTCAATGGCGCCGATGATCTCAAGGCTGGGTTTCTCCAGCATGAGACGAACAACACGTGCCCCGATCGGACCAACCCCGTACTGAATTACTCGAATTTTATTGCTCATTACTCCCCCTATCTGCTTTGGGTATCTGTCACGGATGTTCCGCGACATATCGGTCTACGTACTCCGAGAAGACTTCAGCCAAGCGCGTTGTGATCGCACCCTGAACTTGCGTATAGGCATGATGCTCAATCTGGCTGACCGCCTGAGCACCTCGGGTCGTTGACGAAATAAAGACCTCCTCAGCCCGGTACACGTCTTGTAAGCTCAAGGTTCTTTCAATGATCGGGATTCCGGCCGCAGCTCCAATCTCCAGCAAAACTTCGCGCGTCACACCGGCGAGACAACCGGAAGACAAGGGTGGGGTTGCCACCTTGCCGTCGCGAACGCAGAACACATTCGCCGCCGTGCACTCAGTAACTTCACCGCGCTCGTTGAGCAGAATTGCCTCATCGTATCCACTCTGCTTGGCTTGCTCCAGGCTCCAAACGTTGTTCAACCACGATGTTACTTTCGTTCCTGCCAAGGGCCCGGCGGCCAGGCGGCCGTAAGGCATGACGCGCAGTTTCACAGGGCCTTCGCGAGTGATCGGTTCGCTGGTGTACATCACCACGTCGGTTACAGGGAAAGCCTCGTCGCTACACCAAACGCCGACCTTGTTGTACACAAAATAGAGACGCGCACAACCGTTCTTCACCTTATTGAGTTCTATCAACTTGCGGAGGCCGGCGAGCAGGTCTTCACACTTGAAATCGAACGGGATCTGCAGCCGCTTGGCATCAGTCGACAACCGCCTCCAGTGACGCTCGGAAGCAAAAGGGCACCCATTGACAATACGGAGTGTTGTGAACACACCCCAACCGTTGAAAAGACCGGCTTGGCCGGGTGACAGACGAACGTCTTCCAGCGCCGAGATCCGGCCGTTATGAAATAGAAACTTGTGCATGAGTAGTGGTTCCTCCCCGGTCGGGAATTGAGACTTCGAAAACTGTGCCTCAAGTCATAAGGTGACAAGCAACGACTCACGGCACTGGAAGCAACCGGCGCTTCCGTCTTTGTCCAAACAAACGGCTTAGACTTCCGCCCGGGCCGGTTCGCGTCGTGGGCGAATGGCGCTTTTGCAGGCTGCTAGAAGACCCGTCTGGCCTGTCACACGCAAACCGCACACGCGGCGAGGAACATCACAAGGCGCATGTTTTGGACACGTGATTCCTGGCCGTGCACGGGGATGAGGGCGCTCATAACCTCGCTCGGTGCTTAGCGGCTCGGGATGATCCCCGGGATCCAGCGCACGGCGTTCCCGTGGAAGATCTTGACGAGGACCTCCCTGGGCAGGCTGAGGCCATGGACCGTGTGGTTTTCAACCTCGAAGGTGTCGCCACTCGCGAAAAAGCGCCAGTCGCGAGCGTACGTTGTGCGCCACTCATTCAAGGCCTCGCGATCATCTCCCTGCCCAAATCCCGAGTCCGTTCCGTAGAGCACGCGGTCCTGATACTTGATTAGGAACGCGCGAACCTTCGCGCGCGGCTGGCGCATCAGGTAAACGACTCGCGCCGCCGTGTCCACGGCGAAATTCGGGTACTTGTCGAAACGCAGCGCAACTTGGTCCACGTCCGTTTCCATGCTGCCCAAGTGTGCGCCTACCACTCGCAGACTGGGATTCAGGGCAAGAAGGTGGTCGCGCGCCGCCAGGATGGCGGCCTTCGAGGGATGGTCCGGGTGCTTGTACATGTACCACTCAGAGTGCTCCTGGTAGTAGGACGAGTCCGGGCTGTCGGGATCGGGCGGCAGCCAGCAGGAGTCGGGTTCAGCGAGATGCGCGACAAGCGTGCGGTGGTGCGCCGCGATGTCGCGGAAGATGGGCTGGAACAGAGCGTCGTCAGGCATCGCAAAACTGCCGTCCGGCCGCTTGATCTCCATGCCCACGTTCTTCCACAGCTTGACGGCCACCGCCCCCTGCGCAAAATCCGCATTGAGTTGTTGGATGGCCTGGTTGACGGAATTCGTGCTCGCGACGAGATAGGGATCGAACGTCGTGCAAAGTACCGCGTGTCCATCACTGGCCCTATCCACGGCAAGGCTTTGGCCGCGCTGCGGCTCCAGCGCTTTGAGCGGCGGATTAGCGCGATCCACCACCAGAATATTGAGAATGTGCAAATGTAGAGCCCTCAGCATCTCAACGAACACGGGATCATCGTTGACCACGTGGGCATGGGTATCAATGGGTTCGACTGCCGCAAATTCTTTGAGATACTTCGCGGTTTCGCTGTCTCCCTGATTCGGAGCTGCTGAAGACACCTTCCGTGCTGCGCCGAAGATCCCGATCGCTGCCAATGTGAGACTCAAAGCAACCGCTATATTCGCAAGCATTCGTATGTGAGTTTTCATGAATCCCTACCCCTACCAGAGTTTTCGAGATCACTGGCCGAGCCGAAGAATCACAGTTTCTTCCGCCGGTACTCGCACGACCTCGCTTGCCATGCCTTCCTGACTTCGCAGATCGTAAAATGACTTTTCCGTGCGGCCGTCCACTTCAACCTGAGTGCGTATCGGCTTCGTGCCAGCGTTTACTATGTACACCAATTTGCCCAAAGGGACGTCAACAAAGCGCGCTTCCACATTCCCGAGGGGCATCCCATCGGCGCTGCGAACGCGCACCGGCCGAGATACTTCCGCCCCATCTAGAATGGAGTCGAGCAGGCTGGACAGGTCGCGTATTGGAAACGCCGTCGCCGCAAAGTGGATTCTGCCTTTCCCGTGCTCGAGGAAAGCCAACGCCGGCTTCCCATCGGGGAAGGCCGCCAGCGTCTTAAACGACGACGGCAAATCAATCTCCATTCGAGTGCCCTCCCCGCGCAGTCCCGGGAGACCCGAAGGGAGGAGACCTCCCGATTTATCGACCAGGTTCACAGCCGATTCGGAACGATAAACCACGCGCTCTCGAAACGTTTGATCGTAGGATTGCTCGGCATCTCCCGTGCGATCAACTAGAGGCTGCTCGATCCGGCGAACGGTGATCCCCAGTTGTTGCAGGTAACTCAAGGGGCGGTTGTATTCGTCACTCACGAAGGAAGGAGGGAGCAGCAAAACCGTCCCTCCGTCGGCCGCGAACCGATCGATGGCCTGCGCGACTTCGGCGCGTTCGTGGGACGCAGCCGGCACCAGGAGCACCCGGAACTTGCTCAGCTTCCCGCTCAAAATCTGACTTTCCGAGACAAACGTTACCGCCGTATCCAGACAGCGGGCGGCCTCGTAGGTGCGCTCGAGTTCCCGCAGATAAGGAGTGCTTTCCCAAGTTAGCATCGTGGGCGGAACCTGGAGCACAGAGGTCTTGGAATACAAAATGGCCACCTGGGCCGGCGCGGAAGAGAAAGCGGCAATCTCCGGGGAGAGCCGGCGCGCATCGAGGACTGCTCGAAACAGGGCAGAGATATCGTCGAGTGACCAATCCCAACTGTGCGGTGGAGAATCAGCGGTGCTCTGAGGATATTCCGAGGCAGGTTGATCCGGCCACTGCCAGATCTGAATCGCGGATTTTCCATGTAGCATGTGCGGTAGCAAATTGCGTGGCTTGCCCAGGTTCATCTCAGGATCGGCGAGGGGCTTGCGCTGCTCCGACAGAGCAAGCTGGAGATCCATCCCCAGCGTTGACCCGCTGCCTTCGTGCAGAATGACGTCGTCGACGCGGTTGATGATCTGCTCCTCGTCGATTCCCGACGTTCCGTTGCCGCCGACGAGCATGCTGGAGCTACCGCCCGCGGCGATGGGAGTGGTGGAATCGTAGCGGCGCACGACGCTCTTCACCCAAACCAGATAGTCCGTGAAACGCTCCTGGTTGAAGCAGGCCCAGTCGTACCACTGCGCGCGATTGGTTCCGGGAAGAGGCCGAGCTTCTTTGGTGGGAGGAGCGACGATTTCCTGGAAGTTGACGTAGTGTGTTCCCCAAGCCTCGTTGAGCCGGGAGATCGTGCTGTGCTTCTTTTCCAGCCAGGTGCGAAACATCTGCTGAGAACGCTCGCAATAACAGATGTACTGGAGCTCGTAGCCCAGAATGTTGTAAAGCAACTCGGGATTCTGTGTCCAAGCCGCCACGTTGTCCCGGATGTAGCGTTCCACAGCCTCCCGGATGTGAGGGCTTTCCAGGCAGATGACCACGTTCTCTTTCTTTCCGCCCATGGAATCGAGGTCGCGAACCAGGTGGCCGCACCACCCATCCCAGCCCACGCGATGCGTGTCAGGATACTTCTGGAAAGCTGCGTAGACCGGCGAATCGTCGACGGTCCACCGTGAGCCGCCGCCCACTGAGTAACTTTCAATATGTTGCCGCGGCGTGGCGAAGAACCTGAGCAAGTTCCCGGTGGGGCCGTGGAGGGAGACTATGAACAAGGGACGTCCATCGGGGTCTCGAAAGAACCCATCCTGAGACGGCAATCCGCGCAGATGAGGATAGGGAGGGATTAGCGGTCCCGCCACCTGTGTGTCGTCGAGGACGGGGAGGCGCAGTTCACCGGTCATCAACGTCCTTAGCCGCTCGCGCTCGTGGGCGCAAATCCGCATCACGTCGCGGAACAGCACCTGTTTCTGTTGAGGGTTGTTAAACCAGGGGAACTGGGGCCGGAGATAGAGTCCGATTTCCGCTGTCGTCAGTTCCGCCTCGGAGTACGTCGTGTCCAGGCCGAGATGCGCAGCGCTCGTCACAGCCTCGCGTAATGACTGGTACTCCCTTTCGGCATCCTGCCTCGACTTCTTCAGAGCCTCGCTTTCGGGGATCGCGTCCAACGGGCCAACTTGCGTCACGCTAACCGAGCGCCCCTCGATCACAGCTTTCAGGTCTTCGGGCGCCTCGCGGGACTTGGTCAGCGAGGGTTCACTCTCACCAACCAGGCGGAAGTTGTCAAAATACAGACTGAAGGCACGGGTCAGATACTGCGCCGTCAGTGTGAACCGGCGGATCCTGCCCAAAGCTATAGGGCGCAATTCGGAGGTGGTACGAAGACCTGATAGGACAAACTCCACGTGTGTCCATCCCGAACCCAGAAAGACTTTGCCTTCACCACTGTAGTAATCATAGCGGTGGAACTCCGCGCCACCCTCGTCGTGGCCGGCATCGTAGAGGTCGAACGAGAGAATCACGGGCCGCGGCTCCGGATTGAACACATCAGACCGAAGCCGCTGGAAGGGGCTCCAGTCAGCCTTGGGCAAGGAGGCCGAAAGGGTTCGTGCGCGGGCGTCGAACTTCACTTCCAGCGCATAGCGGCCGTGCGCAGAGTGCACAGCAGTGCGCCGCACAGAACCCTCCCACCGGCCTCGTGCAAGTTCCGATTCGAAGTCATCAAGCACCTGGACCTGGGGCGCCCCAGCGGCGGCGGACGACCCGCGCAACTCCGTCGGGAAAACCTCCAGGAAGACAGCCAGGACGAAGAGCAGCGGGAGGCAGGCAGCGGTCCTGTGCCAGCGTTCACGCCCGAAGCCAGGTCTGGCCGGACATCGGCGCTTCCCCGCTCCCAGTGGATGGGGGAGATTCGGGACAACAGGGAAGGATTCGACCAATGTGGGTGGGATACTCTGAACAAGTGGACTCCAGAACTTACTATCTGTCCTGACGCTCATCGCAATCCTTTCCCTTTCAGTACGATCTGTGAAGGCCCCCGCGGAAAAACGGCATAGTACTCCAGCTCTGGACTTGCAGCTTCGTAGTGTCCGTGTGATCGGGCTACGTTCTGCCGGAGGGGTATTGGATCACGCCGCGCACGCCATCTTGATGTCCAGTGTGGCTCTGTGCTGCATTTGAAGCCTTGAGGCTTCCACTTTCAAGCAGCTTTCTTTATTCGCCGTTTGCCACCACAAGGGCCTTCAGCAAGGCCTCACGAGCCGCTTCTATGTCCACGGGATTCGAGGTGAAGTCCTGGGTTGTCCTCGCCACCTTCAAGGCGATGCTTTTCGCGTCCGCTTCTTTTCCCTTTGAGGCCAACTGGAGTAGCAGTTCGGCATCTTCAAAACCGTCGCGCAGGTTCTCAAAGCGCACCGACGAGAGAGGTTCTCCTTGAGGGCCTGGGTACAGGAGCCATCCGTCGCCCAGTGGCCATCGCGTTCTCTGCCAACGTGTGCGCGTGCTTCCCCGGTCGAATGCGGCCCAATCCTGACGCCCCGTATTGACTCCCCACTGATTCAGCCCCCAGTACTCAAACCCCGAAACCCCGTACACGTAAGTCAGCCAGCCCACGATACGCGCGTCCGTGGCGGGGTATTCGATAAACAGATTCGGGTGCTCGTGGGGCCACACGCACAACCCCCACATGACGGGGTCCCCGGCGCGGCGCCGCTTCTCGACGCCCGACTCCTCATATTGCCGAATGTAGACGTCCCAAATGTCGGTATAACCCGCCAGCGCGTTGACGCCCGTGACCTCGTTCAAGCACAGCCACACCTTGAGCCCCGGATCGACGGAATGAATGTACTGGTAGTTCTTCTTCACCGTGTCCCACATCTCCTTGCCGGGCTCGTCCACGTTGTAGACGAAAGCACCCTCGGCAAGCCCGCGAGATCGAAGTGCGGCGAGATAAGCCCGCAACAAGTTGGCCATGTGGGATCGCGCTTCCTCACTTTGCTGCTCCCACGGGTGCTCCCGGTCAAGCATGGCGATACAAAATCGATCGAGACTGTACTCGCGGCCAAGATCGATCAACTTCGTCGCCGTCTGGAAGTCATACCCCCCGGGAGCCTTTCGAACGGGCCACGTCACAGGGTCGTCGCGACCGGCCCCCGATGCGAGCATGTCGCGTGTGGGACCTAGGCTTCCGGCTTCTGTCTGCTCGCGCACTGCGATTTGGTTCCACCCCGTCACCATGTCGAAAGCCGGGCCCAGGTGATGTTCAAAAGCGAACCGGGCCCAACGCTCGTAGAGTTGGTGGAAGGACTGTCCCCACAGGCCCCCTGGAACCTGGTAATGAGCGCTGAGCGTTCCCGCAGGCATGAACGTAGCATTGCGAAGCTGCTGTTTCTTTGGCAATTCGGCGTCGTAAACTCGGATGCGGTAGGTTCGCCGCTCGACCTGTCCGCTATTGCTCTTGACGCTCAAAGCGCCCACGTAAGCACCCGGTGCGGTCCCCAGCGGTGCCAACAACGTAATCCAAACGGGTTGGGTCTCGCCCGCCTCCACATCAAACGGACGATTCGGCAAAAGAGGGTCAGGCCACCAACCGACTTTCGTGGCAGCGCCCCAGGGGCGAGAATCGTCGGGCCGGGACTCCACATACCCTACCAAGTGAACTTCAACTTGAACGCTCGCGCGGCCTTTCGTTCCGGACGCTAGGGTTGGAAGAGTCGCCTCCACGACGACGTCGCTCAGCTTTTTGCCCCGCGAATGCACCAACAGTTGAAAGGATTCGGACTCACCCCGCGCCATGTCCACTTGCCAGGCGTCGCGTGCGCCTGAACTGGGTTCGTCCAAGAACACTTTCACGGCGGGGCTCTGGAAGGAAAGCGTGAACCCACCCGAAGCCGGTGCAATTGAGACATGCGCTAGAAGAAGGCACAGGCCAACCAGGATGAGATTCGCGCCTCTTGCCAAGTCTTTCATGCTCCAGTTTCCCATGTTTTTCCTTAGTAAGGTCTATCGATGGCAAACCGCAGTGCGCGCATGCGTTTAGCCTTTCGTGGAGCCGGCAGGGTTGCCGGATGCGGCGTTAGGACGAGCGGACGAACTGGTTGTACACCCTTTGCCACCGGCCCCCAAGGCTTCCGCGCGGCGGTGGCGAGCGTCGTTGCCAGAAGGAGCAACGAGTAGAACTAGACATCCCGGTAGCGCCGGAGGGTGCTTGCGAACCCCGG
>Ga0335069_10001181_pt1 | contig 42251 bp, 34 predicted proteins | sample Lox_Sample_11_FD_206714 | JGI IMG/M metagenome (GOLD analysis project Ga0335069, IMG submission 206714) | Soil microbial communities from Loxahatchee National Wildlife Refuge, Florida, United States - Lox_Sample_1.1 | ecosystem: Environmental > Terrestrial > Soil > Wetlands | place: USA...
CGGCAGGGTGCCCGATTGCACACCGACCGCTAGTTTTTGCAGCGTGCCCGCCGAGGTCGTGACTCCCGACTGTTGCAGATAGTAAGTCGTGTTGCCGGTGGGGTTGGCTACCAGTAGCGCGGTTTGAGTTTGATTGCCACTGCCCACCAGCACGCCGCTCGGGCTGCCGGCGCGAACATCGAACTTGCATTTTGCCGCCACCGTGATGGTCGTGGTATTCGGCGTGTCGTATAAAGTGATCGGGTTGGGATCCGCCACAAAGTTAGTCACCAGGCACGCGGGAGCTGCCGGTTTTACCGTCACGGTAGCGGACTGGGAGTTCGACCCCTTGAAGTTGTGGTCTCCCGCGTAAGTGGCGGTGATGGTGTTGGTCCCTGCGGGCAGCGTGTTGGTATGCAATTGCGCGATGGCATTGGGAAGGCCCCCGAAACCTCGATTGATATCGAAGTTCGCCGCCAGCGACCGTGTTCCCAAAGGCTTACCGTTCAAGAAGAAGTTGACCGTGCCGGTCGGCGAGTTGCCCAGCTCTGCGTTTCCGCCTTCGACGATGGCCATCAGGGTTACCTGCGCGCCTGACTGGGCTGTTCCAACGCTTGTCTGCACAGTGGTGGTGCTCTGAGCAGGCGTGATGGTGATGTTCACCGGCGTCGAAACACTCGGCAGGAAGCTGGCATCTCCCGAATAGCTGGCCACAATGGAATGTTGGCCCACGGGAAATACGATGCTTGTGTTAAAGCTGATGGCTTGCGACTCCGTATTCAACACACCGCTGCCGCCCTGGATCACGTTGCCATTGTCAGTGAAGGTGACTCTTCCGGTAGCTGTTCCCTGCCCGCTCACTCCCGCGACACGGGCGCTGAGCGCCAGCGAAACGTTTCCGTACGGGCCGCTGGTATAAAACGCATACGGAATATCGAAAAGGTACAGCCCGCCTGCCGAAACCGTGCTCGCCTCTGCAGTGACCGTCATCGGAACCGCGGTGGAATCGCTCGGCGCAAACGCCGTATCACCCGAGTAGTGGCCGTGCACCATGTAATGGCCTCCGGGCAGGGTCGCCAGGGTCGAAGCTGCCGAACCATCCGCGAGTGCGAAGGATCCATAAGACGCTCCATTTGCCGTCTCCACCGTGACCGCTCCGGTCGGGGTACCGCTACCGCTCTGCGGCGTCACCGAGACCTGTACGTTCGCCTGGGTGCCGTGAGCGAAACTTGGGGGATTGATCGCCATCGCGGTGCTGGTCGCCTTGTAACTGACCGAACCCCAGTTGTTCAGCAGATTCGCCACATTGATTGAACCGAGACCCGTCGCCAGGTCGTATCCCGTTCCCGCCGGATATTTCGCCGTGGCTTTTCCATAACTTGGCTCGCCCGGTACGGAACTGTTGCCGGTCGTGATGTCGTTGAAGACGCAACTGCTGTCGGGCGGCTTGGTTGTGCTCGATCCGTTGCACTTGCTGTACTGCTGGGCGGCCGCCAGGTGATAGAGAACATAATTGACAGCGCCCTGCCGCGATTTCATTTTCTGATCCACCAGCGCCATAATTCCGGCGAAGGAAGGCGTTCCGGCCGACGTCCCGCCGATCGGCGTGAAGCTGGACGATGAGATCGTGCCCTCACATCCTCCGTCCAGGCAGATCAAATACGGGGCATTGTCAGGCGAAGCAGTGAACGAGATATCCGGAACGTCTCGCGCTCCGTCGGATGGGATGCCCGCGACGCCGGTTTGCCACGCAGGCTTGCTAAAGACCGTGCTCGCGCCACCGCTCGATGCGGCCGCGATCACATTATCGGCGCCGCACTTGCTGGCATCGCAGCTGTCATTCCACACGTCTTCCGGTGGATATCCGGTCGCCGAGCCCAGGGTTTTCGCGGCGTTCGATTCGGACCAATACGTGGTGCCGAGGAGACTCGCGCTGGTGAACTCCGTGCCGCCGACCCCAACCACGTAAGGCGATGCGGCCAGAATGTTCACCGTCAGGGGACCCGGCGGGGTGGTGACGTTGTTGAAGCAGACATATGGGCCGGCATCGCCCGAGCCAACCATCCAGGTGATGCCCTGGGCGGCGGCTTGCTCCCGCAGATCGCCGATCATCTGGGCCAGGGCCGAAGTGACGTCTACCTCGCAGCGATAGAAGCTCTCGGTGAGAATGTCCACGTTGTTGTTATCAACGGCATACTCCTCGGCGAGCGCTAAGCCATCAGTTGTGTCCGTATCCGGCGCGAGGATGAACTGGATCGCCGCGTTGGGAGCAATCGCGCCGGCCCAGCTGATATCCAGCGTTCCTTCGAGATCAGGCCCATAAAAGTCGAGCTCCTCCTGATAATAATCAGGGCTCGTTCCGTTGACCACCACCTCCGGCTCATTCGGCGGCAAACCGAACACCTTGCGAAACTCCGAAATATCCTCGGTTAGAATCGGCGCGCCGCCAACGACTCCAATGGTCACTCCCGTTCCATCAATACCGGCTTTATAAACAGGGTTGATGTTATAGATAGTGGCGAAGTCGGCCGGCGCCAGCTCGCGTCCCTGGTTGCTGTCGTACTCCGGCCAGAAGCGGCCTCCCTTGCGACCCGCCTTCGGCCATTTCTCGGAAATGCGGTAGAGCGGCTTTGCCTTGAAGTTGTTCATTGAAGCAACTCCCGCAACCACCGGCGCCAATGCCTTGGGAATCTTCGGATCGCCAGCATTGGCCCAGTGCTCCTCGCCATTGACGACATATTTGTGAATCTCGGTGTTGAAGGCGTTACGCACCATTCCCGCCGTGCCGGAAAACTCGATGATGTTCTTTGCTTTCGCCACGCGGTTTACTTGAAATCCATAGGACTCGAGCCACGTGGAGACGGTTCGCACGTCTTGGTCCGCCGCGCCAAAGCGTTCGCCGAACTGCTCCGGCGTCATCCAACGGTGGAAGTCGGTAGACGAGTTATCCTGCTGCGCGTCTATCAGCGCGCGAAGCGCAGTCTCCTGCTCGGGACTTCGCGTTACCACCAATTGCATGCGCTGCATCGAAAGATCCGCCGGCGCCGGGCCTCGGTCGAACGGAGCGCGCGCCATCGGATGCGTGTTCCCTTTCAGCGTCACCAGGCGAGATTCATCCACGGCCTCCGTAACTCGAGATTGAACGGAAACGTTTTGTGCGCTGGCGATGCCGGCAATTAAGGGGAAAAGTGCGGCAAGAGGAAAAGAGGAAGGGCACCGGAACATGTATGAATGGCCTCCGAATTCGCCGGTCTAGCTGAGTATACCTCGACCGGCACTGCACCTGAAAATCGCATTTAACATCTGTGATTTGCCGGCGGATTACAACCGGAGCCTAACCAAAGATGTATGTACTCTGCCGGAACTTGGGTCCTAGAATTGAAAGGGGTGTGGTATCCCGCTTTGTGTCGTTACCGGGCCGCTGGATCTCCTTCGTCGTGAATAACAAAGACTCGTAACGATCTCTTGTAGAGGTAGATGGACTGGGAGAAAACCTTGATCTCGATCCGCAAAGAAATGGACGAATCCCAGCAACTCGCCGACCGTTTCTCGGCGCTATTGCAAGCGTTCTTGGACGTGGGCGCTACCATTCCTAAGGCCGCGCTTCCGGCGGACCCGGAGCTGTTCGCCGAGTGTGCGCACAAAATTGAACAGGCGGCGGCGACCCTGAAGTCGCGTCCGCCTCTTGCCGCCATTCGAAGCACGCGGGATCTTTCCGTGCAGCAGATCGGCCAGATCTGCGCCGCCAACCAGGCGGCTTTCGACGAGCGCGACGCCACGGTCAAAGATGTTATCGCCATGGTTGCCAAAGCAATTGGCGGCATCAAATGCGATGGCGAACGCCAGAACTCCAGTCTGGCCAGTTTGGCTGACGGCTTCGACGCACTTTCCCGTGTGGAGGATATCCACGAGCTCCGCCGCCGCCTGAAGAATGACGTGTACGCGATGCGCAAGACCGTGGACGACATGCGCCGCGAGAACGAGGACACAGTCCGGCGATTCGAAGCGGACGTGTCCGCCTTCGAAAAGCGTTTGGAAACGGCGCGCAAGGATTCCGGCACCGACCGCCTGACAGGTTTAGGCGGCCGCCGCGCTGCCGAAGTGTATCTACAGAAGATTCCTCCCACCGGCCGTCCCATCAGCTTTCTGCTTTTCGACATCGAGGGCTTCACAAAGATCAATGAGGATCAGGGCTCCCTGTTCGGCGACAAACTGCTGCAAGCGCTCTCTCATATGTTACGCACCAAATTTGGCGACGAAGGAGGAGTGTTTCGCTGGGGAGCTGACGAGTTTCTCGTGATCCTGGAAGGCCAGGCATCCGCTGCCGCCACACAGTGTCACGCAATTTGTTCGGGCTTCGCAAGTAACACCTACTTTGTGGTGAAACGCGGCACCAAAGTGGCGTTGCGCGCGCACGTTGCGTTTGGCGCCCATCCCCACACACGCGGCGAGACCATCGGCCAGTCATATCGACATGCGCGAGAGGCCCTCGAGCACAGCCGTCCGGCGGCGCGCGTGTGAATTACACCGATCTACAACAGAGACTTTCGGCGCTGGTCGCCTTTCAATGCGCGTTGATGGGGCTGCGCGGCGTCGACCCGGAAGCTTCCGAGGAAATGTTGTGGCAGACACTGCTCGCGGACCTAATCGCGCACTATGGTTTTCGGCATGTGTGGTACTGCCAATGTGTGGACGCCGGGGTTCGGCCGATGGTCTCGGCTCCGTCGCTGGAGAGTGATCTGGAGGGCGTCCCGGTCGAAATCGAGGATTCCTCGACTGTTCCCGGAAGCCCGGATCTCGCTTTGCCCGTCTCGGTGGAAGGCCACACCGAGGGACGGTTGCTCGTTTACAACGGCGGGCCTGTGGCGCCCGATCGAGCCGAGCAGATTCGCATCCTGACAGAGGAAGCGGCCACCATGCTCGCCGAACGGCGCTTCCGTCGGCGTAGCGAAGAAGCGCTCCGCAAAGCCAAGGCCCAGGCCGAAGCGGCCAACCGTGCCAAAAGTTTTCAGCTCGCCAACATGAGCCACGAGATCCGGACGCCCATGAACGGCATTTTGGGGATGATCGACCTGGTTCTCGATACCCAACTTTCTTCCGAACAGCGCGAGCTTCTCGGCGACGCCGCGCAGGCCGCTAAATCGCTTCTGGAACTGCTCAACGATATCCTCGACTTGTCAAAAATCGAAGCAGGCCGCTTGGAGCTGAGCCCCATCGAATTCTCGCTGCGCGATTGCGTCCGCGACGCCATCACCACGATGGCGATCAACGCCGGCCAGAAGGGCCTGAATCTTTCCGCCAGCGTCGCACCGGAGTTGGCCGACAGACTAACCGGCGATCCGCTGCGGCTGCGTCAGATTCTCCTCAATCTGTTGAACAACGCCATCAAGTTCACGCGCGTGGGATCGGTCGGCTTGTCCGTAGGATTGCAGGAGGTGAAAACCGACACCGTCGCCATGCATTTCTCGGTCTCGGACACTGGCCCCGGAATTCCTCCCGACCGGATCGGCTCCATATTTGAAGCGTTTCGTCAGGCCGATTCCTCCACCGCGCGCGAGTACGGAGGCAGTGGCTTGGGCTTGACGATTTCAGCTCAGCTCGTAGCTCTGATGGGCGGAAAAATCTGGGCGGAGAGCACACTGGGCAGAGGTAGCACCTTCCATTTCACTGCCGTCTTTGAACTGTGCCCGGCACCGCGGTCGGCAGCAGACTACCAGCTTGCCAATCCATAGCTCCGGCATGCTTCGGCTGATTCTCGTTTGCGCGGCACTCGTACCCACTCTCCTACATGGTCAACTGAAACTGCAGATCGAGGGACGTGATGCCGGTTCTCAGGTGCGTCCCGGTGCAACTGTGGCCGTCGTTGTGAACACCCAAAACACATACACTGCCGTTTCACTGGTGGGAGCGCCCCAACTTAACGTCATGCAGACGCTGGAGGCGCCGCCTTACCGCTTCTCAGTCCAAGTTCCAGCCGAGATTGTGGCAGGGTTGTATCCGATATCTGCGATCGCTTGTCAAGGCCCCGGGGACTGCGATTATGCCGATCCGATCGTGATCGACGTTGAGCCGGTATGGCCACCGGATGCCTCCCGGCCCTTCAAGGACACGCCGGGCGTGAGCGTCGACGTCGGCCGCGTACCTCTGGCGAATCGATCGCCAATTCCTTATCCGCGAGAGATCTTCGCCAAGGGAATTGGTGGAACAGCCCTGGTCGAGGTAACTCCGGGCTGGGACGGCAAGGTCGCGGGCATTCAATATTTGTCGGGTCCTGAAGAGCTTCGAAAAGACGTGATTAAGGCCATGCTGACGTGGCGCTTCGATCGGCGAGCGGGAGAGAAGCCACGCCGCGTGCGGATCACCTTTGATCCGGTTGCAGCAAGCCGTCAGAAGGCGACCGAGCCCGCCAGCCAAATCGTTCCCGCCGCAGCGCAGCCGCCAGCGCCGCGCATTACACCGCAGCGAATCCGAGTTCCACCCGCAGAACAGGCGACCAAGCTGAATTCCAAAGTGGACCCGGTCTATCCCCCACTGGCGAGAGCGGCGCACATTCAAGGCGTGGTCCGGTTTGGGGCGGTTATCAGTAAGGATGGGCACGTCCAAAATATTGTGTTGATGTCGGGCCACCCACTTTTGGTTCCTGCCGCCGAAGACGCCGTCAAGCAATGGCAATATTCTCAGACTCTTGTGAACAATACCCCGGTTGAGGTAGCGACGCAGATCGAGGTTGAGTTCTTCTTGCCCAAATAGCAGAGACATTTGTCAGCAACGGGCAAATGTCGTGCACCAGCCGCCAGCCTATTGCAGCCGATTGTATTTCTTCAACGCCTGCCGCAGGCCGTCGTGTGGTAGCGCCACCGAGGTTTGGTTGTTGGCCCCCGTCATGGTTTCGGCCCCGACCATGGCGTTGATGATGGCTTCTTCTGTAGCCTGGACCGTGGCCGCAAAGATATCGTTCATCTCGTTGTTCGGCAGCATTTTCAAATCGGCAACCCCTGCCGGCCGCGCCGCGTCCGGATTCGCCGTCGAGAACGCAATGAAGATGTCGCCCGAGCTGTTGCCCGAAGTTGAGCCGGTCCTCGCCAGTCCCAAAGTGGCGCGCCGTGCGAGACGTTTGAGCTGATGGGGCAATAGCGGTGCGTCCGTCGCCACCACGATAATGATGGAACCGACCTCGATCTCGCGTGGTCCATCGGCTGCCGAGCGCTGCGCCGTGAGCGGAATCTCGCGCCCCACGGGAACTCCCGCTACCATGAGTTGGTTCCGCGTTCCGCAGTTGCACTGCACCAACGCTCCCACCGTGTAGCCGCCGGCACGCGCATCCAGCTTGCGCGAGGCCGATCCGGTTCCTCCCTTGAACCCGTAGCATTGCATGCCTGTTCCGCCGCCATGATTCCCCTCCGCCACCGGCCCCGATCGCGCTCCTTCGAGAGCTTCAAACACATGCTCCGGCTTGACGTGAAATCCGTTGACATCGTTGAGTCGCCCGTCGAATGTCTCGGCAACCACGGGAAGCAAAAAGAAGTTCGCCCCATAAGTATTGGTTTTGGGCTTGAGTCCGGTCTTGACCTGCCAGGCGATGACGGCATCCCGCACCACTCCCACGCTGTGGGTATTGGTGATCATGATCGGCCCGTCCAGGAAACCCGATTCTTCCACCCAGGTAGTGCCGGTCATCTCGCCGTCGCCGTTCTGCGAGAACCATCCAGCAAAGACGGAATCATCACTGCGCTTTCCGCGTGGCAGGATGGCTGTCACTCCCGTGCGCACATTGTCGCCTGAGATCAGCGTCGTCTCCCCAACCTCGACGCCCTGCACATCCGTGAGCGCATTCCACTCACCCGGCGTGCCGTCAAACGGAACGCCCAAATCCCGGGCGCGCGGCTTACTCTGCGCAAGTAGGCAAGGTAGGACGCTTGCTATTAAGAGAACACTCCAAACGCTCTGTCGCATGGCGCCCAGTGTCTCTCAAACGCCGGCATCACGACAACGCCGGTGTCGTACGCGCTCACCGCGATCCAAGAATGAGCATCGCTCTTCCCATCATCTTTGCGGCAGCCGTTACGGCGTATGCTGCGTGACCACGCTGTTGAGAGTGGAACAGACGTCGTAGGTGATCCCGAGCACGGAGTTGCTCACCAATCCCGGGCAGCTCGCGCCGCCGACAACGACGGCCGAGGCGGGCGCCATCACGCGGTCGAACAGGTACGGGGCGCTGACTCCGCCAAAGCTGCCGGAACCCGAGATGCTCAGATCCATTACGGCAACAAAACTCAGCGCCACGTAGCCTGACCCGGACGGAATTAGCCCCAGCACCGCATTGTGGTTGGACGTGTAGTACGGATCGATCGCGATGGTGCCGTTGCGGATGGTCAGCGTCGTGGCAGAGGGACCCTGGAGGATGGCCACCGGAAACTCGCTGGACGCCGGCCGCGGCACGCTGATGGTGAATCCGTTCAGGTCGATGTTCACGTTCGGCGCCGTTACATAGATCGCGCAGGAGATGTTGGCGCTCAGCGCGAAAGCGCAACTGGTCCCGTTGCCCAAGAGATTGCCGCTGAGCTTGTAACTGCCTGGCTGGGAGATGGTAAAGAAGCCACCGCCGGTGGCCAGGGTTGATTGATTGATCAGCGTGACCCCATCCACCGCGAGTGCGGGAAGGGCTACGGCAAAGACTGCGATCGGCAAAAGCGATTTCATTTGTTTATCTCTTTCCTTGAACTCTTTCTGCCACGCACCAGACACGCAGCCAGGCCAGTCAATGCCAGGAGACCGGTCGACGGCTCTGGCACCGTCGGCGGCTCCGTTACCGAGGAGTAGCTGCTGATGTCGGCGTGGATGTCGGTGGTGCCGTCGTCTTCCAGCAGGTCGAGAGGATGTGGCTCGTCCAGGCCCGTTGCCGGGACGTTCATTGCGTCAATCTGTGCCGACGGGATGCTGAAGTTCGCGGTGAGCTCATTGCCCACGTAGCACCCGCTACCGCTATCCAGGCAGCCTAGCAGGCTGAAGACGTCCACTCCGGCTGACTCAGTTACCAAGAGTTGCAGAGTGTTGAAGCCGGTTTCCTGTGCTGCAACGGCCGGGACGCTAAAAGTGCCGGCGCTCAGCGCATAGGAGCCGGCGCCACTGATCAAACCAGAGAAGTCGAGCTCCAAGGTGAAGGCCTGGCCGTCCGTCATCTGGTTCAACGAAGGGTTGTTCATTGCCGGTCCGGTTCCATCGACGGTTGACTGGGTGACGATTCCGGTGAGTAGAATCGGCCCGGCCCTCAGGGTAGCGGACAGGATCAACAGCGATAGTGCGTGTTTCCACATAGTTCCTCGCATCACTTCAGGGATGTGCTGAGCGCAGGCGTGCCGTCGGAGCCGTTGCCGCTAATGACGTTGGTCCGGAGGGAGATGATCTGGCCGTTGCTCACCCCGGAGAGGCCCGTCCCGTTGCCGACGATGGTGGAGTTGTTTAGGCGCAAAGTGGTTGAACCGCCGCTGCCGTCGATCAGCGCGCCGGTGGCATTGGCGGTCAACTCGCAGCGCTCCAACGCCAAGACTGTGCCGCCGGACAGATGCACACCGATGGTGGAGGAGCCGGGGCCGGGGCCGCGCAGGAGCGAGTCACGAAGGGTGCCCGAGCCCGCCGACATGGAGAGTGCGGCCGTGGTGGAACCCAACAGGCGCAGCCCGCTGCCCGCAAAGATGGCGTTCGCGCCGGCCAGATTGACCCCGTAGACGGCGTCTACCACGGTGGAGTTGTCCGCGGTGAGATTGACGCTCGCCCCGGTGACATGGATGCCGTTAGCGAAGCTGCCTGGGGTACCGGCGATCTGGATGTTCTCGATGTGGACCTCCACATTGTTGCCGGAGACAAGGATGCCATCGCCGGTTGTGACCTGAATAACGAGGTTGCGCAGCGTGGCATTCGCGGTCACCTGAATGGCGGGCGCGCCGGGGCTGAAGATGTTCTCGATGACGGCGAGTCCGGAGCCATCGATGGTCACCGCGCGGTTAATGACGATTCCGGACGGCGCAACGGCATTCGCATCCAGGACCTTCACCGTTCCGCCCGGGTCCGTGTTGGCCAAAGCCGCGGAGAGCGAATAGCAGGGTGCGACATTGATACCGCAGGAGCTGGAATCGGCTCCGCTTCTGGAAACGTAGGTCGTGCCGTAGCCGAAAACGGCCGGGGCGCTTGCGAGTAGCGTCGCGGCGATAACTGTAGTGTGGATCTTCATTTCTTCCTCCGTCGTGTCAAAACTAGTTGCATTGCACGCCGCCGAAAGGCCGGAGCAGCGCCCAGCAGAATGGCGGCCAGCATGGGCGCCGTGGATGGCTCGGGTACATCGCTTACGCCCAGCACAAAGGAGTACTGGTCGAAGCCGGCTACGCCCACCGGGGTATCCGGCGTGGCGAGGGCGAGATTCTGGAGCGCAATGGCCGTGGCGTTATCCGCTGTGGCCGCCCAGGAGATGGTCAGACCGCTGGTATCGGTGAGCGACGTCCCGGCGTGCAGTTCCAGCCAATAGGATGTGCCGGCGCTCACCAGCAACGGCGACACCGCGAAATCGGCGGTGAATAAGCCGGATGCGTCATCGTAGCCCGTCGCCGGCCCGGCCACCGTCCCGGAATCCAGCAGAGCGCCCGGCGCACCACCGGAATCAGCGTAGACGGCATAGGAGACCGAGGTCAGATCGGTCTGCTCTTGCGCCTGGTACCAAAACCGAACCTGCGAGAGATTCGCGGTGGCCGAGGGGGTGAAGTCGTCGGCCAGGCGGTAATCCGTGATGTCGAAAGAGTTGCCGTTGAGTGCGCTCTGGTCCGCAATCACACTGGCACTGGCGGCTAGCGCCGTGCCAAGAAGAAGCACCGCCAGCTTCACGCGGGCCTCCGGGCGGCTCCGGTCTTGACGCGTCGTGCGAAGGGCAGAACAACGACGCCGAGACCCAGCAAGGCGAACGTGCCGGGCTCTGGCGCGGGCGAGGGTGGGACATCCGATTCCGCCGTAAGCGTGACGGAGTCAAAGAAGGCTTCGGTATAGGTGCGGCTGTTGGTTCCAGGGACCGCCGTGGAGGAGAGCACGATTGACAGAACCTCTCCGGCGTGAGGATCACTCGGGCCGCTCGAATAGACGGCCGAATCGGAGCCGAAGCTGTTCTCTGGAAGGCTCAGGTTACTGGCCGAAGCCACGAGCATTGTGCCCGCGTAGAGCTGGATCGAATCGGCGCAAAAGAAGCCGGCGGTCCGGCACCCCACCAGCGAGGATAGGGTATAGAGCGTGTCGTCCTGGAGCGTGTCGCCGAGCACTTGCGAAAGGGAAGTGGTCACATCCGAGCCCGATTCCTGGAGGTACGCCACCTCATTGCCGCTCCACCAGGGAGTGGTCCAGTTCACGCCGCCGGCGTTCGGAGCATAGGCCCCTGCGGCGGAGTTTACGCTGTTCGAAGTCGCGGTCCAGCCGATGAGCGCCCCCCCGGTTACCGGCGGATTGATCGTCGAGCCGGGAATCAGCTGGTTGTAGGAGCCGTTGCCGGCGCCGAATGGCAAAGTCGCGGATTCAAACGAGGGATTAGTGACGGTGATGGAACCAGCCCGGGCGGCCAGTGTGGCGGCCAAACACGTGAAGATTGCGGTGATGATGCGCATGTATCCTCCCTTCTGTCGTTTTCGGTGGCGCAAGGCGCCGCGTCCTTCAGCGGCACTCCCGCGCATGTTACGCTGACGGCGTAAAGCCTGATTGCAGGATGAATAACGTAATCTGGAGACAAGACCGGACATAACGCCGTGGAAAATCCAGAACCGCGCCCGGCCGATGAATTGTTTTCGCAGTTGTATGAGGAGCTTAGACAGATGGCTCACCACCGGCTTCGCGCCTATGAGCCGATTACGCTGCTCGATACAACGGCACTGGTGCATGAATCCTATCTGCGCTTCCTGAACGGCGCCCAGTTGGAGGGTTTCGAGCGTCCCCAGTTTTTGGCCTATGCCGCGCATGCGATGAGGAGTGTCATTGTCGACCTGGTACGGAAGCGGCGCGCGGAGCGCAGGGGCGGCGGTGACTTCAAAGTGGAATTGGGAGAGATTCAGGTGGCGCACTCCGTTGCCACCGAAGACCAAATCCTGCGCGTGAGTGACGCCCTGGATGAGTTGGCCTTGGCCGATGCGCGGCTGGCGCAAGTGGTGGAAATGCGCTATTTCGCCGGCCTGGACGAAAGGGAAATCGCCGCCGCTCTGGGTGTCACGGACCGCACCGTGCGTCGCGACTGGCAAAAAGCGCGGCTGTTGCTGTCCGTCGCGCTTCAATAAACAATAACCAATGGACTTCTCGGCAACCGAATGGGCCACTTTGAACCGGTACCTTGACGAAGGCATGGACCTTCCGCCGGAAAGGCAGGAGGAATGGCTGCGGAGCCTGGAGAGTCTCGAGCCTAGGTTACGCGACGCCTTGGCCGGGATGCTGCGGCGGAATCGCGAGCCGGATGACGAACTGCTGATCGGCACTCTGCCGAAGTTGCCCACGAAGCCTGCCCCCCGGCTCGAACGGGCCGGACCTTACCGTCTCTTAAGGGAACTGGGATCCGGCGGTATGGGCACGGTGTGGCTTGCCGAACGCGTCGACGGAGCCCTGACCCGGCAGGTCGCCCTGAAGCTTCCCCACGCGGCCGGCCAGCAGCAGTTCCTCGAGCGATTCCGGCTGGAGCGTGACATCCTTGCGTCGTTCATACATCCGCACATCGCACAGATTTACGACGCGGGAGCCACGGAAACCGGCCACCCTTACATTGCCCTCGAATACGTGGACGGGAGCCCCATCACGCAACATTGCGACAAGTTGGCCCTGGGGCTCCGGGAACGGCTCCGTCTGTTCTTTCAGGCTCTTTCGGCCGTGCAATACGCGCACAGCCGGCTGGTGATTCACCGCGATTTGAAGCCGCACAACATTCTCACTACCCAATCCGGTGAGGTCAAGTTGCTCGACTTTGGCATCGCGAAACTGCTCCGTCCGGAAAGCTGGGAAGAAGGCCACGACTTGACCCGTGCGGGTGAGCGCGCCTTGACCCTGGACTACGCCTCGCCGGAGCAGATTCTGGGCCAGCAATGCAGCATTGCGGCTGACATTTATTCCCTCGGCGTGGTGCTCTTCGAGTTACTGGCCGGCAAACGGCCGTACACACTCCGCCAGGCAGCGCCCGAGAAGGCCGTACTTTCGCTCCCTCTTCCCCGCCCAAGCGACGTGGCGAAGCAGCAATCGAAGCCATATTGGAAGGCATTGAAGGGTGACCTGGACTCCATCGTCCTAAAGGCTCTCCGCACCGATCCAGCCCGGCGCTATCCGACCGCGGACGCCTTCGCCCAAGACCTGCATCGCTTTCTGAACCACGAACCCGTCTCCGCACAACCGGAATCGTTCCGATACCGCGCGAGGAAGTTTCTGCTGCGCAACCGACTCCCGGCTGCCGCGGCGGCAGCGGCGTTTGTGGCTTTGGCGGCGGGCCTGAGCGTCGCGGTGTGGCAGGCCAGCGAGGCGCGGAAAGCCGCCCGGACCGCACAAGCAGTGGAAACCTTCGTTACCGACATGTTCCATGCCAACAGCGCTGACCAACCCGATCCGGCGAAGGCCCGCGAAACGACCGCCCGCCAATTGCTCGACATTGGCACCGCAAAACTCGAGGGAGGCTTGAAAGAGGCGCCCGAAGCCAAGTTCGAAGTTCTGGCCACACTTTCGGAAATGTACATCGACCTTGGCCTGGACGACACTGCGGTGCAACTCACACGCGAACGTTTGAAGCTGGCTCGCTCGCTGTACGGAGACCATTCCCCTAAAGTGGCGGAGGTGCTGGTAGCCCTCGCCCGAAATATGCAATCCTCGAGCTTCGCCAAGGAACGCCCGGAAGCCCTTCGCCAGGCGAAGAGGATCCTGGACCAGTCCGGCGAGCCGGATCCCTCGCTGCGCGCCGCATTATGGACGGCCCTGGCCGAAGAGTACTCCATGACGGACCTGAGCAAGGGGCTGGCGTCCTCCCAGGAGGCCGTCCGCGCTGCCAGGAAATCCTCGGTCAAAGATCTCATTGGCGCGCTGTATCAGAACGCGATTATCCTCTGCAGGTTCTCCCGAGACCGCGAAGCGCTCCCTGTCTTGAGCGAGGCCGTCGCGCTCTCCAGGCAAACCCAGTGGAACGCTATGCTGCTGAAGCTTTATGTCTATCAGGCCGAAGCGCGGCGGGGGTTGCTCGATGCCACCGGAGCGGAGCAGAGCTACCGCGGCGCGTACGATCTGGCAAAGTCGTTGAATGGGGTGGAGCACGTCGACACAATTCAAACCGAACTTCGCCTGGGCAGCTTTCTCGCGGATTTTGGACGCGATCGCGAGGGCCTGCAACTTCTTGCGGACGCCTACCGCATCGCGCTCAGATTGAAAGGGCCAGAGGACCCTTTCCACGTTCCAATGATCCAGGAGCAGTATGGCTCCGCGCTCGCACGTTACGGACAGGTGCGGGAAGGGCTCAGTTTGCTGCGCATGGCGATCGAGAACCGTAGCAAGAATAGGCCCGGCACGGTGTATCTGGCTCAGATGCTGGAAGAGGCGGGACGCTACGAAATCGACCTCGGCCACTATGCGCAGGCGGAAAAGGATCTCGACGCCGCGGCCGCTATCCGGCTGAACACGAAATCGCCACCCTCGCTGAGCGATCGCGTGAAGCTTTTGCTCGCTTTGGGAAAAGTCGCCGACGCGGCAGCACTCGTGAAAGACCGGGCAAGCCCCGATGCTCTGACAGGTGTCTCATTTCGCGATCGCCGCGATCGGGCGGAAGTGGATCTGGCAAACCGAAACGCCGACGCCGCCCTCCGCATCGCGTCCGCGGCTCGCGCGCAGATCGTGGCGCATCCCAACCGGGCAGCCTTGGTGTTCTGGGAGGACTCGTTCTCCCAGATCGAGGCTGAGGCGGATCTGGCAACGGGGAAAACTACCCAAGCCATCGAGTTGTTTGATGACCTCGTCCGCAGACGCAGCACCCGGCTTGACCCCGGCAGCCCCTACATCGCCGTGTCGTTGCTGGGCGCTGCCGAAGCAGCCGCCAGATCCGGACGCACCGCGCAGCAATCAAAATGGTGCTCCACGGCGAGGCCGGTCGTCTTCGGCGTCCCACTTGGGGAGTATTACCAGAACCGGTTCCACCGCGTTTGCACTAGTGGACGGCCTTTGCAACGACCCCAATCAACGTGGCCAGGCAGTCGAGCAGCAACCCGCTGAGGTATTGCCGAGCACATCCACTCACAGGAAGGTTTTTGTTGGAAACAAAAGGAGGAAAGTGGCGGGGACGACGGGGCTCGAACCCGCGACCTCCGACGTGACAGGCCGGCGTTCTAACCAACTGAACTACGTCCCCGCTTGTTGTGTCGGTATCAGAATGGTAACATGTCCCACCGGAGCGGACCAAATTCGGGTCCTAGGCCGCATCGGGTGGATTCCCGACAAATCTGAGGGGTCTGTTACAAGTGTTTTATGAGAGAATGAAGATTCCTTCATAGGACGTTCCACCGGGCGGCGCGTCGGAGAGGAGCTCATGAGCTACACGTCGGAAACCCCGTTTGATAGCATCGAAGGCTCCCATCAATACGTGTCGCTGCTGGCCGAGGCAATCGAAGAGGCCAGGCGCGAGGTAGATGAAGAGATTTCTCTGGCCATGCGGGAAGGGCCAGAGCGCCGTAAGGAAGCCTTACAAATCGTCGCCTACAATCTCGCCAAGCTTTCGCTCCACATTAAGACTAGCGGTCGAATTCTGAACGATCTGCGCACACTCCGGAGGCTATTGCAATCGGAAAGAGAGCCGGCGCAGCCCAGAGTGCGGGCCGCATCTCAAATTTAATCTCATGGCCATCTCCCGCCGCGACGTGTTGCGCGCCGGCGGTGGAGCATTCTTCTCACCCCTGATTCACGCCCGGCCACACGGTCTCAGGATCGGTGTCACCGACTGGAATTTGCGCTTGACTGGCAAGGTGGAAGCGGTCGAAACGGCTGCCCGACTTCGCTTCGATGGCGTTCAGGTAAGTCTAGGTCGAAAGCTTCAGGATGGGAGGCTGCCCCTTGACGATCTGGCCCTGCAACAGCAGTACCTGACTGCGTCCAAGTTCCAGAAAATCGCCCTCGACGGCACCTGCCTCGACATTCTCCACGTGAATTACCTGAAAAACGATAAGTTGGGCCAGAAATGGGTCGCCGATTCCATTCCGATCACCAAAAGGCTGGACGCCCGCGTGGTTCTCCTGCCATTTTTTGGAAAAGGCGCGCTGGTGACCCGAGACGAGATGGATTACGTCGGCGATGTTCTTCGCGAGATCGCCCCGGAAGCGCAAAAGGCGGGTGTTATTCTGGGGCTCGAAGACACCATCTCGGCCGAGGATAATGTCCGCATTATGGATCGCACGCAATCTCCAGCGGTACTGACGTATTACGACGTCGGTAACTCCACAGAAGGCGGTTTTGATGTCGTCAAGGAGATTCGCTGGCTAGGGAAAGCGCGTATCTGCCAGATTCACTTCAAGGACAATCCGCACTATCTGGGAGAAGGCAAGATCGACTTTCCCGCCGTCTTGAAGGCTATAGAAGATGTCGGTTTTCATGGCTATGCCAACCTGGAAACCAGTTGCCCGTCTGACTCGGTCGACGACGATATGACTCGCAACCTACACTTCATCCGACGGTTGATAGGCTAACAACGTACACCACGTGCGCCTAGTGGATAACGGCTAGCGCGAGCAATTTTCTTGCCTAATGATTCAACCAAGGCACGACATCCGCACAGCGGCTGATATGCTGGAAACGCCCATCTGGAGGGGCTTTGCGTATTTTCTGTATTGACATTAATGTTCAATCCGCTTATCATCGCTTTTCTCGTGAGTTGAAGTTTAGATACAACTGAGCACCGGTGGTACAGGTGAAGGGGAACTCCGTATGACCTTCGAGATCGGTGATAAGGTGGTGTATCCCAATCAGGGAGTTGGCACCATCGAGAACATCAGTAGTCGCTCCTTCGGTGCCCAATTCGAGAAATTCTACTTATTGCGCTTGGTTTACGGCAGCATGACCGTCATGGTGCCGTTCTCGAACGTCGACACGATCGGGTTGCGAAAGATCACACGCAATGCGGAAATCACCCGAGTGCTCGCGTTCCTCTCCAGTGGAAGCTGCCAATTCCATGGGGACTGGAAATCGCGCTTCAAGGAAAATTCCGAAAAGATGCTCAGCGGCAGCTTGCTGAGCGTTGCGGAAGTCTTGAAGGGATTGTTGTTGTTGCAGATCGAGAAGCCCCTTTCGTTCCGGGAAAAGAAAATGCTGGATCGCGCCCGGCATATGCTCGTGACCGAATTGTCCATGGCGCGGCGGGTGCAAGAGCCTGAGGCGATTTCGCTGTTGCAAAAATCGCTGGCCAAAGCACACTTGACGTTGCCACCGGTACTCTGATCGCTGCCGGACCCGCTCCAAAAAACATGTTTCAGCTTGCGGTTCTAATCACTTTGTGTTAGGTTCTATCCCTTAGCCCGTAGGCGGGTACTTCGGTTTTTGGAGAGTGCATGCTGCTCGGTCCGGTAGTCTGGGTCCTGACGCTGGTCATCTGCTACTTCTTCCTGGGTCACTACTGGTGGTTCCCGCCGCCGATTTCCCAACACGGCCAAGCCTACGACGCCCAGTTCACCGCCACCCTCTGGGTCACCGGCATCATCTTCTTCTTGGCGCAGATCGCGCTCGGGTACGTGATCATAAAGTTCCGCGATCGCGGAGGTACGGCACGTTACTCTCACGGCAATAATGTTCTCGAAGTGGTTTGGACATCGGCTACGGCTGTCCTCTTCATCGGCCTGGTGCTCGCTGGAACGCGTATCTGGGCGGCAGTGCATTTCGAAGAAGCTCCGGCCGATGCGCTGAAAATCGAAGTGATGGCCAAGCAGTTTGCCTGGAGCTTCCGCTATCCCGGCCCGGATGGAAAATTCGGCAAGACCGACCTCAAGCAGGTCAACGATCAGGGTGGCAATCCGTTCGGCATCGACGATAAGGATCCCGCTGGCAAGGACGACATCACCAGCGCGTCCATCAAAGTTCCAGCCGGAAGACCCGTCGAGCTCATCATGCGATCGCGCGACGTGATCCACAATTTCTTCGTGCGCGAGCTCCGGCTGAAGCAGGACATTGTCCCAGGTATGGAGATTCCTTTTCATTTCCAAGCCGACCAGGTGGGTACCTACGAAGTTCCTTGCTCGGAGTTGTGCGGGCTGGGCCACCACCAGATGCGAACCACGCTCGAGGTGATGGCGCCGGCTGACTTCCAGAAATGGCTACAGGAGCAGGCCGCGCAGAAGTGAGACCCGATCGCGGCGTATCGATCAGTTCAGCAGTCTTACGGGAGAGAGCATGTCCTCACCAGTGATGCACTCGGCGCACCATGCGCCGACCGGCTTTATCCGCCGTTATATTTTCAGCCTCGACCACAAAGTCATCGGCATTCAGTACTATTTCCTGGCAGTTTTCTCGGTCTTCCTGGGAATGGCGCTGTCGGTACTGATGCGATTCCACATGGTCTATCCAGATGCCAAGGTTTCGTTCTTCGAGAAGCTTTGGCCGACGGGGGCACCCGGCGGGATCATGACGCCTGAGCTTTATCTCTCGCTGATGACCATGCACGGCACCATCATGGTGTTTTTCGTGCTGACTACGGCGCCGCAGAGCGGTTTTGGCAATTACTTTCTGCCCATCCAGATCGGGGCCGAAGACATGGCGTTTCCGGTGCTGAACATGCTTTCGTTCTGGACCACGTTCCTCGCGCTCATCGTGATGGTGGCGGCGTTTTTCGTGCCCGGCGGCCCGCCGCTCGCTGGTTGGACGGCTTATCCGCCGCTGAGCGCCGTCGGTCCGCTCTCGGGTCCCGGCGAAGGGCTCGGGCAAACCTTCTGGATCATCAGCATCGCGATATTCTGCGGCGCATCGCTTATGGGCGCGATTAACTTTATCGCCACTACCATCGACCTGCGGGCGCGCGGATTATCGATGATGCGCATGCCGCTCACCTGCTGGAGTTGGTTCGTAACGGCTATTCTTGGCTTGCTGGGTTTTGCCGTCCTTCTGGCCGCCGGCGTCCTGCTTTTGCTCGATCGCCTGGCCGGTACGAGCTTTTTCCTCCCTGCGGGCCTGATGGTGAATGACCAGATTCTGAATCACAAGGGCGGCTCACCGCTGCTATGGCAGCATCTGTTCTGGTTCTTCGGCCACCCCGAGGTTTATATCGCCATCCTTCCCGGCATGGGAGTGGCTTCGCAACTGCTCGCGACGTTCTCGCGCAAACCGATTTTCGGCTACCGCGCCATGGTGTACGCCATTCTGGGCATCGGCTTCCTGGGTTTCTTCGTCTGGGGCCATCACATGTTCATGAGCGGCATGAACCCCTATTCGGCATTCGCGTTTTCCATCCTCACCATGTCGATCGGCGTGCCGTCAGCCATCAAGACGTTTAACTGGATCGGGACGCTCTGGGGCGGCAGAATCCAATTCACTACGGCCATGCTGTTCGCGCTGGGCTTTGTCTCTCTATTTGTCACCGGCGGCATTAGCGGCATCTTCCTGGGCCAGCCGGCGCTCGATCTCTATTTCCACGATACCTACTTCGTGGTCGGCCACTTCCACATGATCATGGGCGTGGCAGCGATCTTCGGCATGTTTGCCGGAACATTTTACTGGTTCCCCAAAGTCACCGGCCGCTTCATGAACGAAACTCTCGGGAAGATCCACTTCTACCTGACATTCATCGGCGTGTACTGCATCTTCACTCCCATGCATTTTCTGGGGATTTCCGGCAACCCGCGGCGCTATGCGGATTTCACCAACTTCGATTTCATGGGCAAGCTGATGCCGATCCACACGTTCATGACGCACGCGGCGATCGCCACCATGGTGGTGCAGTTCATCTTCCTGTTCAATCTCTTCTGGAGCATCAAGAAGGGCAAACCGGCGCCCATCAACCCCTGGAATGCGACCACACTCGAATGGACGATTCCGTCCCCGCCGCCGTTCGACAATTTCGCGGGCAAGCACCCGGTGGTGAACCATGGTCCGTATGAGTACAGTGTGCCGGGCGCGCCGAAGGATTACATAATGCAGTCCGATCCCGCCTAGCGCGAAGATTGAAGCATGGCCAGTTCCATCACGTCCGATATCGTCCACGGAAATCCTCCTCCGCCTACGCGGAATTTTGGCGGCGGTGATGGAGAACCCGGCGGCCGCGGCGCTCACCGGCGCGCATCCATGACAGGCCTGCTGGTTCTGCTGGCGGCGAGCGTGATGCTGTTTGCGGCGTTCACCAGCGCCTTCTTCGTAAGGCGCGGTATGTCGAACGATTGGGTGGATACGCCCATCCCCAGCATTCTCTGGGTCAACACGGGGGTGCTGTTGGTTTCAAGCCTTGCCATCGAGCTCGCCCGCCGCGCGCTGCGATCCGGCAAGCGGGTCTGGTTCAATCGCTACTGGACTGCCGCAACACTTCTCGGTGTAGTCTTTCTGGGCGGCCAATACCTCGCGTGGCGCCAACTCAATGCCGCGGGCTTCTATCTGGCGACCAACCCTTCAAGCTCATTCTTCTTTCTGCTGACCTGCGCGCATGCGGTGCACCTGCTGGGCGGAATGTCGGCGCTCGGTTATATCGAAGTGGAGGCGCTGATGCTGCGTCTCGGCCCGGGCAAGCGCACGGCCATCGACGTCAGCGCGTATTTCTGGCATTTTCTGGACGCCATCTGGATTTACCTGATGGCTTTATTTTTCTTCTGGGGGTAACGCACGAATGTCCGACGCTGAAGCCGCTGCGATGCAATCTGTCTGGCAAGGGGGCACGCGTCCGTACTCGATCGGGTCAAAGAAATTCGGAATGTGGTTGTTCATCATTTCCGATGCGCTCACATTCTCGGCCCTGTTGATGGCGTACACGTACCTGCGGCTCTCCACGCCCGATTGGCCCAAGCCGTTCATCTTCTCGCCCAGCATCATCTTTTCGAGCGTCATGACCTTCTGCCTGCTCTCCAGCAGCTTGACCATGGTGATGGCGGTGCATTCCATGAATCACGGCAATCGCGGCGCAACCGTGAAGTGGATTCTTGCCACCATGGCTTTCGGTCTCGGATTCGTCGGCCTGCACCTCTCGGAATGGCTGAATCTCATCAACAACGAGCACGTGACGCCCGCTCATAACGAATGGGGCGTGCCCTTGTTCGGCGCCACGTTTTTCGGCCTTACCGGCTTGCACATGACCCACGTCATCATCGGCGTCATTTATTTGGGCATCATCGCGTTCGCCGTGGGGCGCGGCAAATTCCAGTATGAGGACGTCGAGGTCAGCGGTCTCTACTGGCACTTCGTAGATCTCGTCTGGATGTTCATTTTCCCGCTGGTGTATTTGATGTCAGCGAAGGTTTAGTTTTTAGAACGTGTAGGGGCGATGCATGCATCGCCCGGGAGCAATCATGAGCGATCATAGTGAAGCGGTAGCCGAACACGTTGGCGGCACGACACAGACGTTCCTCTACGTCTGGATAGCGCTGTTGGTGATGACCGGCATCGAGGTATTGCTGGCGTATGAGCAGGTGCCTACCCTCATCATGCTGACGGCGCTGCTTGGATTATCCATCATCAAAGCCGCCCTGATCATCGCCTATTTCATGCACTTGAAGTTCGAGAAGCTGAGCCTGTTCCTGACGCTGTTTCCGATGCTCGTGCTCTGCATCATCCTTATGCTGGTCTTCATGCCGGATTCGATGCGCTCGCTGACCATGCGGGTGGTGCAATGAGAAAGCTCGTCGCCCTGCTCCCGATCCTGGCGTCAACCGCCTATGCGCAGTGCGTGATGTGCTTCCGTACCGCGGCCGCGCAGAATTCCGCTCGCGCGAACGTGATGAACCTGGGCATCATCATCCTCGTGATTCCGCCCGTTCTCATCCTGGTCGGCTTTATGGTGCTGGCGTATAAGCGCCGCAAAACGTATGCGGACGCGGAACCGGTTACGGAACGCGAGGCATACCTCGCCCCGACGTTGTAGGGGCCGGATACATCCGGCCCTGCGCTCAAAACTCCATCTTCTCAATCAGTGAATTCAGCTCCGCTTGCAGCGCGGCTTTCTTGCGATCCAACTCCGCCTGGCGGTCGCGCAGCGTGGCCAGTTGGATTTCCTGATCGCCAAGCTGCTTGGCGTACTTCTGCACCTGGTCCTGCTGCCCGCTCACATGATTCAGACTGTTAATGTTCTGGCGGATGCGGTCCTGGTCGTGCACGATGGTGTTGATCTGCTCGTTGACTCGCTGTCTCTCGGCGTCAGTTGCGGTGATCTGCCGCTTTTTGTCCACGATCTCGCTGAGCTGCCTGCGTCCCGCGTCGCTCAGGCTCTTGTTTGTGACATAACTCGCCAGCAGTTCCGGTGACAGGCTGCTGATCGCGATCGTCGTGTCGAAGACGTTCTCTTCTGTCACTGGGAATTTCTCCGTAGCATCGGCGGCGAGCTTCACCTCGAACCGGTACGCGTTGGCGGTCTTCTCCGTCGGCTTGCGCTCCAGCAGCGTGTAGCCGGGACGCACAGGATGCTCGATGATCAGCGTCTTGGCCTTCTGATCGACATTGCGGATGGTGTACGTCTTGGTCTCAACCGCGGCATTTTTGACCGTGAGTACGCCGCGATTGACGTGGATTTCCCGAACCACCGCGGCTTTCGAATCGAACTGGGTCGTGATGCGCGTGCCAAGATCGACGGCATAGCTCAGCAGCCGCTTATCGCCGGTCTTGACCGTTTCCATCAGCGCCTCTCCGCCGTACGAACCGGCATCGAAAACGGTGATCGGCCCGCCATCGAGCGTCTTGCCGGTGGAGTTGGTGATCTCCGCCGCGTTCAATGGATGCGCCGAGCTTTCGTCGGAATAGATCAGCAGTTTGCGTGCGGTGATCTTGTCTTGCAGGAACGGCAGCATGGCGGATTCGCTCTTACGAATCGTGACAGGAGTCGAGATACGGTATTCGAAGAGTTCGCCGAGTTCCTGGGCGGCGGCGGCTTGCGAGATGGAGCTGGGTTGCGACATAAATGCCGGCGACGGCGGCGGGGGCGGGGGCGCAGCCGCGTCGGCCCTAACTCCTCCGACCACACCGCCAGCAATTGCGCTTCTCTGCGGCTTCTGCGCCTTGGCGAATCTCTCCAATCGCTCGAACTCTCTCACATCGCGCGGGTTTCCGGCTTCCTTCTGGTCCTTCTCTTCGTCCAGCGCCCCCGTATCCACCATCGGCGCCAGTGCTGCATCTTCCGCCAATTCCGCCTCCGGACGCGCCACATACCTCGGTTGGTACAGCCGGCTCACAAACGAAATCGGTCGTCCCGACACCAGCGCCAGCCGCACATTCGTCCAGTCATCGCCTGTTGTGTTATCCACAATCGCCCATCCTTCGAGTGTCGGCTGCCCGCTTTCGCCGAAAATCAACCGGTAACTCGATTTCCAAACCGGCGAGGGAATCATGTAGCTCGCCTGAATCTCACGCGCGTCCGAATCCCTCGAGTCGATGTACACACTGCGCTTGTCCTTGGATCGCGATTGCGCTAAGGCCGCCAGATAATCTTTGAACTGCATTTGCAGCTTCGGATCACTGAAGCGCATCGACGTGATGGCGCCCATGTCGACGTTTCGCAAGTCTCCGGAATCTAAAAGCAACGTTGCCTGCTCGGTTGCCGGCTGGTTAGCCCCACCGATCATCCGTCGCGCGGCAACGATTTCGCCAGCCACCGCCTCGGAACCAAACTTCAACTCGACCCGGGCACCCTTGAACTGGTCCAGAATTGCGCTTACAGGTTCGTTGCTGCCTACAGAAAACGGAAATTCCTCCAGCTTCTTCGCCAGCGGCTCGCTCGAGTCGTAGCGCAACCCGGAAATCTTGCCGCCCTTCTCTTCCACTGTGAGCGATTTCAGAACATCGTTCATCTCTTCGGCTTTGAAATCGAGCCGCGCCGATTCGCCCGCCGCCAATCGTCCCGAGCGTGCGAAATAGCCGACACCGTGCTTGTAGAGCACCACTTCGCGGACCGGCAGATCCGCGGCCGAGATCGTAACCGTAAACGAAAGTAAGCAAGCCACGTAGCGCATCATGCCCCCTTGGACGCCGGTTCAGCAGGTGAAGTTCCTCACTCGCCCATCGCCTTTATGATGACGCGTTTAGGTCGCTGGCCGTCGAACTCGGCGTAATAAATCTGCTGCCACGGGCCGAAATCCAGCTTGCCCGCTGTTATGGGAACGATCACCTGGTGGTGAACCAGCAAATTTTTTAAATGCGCATCGCCGTTGGTTTCGCCCGTGCGATGGTGCCGGTAATCCTCGCGGAAAGGCGCGAGCTGTTCCAGCCATTCGTCGATATCGGCAATCAGTCCGTCCTCGGCGTCATTCACCCAAACGCCGGCGGTGATGTGCATGGCCGATACCAGAATCATCCCTTCGCGAATGCCGCTTTTCGCGAGCGCGCTCTCCACTTGCGGCGTGATGTTGATGTATTCACGATGCTTCTTGGTGCGGAAAGTCAGGTATTCCGTGTGGAACTTCATGTAGCGATGATACCGACTGCCGGCGGGGCTTTACAGATAACTGAGCCAGGCGTCGTGCCGGCGCTTTTTTATGCCTGCGAACCAGCGGCATACAGGATAGAGCGCGATCACTACGGACACCCAAACCAGATAGACAATCGGCAGAGGGAATCCCCAACCTGGCGGTGGCGTGATGGGAAATGCATTCACGCCCGGGGATTCGAACATCCAGTGCACCTGTCCGTAACGCAGGTAGCACACCGCTACCGCGATCAGATGAATGAGCGGCATATGCAGCAGGAAGTAAAACATCGGTACCCTGCCCAATGTCAGGGCCGGCCGCAGGGACACGGGCGTCCCGCCGTCGATCGCCCAAAGAAAAAGCAGCGCCGGGCCGAGCGTCATTAGAAGAAACAGCAGTGACGGCGGATATTTGTTGGTATTCAGAAACGAAATCACGGTAAAGGATGCCGATTTCTGCGTGGTCCATGGCCCGGGATCGCCATAGATGTTAACGGCGCGAAGAATCAGGAACGCAGCGGTCACCCCCAGTCCGGCGCGTTGCAGGAAAGTCCTCCGGCGCTCGGGCGTCCAGCTATAGATCTGTCCGAGTCCGTATCCGACAGCGGTCACTCCAACCCAAGGAACCAAGACATAGGCGACGAACACCGAGTGCATGGGAGTCGTCAGGATGAAATTCGGTGAGTGCAGGATGGTCCAGATCACGCTCGAGGATTCGACCGAGTCGAGCGCATTGTGCCCCACGATCAGCACGATGCCGAAAGCGGTCACCACCGGCACCGGCAGATGAACCAGCGCGGAAAGCACGATCATGGCCCAGCCCAGCGCCCACAAGACGTTGAGTATCGTCACGTGGTAATCGAAATTGAATTGGAGCCCCAGGCAGCGGAACAGCGTAAGTTCCAGAAAGATCAGCCACAAACCGCGTGTAAACAGAAATACCGATAGCTCGTGTATCGATTTCTTACGCAGCGAGAGATAGGCGCCGGTTCCGGTGAGCAGGAAGAAGACCGGCGCGCAGAAATGCGTGATCCACCTGGTGAAGAACAGCGCCATCGTCGTCTGCGTCAGATTGGTAGGGCTGATGGCGGCATTGCCGAAGAAGTCGCGGCTGTGATCGAGCGCCATCAGGATCATGATCACGCCGCGCACAACGTCCACCGACTCAAGACGGACGCTCGCGGTTGGTGCAAGTTGTACGGCTGGCCTTGTCACACTCTTAAAAATAGCGTGAGAGGTGGGTTACAGTTTGGTAAAATCGCGCTGTCCATGCCCCTGGGGTCGGTTAGAATCGTGGTGATCGATGACGAACCGGCTCTGCTGGAGAGCATGTGTTCCTATCTGTCGCGTCTCGGTCACAAGGTAACGGCTTTCCGATGCGCCGGCGCTGCGTGGGAGAGTCTTGCTTCTGAAGGACTTGGCTCGGAAAGCGCGGTTAACGTCATCATTGTCGATCTGACGTTGCCGGGGATGTCCGGAGATGAATTCATTCGGAAGATCGTCGAGCGCGATCCGGCAATCGCTGTACTCGCTACCAGCGGATATCCCAGAACGCTCGAAACGCTTAGCTTTCCATTAGGCGCGCGCGTGGCCACGCTGGCAAAACCTTTCACACCGCGAATGCTCACCGAAGCCCTGGGCCGCCTGCTCGACGGGGACCAAAGTGCAGTAGTCTAAGCATCAGACGGCTATGGTTTGGTTGGATAATGGAGGCTGCGGACGAGACTACGCAAGATTGCTTCCGCCACCCCCCGCACTCGCCCCCTGGGTGGAACATTTTTGGATCCAGGGAGAGCCCATTACCATACGGGAAGGGCCGTGGAGGATCGTTGCGGACTCCTGCGGGCACCTGGTATTCTCCATCGAATCCCATCCCGGCCGCGATCGCATCCGGTGCTTGCTGGTCGGCGCGCGCGCTGTCTATGAGGATATCGATGTGGGGCGTCGCGTTCTGACGGTTGGCGCCCGGTTGCGACTGGGAGCATTGGCGCATCTTACACATTCAAAAGCCAACGGCGTCATGGGACGTTCGTTTAGGCTGGAAGACGTTTTCGGTGCCCCCGGGCGTTCGCTGGCGGACAGGATGAGTCACGCTTCGGCGGATCGCGCCGTCCATGATCTCAGCGGCTTTCTCGATCAGCGGTTTTCAGACCGCGAACCCGATCTTGCCATGCAGCGGGCGCTCGAATCGGCTCGCTCCGTGGCTTCTCTCGCGGGGTCTCTAAACGCCTCACTCCGCGCACTTTATGACCGCACGATGGAAACCGCGGGATTAAGTCCAAGGCGGCTGCTGCGCATCGTGCGGCTGCATCGCGCCTTGCACTATGCTGCGGGTCCCGGCAAGCGGTGGGTCGAAATCGCCTGTCTGGCTGGCTTCGCCGACCAGGCCCACATGGTGAGAGCATTCCGTGCTCTTCTGGGCGAGGCTCCCAACGAGTGGCGCCGACGCTCTGTCGCCGATTCGTTCAATACAAGAGCCCTGTCGCCGCGGTAGATTTCGAAAGTGATCTATCGCCGATCTCTCCTTGCGATGCCGTTGGCTTGCGTCGGCCGCTTCGCACATGCCCAGCAACCGGCTCCCAAATCGGGTGCGGATTTCATACGGCAGTTTCGATTCGAATCGAAGCTTTGGCCCAATCTCCATCATTTCCTGTACGTTCTTGCGAGGTGGCGGAATAACACGCCCGATCGCCTTCGCGTTGCCGTGCGGCAGGCGCCATTGGACGTGGAGGGATTTGACGGCCTCCCGGCGTCTGATCGCCAGGCGTGGGATGAGGCCGTTGCTGTTTATCAGACCCATGCGGCGCCGCTGGACATCAGCTACGGCAAGCTGGTGGACGTCAACTACGCGCTCGCCGATCTACCGGCGGCGGCACCGCTGGATCAAGCGGCGGACATACCCGTTGAGATTCGCAAGGCACTCGGAAAGGCCGGGCCCGTTTATCGCAAGCTGTGGTGGCCAAGGCATGATGCGGCGAATCAATTGTGGACCAAACAACTGCGGCCCCAAGTGGAGCAATTCGGTCCGCGGCTCGCCGATCAGTTGGCGGCAGCGTTCCGTCGGCCGTGGCCCTCTGCTCCGCTGCGCGTGGAAGTGGTGGCGTATGCACAGTGGGCTGGCGCCTATACAACCGATGACCCGCCCTTGATCACGATGTCGAGCCTCGATGAACAGCACAAGGGGGCCGACGGGCTGGAGCAGCTCTTTCATGAATGCTCCCATCTGATGATGGCCGCGGTCGACTCCTGCTTGCGATCGCTCGCACCCTCGATGGGTGGCGACCCTGTTCGTGAAGTGTCACATACCATTCTTTTTTACACGGTTGGCGAAGTCATGCGCCGTACCGTGCCCGGCCATGTGCCCTACGCCATCCACTACAAAGTCTGGCAGCGTGGATGGAGCCGATACTTCGAGTTGCTCCAGCAATACTGGCAGCGGTATTTGGACGGCAAGACGACCATGGAAGAAGCCATCGGCCAGATGTCGCGGGCGCTTGAATCGGCTTCTTGACCGCTTACTCAGGTCATTCCCCGATAGAGACAGAACTCGTTAACTCCTGTTACCTCCTCGCTTCCTCCCCTATTTCTTAAACGTACATATGTTACATACCAAGGAAATCTGCTTCGTGCTAGAATACTGCCCAAAGTGGGGAACGTTCCAACGCTTACGTCGCACGGGGAGCGCGAAAAGGCGGAAGTTGATTCTGCGTTAGGGTCTGCTTTTTTTGCCCGTTCACCTCGTCTCGCCAATCTGCTTCGGTACGTGTGTGAGAAATATTTTGCGGGCGAAACCGATCAAATCAAGGAATATAATATCGCCGTCGACGTGCTTGACCGGCCGGCGAGCTTCGACCCCAGCGAAGACGCCATCGCACGAGTAGAGGTTCACCGGCTCCGCAAGAAACTCCGCGAGTATTATCAAAGCGAAGGCGCCGATCATACCCTGCGGATCGTCATTCCCATCGGCCGTTATGTGCCTGTGTTCCTTTCGGCGGAAGCTGCGTCGGAAGCCGATGCGCGCTCCGTAAACGGCTCGGATGCATCGCATCTGGTACCGGCTCACGCGGATGAAGAGGAACCCGCCCACCTGCTTCCAGCTCCACCTGTCGCCAAAACATGGATAGTAGCGGGCCCGTCGTGGAGGCGATCCTGGGTGTTCGCACTGGGTGGCGTGGCGGTTTGCGCGCTTGGTGCTTTTTGGCTCGTGAAACCTCCCCGCGCAGATTCCGTTGGTGTTTCCAAGGTGAACGCGGCAAATGTAGCGGCGGCTGCCACGATACCTCCGGCACCGGTGCCCACTCCACCTCTGGCGGGTGTGGCCACTCCGGGAATACGCATCCTATGCGGCCGCCACGAACCGCACAGCGACCGATGGGGCCGATTATGGTCGGCCGATCAGTACTTTGAAGGCGGAAACTACTGGGAGCAGCCGCGAGGATACCTGGCGCGGACTTTTGACCCCTCGCTATTCCAAGGATCGAGAACGGGCAATTTCAGCTACCAAATCCCCCTGGACCCAGGCACTTACGAGCTGCACCTGTACTTTGTCGAGACCACATTTGGCCCACCCAACAACGGCGGCGAAAACAGCCGCATGTTTCATGTGGCAGTAGACCGTAAGGGCCGCATTCTCAGTGAGTTCGACGTGGTTTCCGACGCCGGCGGCCCCGGCATCGTGGATGAGCGCGTTTTCAAGGACATCTCTCCTGGCCCTGATGGGCTGCTTCGCATCCGGTTCATGACCGTGAATTACATGGCCATGGTGAGCGCGATCGAGATAGAACCGGCGCGGCCTAACCGGCTGAATCCAATCCGGATGGTTGCCCAGGACAGGTCCTACACCGATGCCCACGAGCACGTCTGGTTTCCGGAAGACTATTGGGTCGGGGGCCAGCCCGGGCTTCATTCGGGGAGTATAGAAGGCACGGAAGATCCAGGGCTTTACAGCAGAGAGCGATACGGCAATTTCAGTTATGCGATTCCGGTGGATGAAGGCGAGTACGCGGTTACTCTGCATTTCGCGGAAACCTATTGGGGCCGTGAGAACCCCGGCGGCGGCGGGGCGGGCAGCCGAATCTTCGACGTGTTCTGCAATGGAGTTTCGCTTCTTCGGAACCTGGACATCTACCGGGAGACGGGCGCTGATCGAGCCTTCGTCAAGACTTTCCACCACCTAAAGCCGAACGCGCAGGGTAAACTATTACTGTCGTTTGTGCCGGTTCACAATTTCGCCTTGATCAACGCGATTGAGGTTGAAGACGAAACCAAGGAATAACCGCCAGTTTCCGTTCAGCCGTTAAGCAGACGGACAACGACAACCCCTATGCCGAGGCGAAGGCAAAGTGCATCAGGGATTTCCGCAGATGGCGGCGCCGGCGCTGCCGTCGAGCGGGAACGCGAAGCGGGGGCGCAACTTCGGGAGTCGGTGGATGGCCTGTTCAGCCAAAGCTATCGCGAACTGTGCCGCGTAGCTGCCTCCATCCGGCGAGCGGATGCACATGCCACCATCAGTACCTCCACTCTTGTCCATGAAACATGGATGAGGCTTGCCCGATCGACGTCGCTCAAACCCACTGAAGAACTGCACTTAAAGCACATCGTGGCAAAGGCCATGCGCCACTATGTGGTTGAATCGGCGCGGCGCCGCGGGGCGTTGAAGCGCGGCGGTGGAATGCTGATCACACTGAACGAATCCATGGACCTGCCGGTGTCATCCGATCGCGAATTCCTCGCGCTCGACGACGCGCTTGCGGAACTCGCACGCACGAACACGCGTCAAGCCCAATTGGTCGAACTGCGCTTCTTCGCCGGTTCGGGCGTGGCTGAGGCTGCGAAGATTCTTGGCGTGTCGGAGGAGACGGCGCGGCGCGACTTCCGATCGGCCAAGGCATGGCTCGCCTCGCAGATCCGCCGCTCGCAGTGATTCCGTCGTAAGACACCAAGGAGATCGCTATGGATCAAGAATACTGGGCGCGGCTCCAAACTATCTTTCATCGCGCATCGGATCTGCCGCCGGCGGAGCGATTGGCTTACGTCAGGGGGCAGTGCCAAGGCAACGACCGCATGCTCGCGGAAGTGGAGGCGATGCTCTTGGAAGACGCGCTGGGCGAATCGCTGCTGGATCGTGGATTGCCGGACGCCGCCGAGACACTCTCCGAGGATCCAGTGGCGGGCCTGGCGCCGGATGCGTTCGGGCCGTACCGCATCGGGCGGATTCTTGGTCAAGGTGGCATGGGCATCGTCTACCTGGCGGAACGCGAAAACTTCGGAGGCCGGGTGGCGATCAAGCTTTTGATGGGCGGAACACTCTCGCCTTCGCGGCGGAAGCGCTTCGCACGCGAACAGAAGACGCTGGCGCAACTTCAGCACCCCTATATTGCGCAGATTCACGACGCGGACACGCTTGCCGACGGAACTCCCTGGTTCGCCATGGAGTATGTCGACGGGCTTCGCATCACCGATTACAGCCGGGAGCACAACAGTTCCATCGCGGAGAAAATGCGGCTGTTTCGCGCGGTGTGCGAAGCCGTACAGCACGCGCATGGCAGGGCGATTATCCATTGCGATCTGAAGCCATCGAACATTTTGGTAACGGCGGACGGTACGGTGAAGTTGCTGGATTTCGGCATTGCACGGCAACTGGAAACCGATGGCGAGCCGATGGACCTGACGCGCACCGGCATGCGGCCGATGACGCTGGCCTACGCAGCCCCGGAACAAATTCGCGGCGAGCGCCTGGGAACGCAAGCGGATGTGTATTCGCTCGGAGTGGTTCTTTACGAACTGCTGACGGGGCGGCTGCCGTTTGATCTTTCCAACCGAAGCCCCGCGGAGGCAGAGCGCATTCTCGAGGAGAAGGAACCCGAACCGCCATCCGTAGCGGCGGCACAAACGGCCGTGAAGCCCAAAGCTGCATGGAGCGATCTGGACGTTCTGACGCTGACCGCGATGCACAAGGATATGGGCCGGCGATACCGGTCGGTAGAAGCGTTGATTCGCGACGTGGACCACTACACGAAGGGCGAGCCACTCGAGGCGCGGCCGGACACGCTGTCGTACCGCATCGGCAAGTTCGCCGGACGCAATCGGCGGTCTCTCACAGCGGCGGTAGCTGTATGCGTCACCGTTGTCGCGCTGATAGCTTTTTTTGCAGTTCGACTCACAAGAGCGCGAGCGGCTGAGCTCGCCGAGGCCACGCGCACGCAGCGCCTCGAAACCTTCATGGTGAACCTGTTCGATGGAGGCGACAAGGCAGCGGGTCCGGCCGATAAACTGCGGGTGATCGACCTGCTCGATCGCGGGGTCCACAGCGCACAAGCACTGAGCGCAGAGCCGGCGGTGCAGGCGGAAATGTATCAGACGCTCGGAAGCATTTACGAGAAGCTGGGCAAGTTCGAGCAAGCGGATTCGCTGCTGGGCTCGGCGCTGGAAAGGCGCAAATCTGTATCCGGGCCGGACAATCCGGAAGTAGCGGACGCCCTGGTGTCACTCGGCTTGCTGCGGCTGGATCAGGGGCGGGTCGCGGATGCAGAAAAACTGGTGCGGGACGGACTGGCGATGAATCGCCGGCACCTGCCGCCAGGGGACGCTGATATCGCGCGATCGGAATCGGCACTGGGGCGGGTACTCGAAGACCGCAGTGCCTACGAAGAGGCGGTGAAGACCCTCGACGAAGCGGTTCGGCTGCAATCGGCGCGAGCCGCGGCGTCGTCCGATCTGGCCGAGAGCTTGAGCGCGCTCGGTACCGCTCATTACTATCTCGGCCACCTGGCGCTTGCGGACTCCATCCATCGGCGCGCCCTGGCAATGCATCGCCAGCTTTATGGAGAAGTGCATCCACGTATTGCCGATGATCTCTACAATCTGGGTGTGGTGCAGCACGACCTCGGTCATGATGCGGATGCCGAGCGATACTATCGGCGGGCGTTAGCTGTGAAGGAATCGTGGTACGGTGTCGAACATCCGGATACCGCGCTGATCATGGCGGCGGTCGGCCAATCACTCATCTATCAGGGCCGCTACGACGAGGCGGCAACGGTACTGCAACAGGCGCTGGGCATTCAGGAGCGTATTTTCGGCAAGGTACATCCGCAGGTTGCCATGGGGCTGAACATGTTGGCGGTCCTGGAGCTGCGGCGGGGACGGCTCGGCGACGCGGAGAAAGATTTCACTCGTATGGCGGATATCAATCGATCCGTCTACGGCGACCGACACTACCTGGTGGGTATCGCGTATCTGAATCTTGGCGAAGTCTACGTGCAAAAAAAAGACAACGCGCGCGCCGAGCACGCCTATCGCGAGGCCTTGTCGCGGTTCGCCGAGAAACTCCCACCCGGGCACGCGAACACTGCAATTGCCGAGGTGCGGTTGGGCCATGTGCTCGTTTTGGAGCGACGATACAAGGATGCGGAAGACCCTCTGGTTACCGGATACAACGTACTCACCAAGCTGCCGGGATCGCAAGGGAACAGAATCCAGAACGCGCAGAAAGACCTGGTTGCTGTGTACGAGGCGGTCAATCAGCCGGAGAAAGCGGCGCCGTATCGTGCCCAACTGGCCGCGGCCGACCATGCGGCGAAGCCTGATGCGCGCTGATGTCGCACACTCTCCATTGCAAAAATAAAAGAAGTTTCTTGTCCCGGCGTGACCGGTCTGCACCGTCAATTGCGAAATAAGGAGTGAAGACGGTTTCGCACCCCGCGATGCAGAGGAAAAAATGAACGTACGGATGCAGGGAAGACTTCAAGGCCGGCCAGTTGCTCGAATTCTATGTCTCATCTTTCTCTTGGATGTGGCCGGGCGCGCGCAGACACCGAATTCCTGGAGCTTAGGGACGCCCATGCCAACGCCGCGCGCTGGCGCGTTCATCGGCGTAATCGGTCAGAAAGTGTACATTGCGGGCGGAGCGGTCAGCGGTTCGAACATCCTGAATGTCCACGAGGTGTACGACACGGTGGCGAACACGTGGGCGACAGCCGCACCGATGCTTACCGGACGGGTGGGCGGTGCTACAGCGGTCGTGAACAACCTTCTCTACGCGATCGGCGGAGGAATTACGGGCGGCGGGAACACGGTGAATACCGTCGAAGCATATAATCCCGCGACCGATTCGTGGTCCGCAGTCAGTCCGTTGCCATTCACCGCCGATAGCATGACGGCGGTTGTGGAGAACGGCATCATCTATGTCTTAGGCGGCTTTCGAAACGGCTCGAGGTTGAACAGCGCGCTGGCTTACAATCCGGCCACAAACCAGTGGAGCACGTTGGCTCCGCTCAAGGTGGCGAAGTCGAATTTCGCGGCGGGATTGTTCGCGCCGGAGATCGTCGCCGCCGGAGGCCTTTCCGCGGACAATACGCACGCGACCGCCGACAACGAAGGCTACAACGCTGCAACCAATTCCTGGACGTCGCTTGCGCCGGTGCCCAGCCCCCGTTGGGGAGCGTGTTTTGGGGCCATTGCCGAGGTGCTTTACCTCGCCGGAGGCGTCTCGCTCAACACAGCGGCGCCCCTAGGTAGCTTGGAGGCCTATAATTCCGCCACCAATTCATGGACCAGCGGCTTGCCGGCGATGCCGAATGCCGTGACGGGCGCGGTGGGAGCGAGTGTGGGCGGGCGTCTTTATTGTTTCGGGGGCTCGAACAAGAGCACGCTTGGCGGCACCCTCGACAGTTACGTTCAAATCTACCAGCCCGCTGCAGTCGCGGCGGCGCCGCCAACGAGTGTGCTTCCGCAACTGGCCTTCGGTGGCGGATGGTACACGGCCCTGTACTTTACAAACCTCACGTCGAGCTCCGTTTCATTTCCGGCGAGTTTCGTGGCCGGCGACGGCACGCCGCTGGTAATCCCCGCACTGGGTGCTTCATCCGTAACGGTAAGCCTGGACCCGCGGGGCACGGTGATTATTGAAGCGCCGAACGCGGGATCGCTTGTTGAGGGGTATGCAACTGCGGCGCTTCCTGCCGGGGTCACGGGATACGGTGTTTTCCGCTACACGGCGCCGGGGTCGGCGGCAGGGCAGGAGGCGGTGGTGCCGCTTTCCGGAGTCACCGCGACGACCAGCACCATGATCTTTGATGAGACCAGTTACACGACCGGTGTGGCAGTGGTGGGCCTGGGATCGTCCGCGATCACGGTGAACGTAACGGCCCACGACGAACAAGGCAACACACTGGGGACGGGATCCATTCAGCTCGCGGCGAACGGCAAGACGGCGGTGCTGCTCAAGGATATTCCCGGGCTTTCCGGAGTCGTGGGGAAGCTCGGATCGGTCGATTTCAGTGTGAGCAGCGGAAACGTAGCAGTGCTGGGAATTCGGACCGACGGCTTGGCTTTCACCTCGATTCCGACGTCGGACCGGTAGGAGGAGATGCAGATGAAAACTACAGTCGTGTTGTTGGCTGCCTTGGTGAATAGTGGAATCGTTGCGCAGGCGCAGTCATTCACTTACGTGCCGATTCAAGGGACGCACAATATCCAGACCAACCTGATTAACACTTTTCCAACGGGCACGTTCATTGCGAATAATACGCTGGCAACGCCGTTCAATATCTCGTCCGCGCCGGGGAACTGTGGTCCAGCCAAGAATGCGCCGTGCAATTATTTCGACGGGTTCGCGGCGGCGGGGGCAAGCGTCACCCTGGATGTGTCGATTGCGGATGCGACCGATGTCTACACGTTGATGAACGCTTATAGTCCGCCAGCCGGACAGAAGATCGCCACGATTCAGTTTGTAGGCTCGGGCGGCGCGAGTGTGACTTTTCCGCTTGTCGCCGGGCAGGATATTCGAGATTACAATCAAAGCATTTTTGCCGACACGTTGACCAACGGGATACCAGGGGTGGAGGCGCTGAATGCTTTTTCCTGCAACGATCCGGCAACGTGCCTTGGCTCGGGAGGAACGGGTAACGTCCAGACGGGCGGGCATAATAACTACGTCATCGACGAGCAGCATTACTCGCTCGGCACAGCGTTGTCCGGCCAAACTTTGACGAAGATCATCATCACAGACACGCATACCGGCTCCACTCCGGCGCTACTTGGGGTGACCGTGGAATCGGGAAGCCCGGCTGGGGCGGCTCCGACGGCGGTCCTGCCGCAACTGGCGTTTGGAGGCGGGTGGTACACAGCTCTATACTTTACGAATCTCACGACGAGTTCGGTTTCCTTTCCGGTGAACTTTGTGGGTCAAGATGGCGTGGCGCTATCGATCGCCGCGTTGGGCGGATCATCCGTAACGGTGAACCTTGCCGCGCGAGGAGCGGCGATCATCGAAGCGCCGAATACGGGGGCGCTCGTAGAAGGATATGCGACAGCAGCTTTGCCGGCGGGAGTTACCGGGTACGGTGTTTTTCGTTACACGGCACCGGGATCCGCGGCTGGCCAGGAGGCGGTGGTGCCACTTTCGGGAGTCACGGCCACGACGAGCACCATGATCTTCGATGAGACCAATTACATAACCGGAGTAGCGGTGGTAGGCTTAGGAACCGCAGCAGTGACCGTGAATGTGACCGCCTATAACTCGCTGGGCAAAACGCTGGGAACGGGATCAATCCAGCTTGCGACCAACGGGAAGACGGCGGTGCTGCTCCGAGATATTAGCGGGCTTTCGGGAGTGGTGGGGCAGCTAGGTTCGGTGGATTTCACTGTGACTGGAGGGAACGTGGCGGCTCTTGGAATTCGCACCAACGGCCTGGCGTTCACTTCAATTCCGACATCGGACAGATAAAGGAACTACTTCGTAACGGACGCCTGGACCGTGGGAGGTTTGGCAGTGGTGTCGGCACTCAATGCTTTTTCGACGGCACTCACCAGCTCCGGAGCTTTGGGATCGACGTCAGGCTCGAAGCGCGCGACGACTTTTCCATCCCGGCCGATGAGGAATTTCGTGAAATTCCAGCGAACGACACCGGCGGTTGTGGGATTGGCGTCTTTGCTCGTCAGAAACGAATAGAGGGGCGCAGCGTCATCTCCCGAGGCCGAGAGTTTGCCAAACATGGGAAACGTGACCTTGAACTTCTGCGCGAACTGGCGGATTTCTTCGTTCGTACCGGGTTCTTCCTGGCCGAAGTTGTTCGCGGGAAACGCCAGCACTACGAGACCCTCTTTCTGATACGACTGGTAAAGCCACTCGAGGCCTTGGTATTGCGGCGCCAGAGTGCTGTGGCTGGCTACGTTTACGATGAGCAGAACCTTGCCGCGATAGGCGGCGAGCGGCGCCGGTTTGCCGTCAATGGCCAACGGAACAAAATCGAACGCCGCCGGCGCCGCACAGAGCGAGGCACCGACAGCAAACAGCAAGAACGTTAAGCGAAGTTTAGAACTCATAGCGCAATGCGAACTGAAGCTCGCGCGGCGGCATAGTGTTCTGATATTCGCCAAAAGTGGACGGGTTGTAAAGCGCGATGCTCGGGTTGGTGAAAACGACATTATTGAAGGCATTGTACGCCTCCGCGCGGAACTGGATGCGGTGCCCTTCCCAGGGCATGGGGAATGATTTCGCAATGGCGATGTCAAAGTTGATCATGGGAGCCAGGCGCAGCAGGGCGCGCGAGCCCGTCTGGCCGGGGTACTGGTCGGCAAAATCGTTATAGGCGCTGGTGTTGCCGAAGAGACTGGGGTTGCCGAGCTGATCGAAACCTTGATGCTCGGAAAAGGCAGCGGTAGGAATCGCGAGCGAATTCTGCCAGTAATTGGTGTTCCAGGTGTAGTTGCCTTGGATCACGGAAGGTAGACCGGTGGAATAACGCATGATGGTAGACACCTGCCAGCCGCCGATGGCCTGATTCAGCCAGCCGGGAATGGTTTTCAGGAACGGCTTTCCGTGCCCAATGGGGAGCTCATAAACCACGTTGGCATTGACCTGCTGGCGAACATCGAAATCCGATGAGCCGCGAAACTGGCCGGGCGCGAAAATATTCTGGATCACGGCGCCATCTTGGGCGGCCGCGCCTTCGGCTGCCGAAGCATTGTCGATGGAGTGCGACCACGTGTAGTTCATGTCGAAGGAAAGCCCGCTGGTAAAGGCGCGCCGGATCGAAATGGTCATGGCATGAAAATTGGCATCGCCGTTGTTCATCCACGTGGGCATGGAGCTGCCCTGTGGCGCGAAGAAGGTGAAGCAGCCATAACGCGAGGCACAGGTACCGTTGGGTGTGCCGAACGCGCCTGGAATGCGGTCGAGTGCGTGGAGAATATCGAGGTAACTACCGCCGTAGACGCCGTAAATGCCGTAGAAATAGTTGGCCGACGCGCTGCCCGGGATGTAGTAATTGGTCAACGCCGGAAACAGATCCTGAATGAAAGGAATATTCGGCACGAGCGACGGATTCGACTGCAAGGCCGAGTAGGTGACGCCGCTATTGTTCAGGGTGCGCAACTGAGTCATGGCTTGCAGCCACGTTTGGCCGGATTGCGGATCCTTGAAATTCTCGAGTGGCGTGTACACATCGCCCTGCAGCATCAGGCGGCGCGAGAGACGGCCATTGTAAGACACTTCCATGGTCAGCTTGCCTGGCAGCTCGCGAGCAAACGATGTGTTGACCAGCACCGAGTACGGCGATTTCAGGTTTGGATAAATCCCCTGAAACTCTCCGGAGATCGCATGGACGTCGGGAGGCGAATAGGGGAAGCCACCCGCCGGCGCTGCGGGCTGGGCGGCCGGGGTCCCGTCATAGCGCGGCGAAGTCGTGAAATTGTAGGAGACAGGATTGTTCAACGTCGTCGAAAGGCCGAACGACCCGAATTGATCGAACTGCGTAATCAGTTCGCTGCCGTAACGGTCGTAGAGCACTGCGCCACCCGCGCGCAGAACACCACTGGATCCGAAGATTCTCTCGATCCAACCGTCATGGGCCTTCGGACTGTAGGCGATGGCGAGACGCGGGCCAAAGTTTTTGTTGTCGGAATCGTACCAACTCGGCTTACCGTTCGCCGGTCCACTCAAACTGTAGCTGAGGTAGGCGTTCGGCATGGCGTTGGAGGGAACACCCTCGGAGCCGAAAAACAGGCGCTGCCCGAAGTATTCATCCAGCCCGATATTGGGCGCCACTTGCAAGCCGTTGGCTTCGTAAGGCGGGCGATCGTTGCTATAGCGCAAACCCAGTGTGAGGGTCAAAGAGGGTGTGAGCCGCCAGCTATCGTTCACGAAGGCTTCGTATTCATTCATGCGGAAAGCGCGGGTTGAGGGATCTCCCACGGCGATCGCGTTCCCGCTGCGATCGAACTGGTATGTGATCTGCGTGAAGTTCTCCAGGCCGAGCAGAATCCCCATGGCCGTTGCGGCTGCGTCCGGATTCGCCAGTTGCAGGTTGGCGTTGCCCGTTTTCGTCTGTAGGTAAGAGGTCAAGTCGTTCTGGATGTCTTCACCGAGGCCCACCGCGACTTCGGTCGAATACCCAAAGCTCGGGAACGAGTTGGCGAACGAATCACGATTATTCGTCATGAACCGGAAATTGATCCCGGTCGTGATGGTGTGCTTATTCTTCGTCCACGTCAGGTTGTCGACAACGTTGTGCACCGGCAGAATGCGCGAGGACGCGCGGGCACTGTAATTCTGCAACGGATCGATATCGAGCAGCGTGAACGACGTGCCGACGGTACCGGATTGCGCCAAACCCTGGCGCGTAAATCCGTAGACGAGAGTGTTGATCAGGTTGGAGCTGAGCACCGCGGTGTAGGTTGCGGCCATACCTTTGCTGTTGTTGAGAAAGACGCTCGCAGGCGATTGTCCCGGAAATTGTGCGAGCGCGTTCGGGTTATCCTGGCTGGCATTAGAGAGCGTGCCTCGGAATGACAGCGTGTGATGGCCGGCGTGATCGAGAATGGCGTCGATCTTACCGACGTAGACGCGGTTATCGAGATCGTTCGGCGCGTTGAATCGAAAACCTGTGAAGCTGAAGCCTCCGTCGGCGCCGTATGCGGGATCGTTGCCCACGGGGTACTGTTTCAGCATGTTCAAGTACCCCTGATTCAGCCCAATGTGCAGCGGGTCAACCTGACGTATCTCGGAAGGGGTGAGCGCGTAGGTGTTGCCGTCGGAACCCTGCAAAACCAAATTACCGGCCTTCAGTGATTCGGTGGGTACCGCTCGTTCCACCGGCTGCTGGCTGGCATCGATGCGGCGCTCATAGTTGAAAAAGTAGAAGAGACGATCCTTCTTCACGGGACCGCCGAGGGAAGCGCCGAACTGATTACGATTGAGAACCTGCCGGTCTACATCGCTGCGGTTGTTGAACCACGTGTTGGCGGCAAACAGAGTATTGCGATTGTATTCGTATGCGGAGCCGTGGAGCTGATTGGTGCCGCTTTTCGTAACCAGCACCACCTGACCGCCGGACGACCGGCCTTCATCCGCACCCTGGCCTGCGACGGTAACTCGAAACTCCTGCACAGAATCCAGCGGAATCGGCAGAACGGAGTTGAAGCCTGCTATGGGCGAGTTCGCCGACGGGAGATTCGCGTTTGAGCCTTGCAGGGAGCCGCTATCGCTCAACCCGCCGATACCCGAGTTCTCGTTGTCGTTGACGTCCACGCCGTCGAGGGTGATGTTGTTCTGATCGCGCCGAGAACCCATGACTTCGCCCGTCGCCGTGACGCCGGGCTGGAGGCTCAACAGTTGAACGATGTTGCGGGTATCGAGCGGAAGCTGACGAATCTGATTCTGGTTGAAAGCATTGCCTACGGAGGCATCGACGGTGTTGACGAGTTGCGCATCGGCACTGACGTTCACCAGTTCACCTGTCGTGCCGACTTCCATGTGAACGTCGAGCGTAGAAGGTACATTGACCAGAAGCTTGATTTGCTCGCGCGTGACGGTGGCGAACCCGGGCTTAGCGACGGTTAGCTTGTAATCGCCGGGAGCTACCTGAAGAAACCTGTATTCGCCGGTTCCGTCGGTGGCCAATTGCCGCGACCAACCAGTCGAATCGTTACTGAGTGTTACCACCGCTTCCGGAATTACCGCGCCTTGAGGATCACTGATGGTCCCGCGCAGAGAGCTGGTGGATTGACCTGTCAACAGGAGTGTTGCGCCGGCGAACACGAGAGTCAACCGCGCAGCCAGACGGGTTCGAGATGTCATACGTGCTTCTCCTTGTCCCATGCAGATGGGTAACTGACGACGAGAGACAAGCTCGTGAAGACTCTTCGGAGAGAACCCAGGACTTACGGAGAGCAGAGGTTACACGGTTCTTACGCGGTACAGATACAGCTCCAGAGAACACCCCCTGCCAACAGGTTTCACGATTATTGCGTGACGGTTAAGGGTGTGTCAAGTAACATTTCACTGCCGAAGGTCAAGCGACGATGTCGTGAATCACGTTGCCGGCGACATCAGTGAGACGGAAATCGCGGCCGCTATAGCGATAAGTCAGTTTGGTGTGATCGATGCCTAATAGATGAAGAATCGTCGCATGCAGATCGTGAACGTGCACGCCCTTATCTGCGACCTTCCAGCCGAAATCGTCGGTGGCGCCGTAGACGAATCCGCCTTTCACACCGCCGCCGGCCAGCCAGACCGTGAAACCATGGGGGTTGTGGTCACGGCCGTTATGTACCTGGCCGCCCATGAATCCGCTGCCGACTTCTACTACCGGCGTCCGGCCGAACTCCGAGCCGCACACAATGAGCGTTTCATCGAACAGTCCGCGCGATTTCAGGTCTTTGATTAGGGCGGCGAAGGGCTGGTCGGAATCCTTAGCATTCTTGCGGTGCAGCTCGATGTCGAAGTGATGATCCCACGGATCGCCCTTGGCGTAGTAGACCTGCACCATGCGCACACCGCGCTCGACGAGCCGGGCGGCAGTCAGGCAGCCGCGCGCCGTGCTTCCTTCGCCGTAAAGCTTGATGGTCGCTTCACTCTCTTTGCGAACGTCGAAGACGTCAGGGGCTTCGGTCTGCATCCGGTACGCCGTCTCCATCGATTGAAGCGTGGCTTCGAGCTGCGGGTCATCGGCATGCTCCTGCTCTATCTGCAACCGGTCGAGCTTCTCCAGCAGGTCGATTTCGCCTTTTTGCTGCTTGAGATCGAACTTATCGTTGTGAATGTTCGCGATAAGTTTCTGCGGGTCGAACTTCTTTTCCTTCACGCTATCGGAGATGTACGTGCCCTGGTAAACCGGCGGGAGAAACGCCGAGTTCCAAAGCGGCGGCCCTACCGTGGTTGGCACTTCGGGACACAGAACCACAAACGACGGCAGGTTGCGATTCTCCGTGCCCAGGCCGTACGTGATCCAGGAGCCCATCGACGGACGGCCGGGCTGGATATGCCCGACATTCATCATCAGCAGTGAAGGCTCGTGGTTCGGAATGTCGGTGTACATGGAGCGGATGACGCACATGTCATCCACGCACTCGCCCAGCATGGGAAAGATCTCGCTCACTTCGATTCCGCTCTTGCCGTATTTCTTGAACGTGAAGGGCGACTTCATCAGATTGCCCGTCTTGCGTTCGTGCTGAGGAATCTCTCCGGGCAAAGGCTGGCCGTTGTACTTCTCCAGCATGGGCTTCGGGTCGAAGCTGTCGATTTGCGACAGGCCGCCATTCATGAAAAGGAAAATGACATGCTTCGCCTTTGGCTTGAAGTTAGGGATTCGAGCGCCGGGAACACCATTCGCGTCGAGTGTGGTGGCGGCGCGCGTGATGGATTGGCCCACCATGCTCGCGAAGCTCAACATTCCGAATC